>Ga0210409_10000410_pt1 | contig 73452 bp, 58 predicted proteins | sample IncBWH17MmetaG_FD_161649 | JGI IMG/M metagenome (GOLD analysis project Ga0210409, IMG submission 161649) | Forest soil microbial communities from Barre Woods Harvard Forest LTER site, Petersham, Massachusetts, United States - Inc-BW-H-17-M | ecosystem: Environmental > Terrestrial > Soil >... | reverse complement strand
AGAATCGGTCCGCGACCACGGATGGTTGCGATTCCTGGCGTCGAAACCTAAAAACGGAGACAGCAGCGGAGGAACTACAACCGGCAGGATCGTGGCTTTGACGGAAGATGAAATCAGCCTAACGCCGAATTCGCAAACAAGCGGCGCCGCGGAAGAGTTTGTGCTGAGCGCGCCCGTTCGGGGAGTATTTCTGGGTGACGAAGTCCGCGTGAGCTACCGGAAAAACAACGGCCGCAAGGTCGCCATGCGAATCGAAGAGCTATCCAGCAGGCAGTAAATCGTAGCGCCGGCGTCACGCCGGCGATTTTTCCGTCTTCGGCAACCAGCGAAAACCGCCGGCGAGACGCCGGCGCTACATTCGGACTAAAACCCTCCTCCTCCGCCCCCGCCCATCCCGCCGCCCGAAAATCCCCCGCCCCCGAAACCGGAACCGCCGCTGCTGCGGGGAGCCGAGGCCATCACCGAACTCGCCTGCGAGGTCATGTTGTCCAGGCTATTCACGAACATGATCGGATAAAAGCCGCCATTGTAGATGCCGCCCTGGTACCACGAGGGCGGCTGCGAATAAATATTCTGAAACGCGCCGACCCATTTTTTTTCCACGCCCAGGGCCATCGCGTAGGGCAGAAACTTCTCGAAAGTTTCCGGCGTCTGGTTGATCCGGTCCATGCGATCGGCTTCGACGTGCGTCAGAAAATCCTCGAAACCCAGGACGCCCGCCAGGGCTTTTGCTCCGTCGGCGGTGCGCGCCGGCATGAACCATCCAAATCCGGCGATGATTCCACCCGAAAGAACCGCTGCGACCAAGAACGGCAACGCCGCCACTCCCGTTTTCTGCGAAAGCCAGTTGCCCGCCAAAAAGAAAAATACGCCGATGACGGCGCCTCCGGCGACATAGCCGCTGCGCACATAATCCGGACGGTGCTGGAAATAGCCGTGCTCCATCAGGGCGTCGAAAATGCCGTTCTTGATGTTGGGAAGATTCTTGTAGAACTGGTTCTGCAGGCTGGAAAGTTCCACGTCGGCCAGCGCGCCGTTCGAGAAGATTCCCGCCAGCAGCATCAATTCGTGCGACTTCAGGCCGGACCACTCCTTGGGCGGCTTTTTCAAGTGGAAGACGTATTCCTTGTTGTGAAGCAAACCCATGATTCCCGACTTATCCTTTTCCTCGATGACGATGAATCCGCGCACGGCGAGATCCACAATCGTGGCCGTGATGTCACGCATTGCCGCGTCTTCATCCACCAGAGTGCCTGCTTCCGCGGGACTCATTCCCTCAGGGGGAGCGTACTGCACGGCGACTGGACCGACGCGCGGGTCGCGCCCGCGAGTGGACCACAGCCAGAACATGAATAGGAATATGGGTAGCGGAAGGAAAATGGGCCAATTACTGGCGAGAAATTGGCTTACCAATTCGCCTTTCCCGGGCTCGGTCACGAAGCCTTTATCCCAGCCGACCACGATGGTCAGGCCTTCGTGGAACGAGAGCGGCCGCGTCATGGAAACTTCCACGGTGTTATCCGAGGCCGTAACCTCGGCGTCCTGCCCGCGCGAGCGGAACGATCCGGTGAATTCGTTGGTCCGGATGCCGGTCACGCCCTGCGGCAGAAGGATTTGCGCGCTGGCATCGCCGACGGGGACGTCCCACTCGTCGCCGGTTACGTTCCAGTAGAGTTCGTCATGATCCTCAAAAAATTTCAGCCCGTTGCGAACCTGATAGTGCAGTCGAATAGTCCGCTCGGCGTCGGTCGCGTCATTCACATAAATTTTCCATTTGAGGTAATGGCCTTCGTGCGAGGATTCGACTTTCAAGGGCTGATCCGCGGCATCGGTTGCGCCTCGGAGCTTCACGAAAAGCGAGTAATTGAATCCCTGCGGCGTCACATATTCGACGGGGATGGTGCGGTACAGGCCGTGCCACTCGCCGATGAAATTCACATTGATCGTTTCGGTCACGTCCAGCGTGGCGTCCGGCTGAACGAAAATTTCCGCCGAAAATTTTTGGATTTTGAGCTGCCGCGCGGAAGCGGTTGCGGCCAGCGCGATCACGAGCAAGGCCACCACTGCTGCGCGGTGGAGAGCGCGATATAAGGTTTTGTAGCGCCCGCCTTCAGGCGGGCATCTGCTCGAATCCTCAATGCCCGCCTGAAGGCGGGCGCTACATACCGATTTCAGCCGCTGAGGGTGCATTCGCTTGCGGTTCCGCCTTGTGGAACAAACCATCGCGGCTAGGCGCCCGTCGCGCCGAAGCTGACCTTGGGCGCTTCGCGTTCGGCCGGAGCGCTGAGCTGGAAAAATTCGCGTTCCTTGAAATGTCCCATTCCGGCGACGATGTTGGAAGGGAACTGCTCGATCATGGTGTTGAAATCGCGGACGACGGCGTTGTAGTAGCGCCGCGCGTTCTGCACTGTGTCTTCAATCTGATTGAGCGTGCCCTGCAACTGCGTGAAGCTCTCGACCGCCCGCAATTGGGGATACGCTTCGGCCAGCGCGAACACTTGCCGCAGCGCGCCGGTCAGCAGGCCTTCCGCTTCTCCCTTGGCCGCCGGACCCTGCGCCGACATGGCCTGATTCCTGGCCGCCACCACGCCTTCGAGCGTGCCCTTCTCGTGCGCGGCATAGCCCTTCACCGTCTCCACAATGTTGGGGATCAGGTCGTAGCGCCGCTTGAGTTGCACGTCGATGTCCGACCAGGCGTTGTCGCACTGCACCTTCAGCCGCACTAGGCCGTTGTAGGCGTACATGAGATACATCACCAAAGCCACGACAAAGACAATGATGCCAATTTGCATGGAACATCCTTTCCCGATCGGAGCAATGGCCCGACCCGACGCCGGATTTCACTATAGGAGAGCTTTCCGGCACAGTAAAGCGTTGCGTCTCTTCGATGTGCAGTAAGCGCCCTTAGCCGGTTGCGAACCAAATCAAGGGCGCGTCCGGCTAAGCAATAACGTTACAACCCTTGTGTTAGCCGGGCCTTTGCTGATTCCGATTGACAACATGGCGCAGCCGCAAGAAACTCTGTCCCTCCCTCTCCAGTGCCTCCTGTGTGTCTCGAGGTGCTGGCCATGAGAAAAGCGCTTTACGCCGCAGTCTCTCTCCTATTTTGTGTTGCGCCTTTCTATTCGCAAGTCGCGAAATCGCAAATCAAAGTGCGAGTCATCCTGGTGGACAAGGACTTGAATCAAAGGCCCGTCCCGCATCTCACGCTCGTATTTGCCGCGGATTCAATCGATCCCGCTGATTCACAGGAGGTGAAAACCGATTTTGGGGGGACCACCGAATTTCTGGCGCCGCCCGGCAAGTACCGGATGTCCACGCCCCATGGCGTGGATTTCCAGGGCCGCCATTACGCCTGGGAAATGGAAATTGATGTTAGCAGCGAATCCGTTTCCGTAGACCTGAGCAACGACAACGCTCGTACCACCGATCCGGTCTCTGCCGAGCCCGCGCGCAATGCGGATGACCTTACGCTGATGTTTCAGAAGTATCAAAAGTCGGTCGTGACCGTCTGGAGCGAAATCGGTTCGGGTACGGGTTTCATTGTGGATTCCGCGGGCCTGGTCATGACCAACCAGCACGTGATCGGACCATCGGAATTGGTGTCTGTTCAGTTCGATGCCAGAAGGAAAGTCGCGGCGAAGGTTCTGGCATATGACGCGGATCGAGACGTTGCCATTCTTTACGCCGACCTCAGCGCTTTCCCCGGAGCAGCAGTCGCGCCAATCGCCACGGCGACAACCGGCCGCGAGCTTGCTGTCGAGGGCGAAAGAGTATTTACGATCGGCAGCCCTTTAGGCCTGAAGAAAATCATCACCAGCGGCATCGTCAGCAAGGTCGAAGCGCGTGCCATCATTTCCGATGTGAGCATCAATCACGGCAATTCCGGCGGACCTCTATTCAATTCGCTCGGCGAGGTGATTGGAATCACAACTTTTTTGGTCCCGGGCGGAAACGGCCCGGGCGTGACGGGCGTTGTGCGGATCGATCAGACCTTGCCGGTGCTGGCGCAGGCTCGCAAAAAAATGAAGGACGCTTCACTCTCCAGCGCGAGGCTGCTGCCCGTCGAGCCCGGTGATCCTTACCCGCTGGATGCCTTAAAAGAAAGGAGCACGCCGGCCAAGTTCGACACCAGGCCTTACATTTTTACGGTGGGAGGTTACGACGTGGCCCTCGGGACTCCTGTGCTCGAATACGAACTCCAGGAAGAAGTGGGGCGCAGGGCGGCTCAAGAAAAAGGGAAGAGGTCGAAGAAGCGTAACGAATCCCAGGAGAACACGTTCGAGCCGCTGCGGGACTTGCACGAATGGGCTGAGTACACGGGGGAATTCAAGCCTGTGCTTCTGGTGCAAGCCGCGCCTCAGTTGCGCGAGACGTTTATGTCCGTCCTGGGCCGCGAATTGGCTCCCTCCCTCGAGCCGTTCGCCAGCAACGCCGCCCGCTTGAAGTTCAGGACCGACTTCTACAAAATGAAACTTCTCTGCGGCGCGAAAGAAGTCGAGCCCATCCAGCCCGGCAAAGCCGCCACTGTAGTCAATGAACACAACTCATTCATAAATGTTACCGACGCTACCTACGTCGGGATTTATTCCTATCCGCCCGACGCGATCTCGCCAACCTGCGGCATAGTCACGCTCCATCTTTTTTCCGAAAAGGATCCCGGCAAATCGGAATCAAAAGATTTGGATCAGAAATCAATCGACCGCGTCTGGAATGATTTTCAGCCATATCTCGCTGTCCATGGCGGTACCGCGAACTCGCAATAGTCTTTAGTGGCACAGGCTTCAGCCTGTGGGGGTTAGTGCTTGCCAGGACCAAAACCCACAGGCTGAAGCCTGTGCCACTGCGATCCCGGTCCTCGCAAGCGTTTCGATAGCCTACAAGTATTCCTCCCTTTTCATTGGCAAGGATTTAGCATTTGAGTTACTCTTGCCCCCACCGGAAGTTGTCACTTCCGATGACACATGCATTTCAAAAACTTCAGCGCCGCGGTGTTTGGCATTGACGCCTACCTCATGGAGGTCGAGGTGGACGTCGGCTCGGGAAAGCCCGGCGACTTCAATATCGTCGGCCTGCCGGACATCGCCGTGAAGGAAAGCCGCGAACGCATCAAGGCCGCGCTGAAAAATTGCGGGCACGATTTCCCGTTTCAGAGCGTCACTGTCAATCTGGCGCCCGCCGACATTCGCAAGGAAGGTTCGGCGTTCGATCTCCCCATGGCGCTTTCGATTCTGGGTTGCGAGGGAGCGTTTTTCGGAAAGCGGCTTGATCAATACATTTTTCTCGGCGAACTCTCGCTCGACGGGCAAGTGCGCTCGGTGCGCGGCTCTCTTTCGGCGGCGCTCGCGGCGCGCGAGCACAAGATCAAGGCCGTGGTCGTCCCGGAAGCCAATGCGCGCGAGGCCGCGGTCGTCGAGGGAATTGACGTCTTCGCGGTGCGCAATCTGCCGCAGGCCGTGGACCTTGTCAACGTGCCGGAATCGTTCGCGCCGGTGCGCGTGGACGCCAACACCCTGCTGGCCGACGCCGCGCAATATGCCGTGGACATGCGCGACGTCCGCGGACAGCAGGCCGCCAAGCGCGCCCTGGAAGTCGCCTGCGCCGGAGGGCACAACATTATTTTTATCGGCCCGCCCGGCGCGGGAAAAACGATGCTCGCCAAGCGCATCCCCACGATCCTTCCGCCTATGTCGCTCGAGGAAGCCATCGAAACGACGCGCATTCACAGTGTCGCGGGACTCCTGGACGACGCGCGCGGCCTGGTCGGCACGCGGCCATTTCGCGCGCCGCACCACACCATCAGCGATGCCGGCCTGATCGGCGGCGGTGCGATTCCGCGGCCGGGAGAAGTTTCCCTCGGGCACCACGGGGTCCTCTTTCTCGACGAATTGCCGGAGTTTGAGCGCAATGTTCTCGAAGTGATGCGCCAGCCGCTCGAGGACGGCGCGGTCACCATTTCGCGCGCCGCGACTTCGGTGACGTTTCCCGCGCGGTTCATGCTGGCGGCCGCGATGAACCCCTGCCCGTGCGGATTTTTCGGCGACCCGACGCGCCAGTGCCACTGCTCGCCGCCGCAAATCCAGCGCTACGTCTCGAAAATTTCCGGGCCGCTGATCGACCGCATCGACATCCACATCGAAGTGCCCGCCGTGAAATACAAGGAATTGCGCGGGAACGGGACGACCGAGGATTCCGCCGCGGTCCGCGAACGCGTCTTGCGCGCTCGCGAGCGCCAGTCCAAGCGCTATGCAGGCGAACGGAAAGTTTTCTCGAACGCGCAGATGCCGCCGAAACTGATCCGCAAATTCTGCGCCATCAGCGAGGAAGGCGAAAAAATGCTGGAAAACGCGATCGGCCGCCTGGGCCTTTCCGCTCGCGCCCACGATCGCATCCTGAAAGTCGCCCGCACGATCGCCGATCTTGACGCATCGGAAAACCTGGAGACGCGCCACCTCGGCGAGGCCATCCAATACCGCACCCTCGACCGCACCTACTGGGCCTGAAACCGCCGGAAAAATCCTTAACACAGAGAACACAGAGAAAACCGGAGAAATCCGCACATCTTAGGCAAATTTTCCGCGCTCTCTGTGGCCTTTCTCGGTGTCCTCTGTGTTAAAGCCTTGAGTGCAGCCGCGCCATGGTCCCGAATCATGCAAGACAGCCCTGCAGCCCGCCGTCCCTGTTGCTCAGATGGAAACTATATTTGACATATCGTAGTGCGATATAAAATAATAGAAGAAGGTCGAGCGTACCTCCGACACGCTTGGCCGGTTTTGGTGCTTAAGGAAAGGGAGGTAGACGTCTCCGACCTCCCTTTTCATTTTTTGGTAGGGTCCGCCCGGCACGCCTCCAGAACACACGCTATTTGTGGCGGATATCTTCCGGGGCGCGCTGGCGATCGAGCGCCAAAATCTGGAACTGCCACTCGACCGGCACCGTCGCCGGCAGGAAACATATCTTGCTGTCGCAGGCCTGGTATTCCAGGTTTCCCTTCACCGTGACTTTTTTCCCGTCCGCTCCCAGCGCGCCGCTGAATTCGGCCATGGAGTTTACTTTCAGTTCTTGCCGGATTCGGAATGCGCCCTCAAAGACGGGGACGCGCTCCTTGATCGCCGGCAAATACAGGATTTTTGCGGAGGGATAACTGGCCTGCCTCACTTCAAAATCGGGAAGGGGATCGATCACGAGCTTGACCGTCTTGTATCCCTTGGTTCCCGGCGCATACACGTGCACGTCGGGAGGGAGCCGCACTTCGGCGGTCAGCGTCACGAGATTGCCGGGAACGGCCACGCGGTCCGATTGTCCCACGCTGAGCTGCAAGTGCGGAGCTTCGACGGTATCGCTGACTTCCTCGCCCAGTTCCGGAAACAATTTGGAGAGCACCGTATTGCCGGTCAGCCGCTCGCGGTATTTCGCCTCGAAAAACTTTTCCCGAATCATCCCTTCCGGGTCGATGAAAAAATATCCCGGCCGGGCCATTCCGGCATTGGGTCCCACGGCTTCTGAATTCAAGACTTGATACTCGCGGATAATTTGTGAATCCGGATCGGAGAGAAGAGGGAAGTCGATTTTGCGCCGGTCGGCGAAATATTTCAGGATCTCCACGCTGTCGTAGCTGATCCCCGCCAGCCCGATTCCTTGTTTCTGAAAGCGTTCCTTGGCGGCCTGCAACTGAATGAGCTGGCCTTTGCAGTAGGGGCACCAATCGGCGGAGCGATAAAAAAGGAGCACCGTGCCCTTTGGTCCTCGAAGAGTATCGAGAGTTTGCGTTTTGCCAAACTGGTCGCGAGCGGAAAAGTCCGGAGCTTTCTGTCCCGAGCGGAGCCCCACCTCGGAAAACATATGGAGGGAAGCCACGTGGATCGCATTGCCGTCCAGAGCGCCTTGAATCGTGACGCTGTCTCCCAGGTGACCCTTCGCGGGCTCCTGCGGGTCGAGCGCGTAAACTTGACGGATCGTGTCGTCATACAGCGCCAGGGCCGCGCCGGCAGTCGGAGCGGTGCATTTCGCGGCTTCGGCGAAGGCTTCATCGGCGTTGCAGGAACCGTTGATGATGACGCCGGACCACGAACTGGCCTTGGTGTTTTCGGACTGACCCGCTGGCGTGATGGCAGCGGCAAGAAGGATCGCGAACGTAACCGCCAATGCATGCTTGATCATATTTGCGTGATCTCCGGCGCGAAGCCTAAATCCGAATCTCGGACGGCCAGCGGTTTCAGTATGGTTCAGAATACGCTCACGAAGGCCCGGTCGGCAAGCAGACGCGGCGATTTCCAGTTATAATGGAGAGATATGCTTTCGCTGAATAACGTCACTATGCGCTACGCCGCGAGGATCCTGTTCGAGGACGTCACCTGCTCGTTCCTCGAAGGGCGCCGCTACGCGATCACCGGCCCCAACGGCGCGGGCAAGACCACTTTGATGAAAATTTTGGAGGCCGATATCGAACCGACCAAAGGTTCGGTCTCGCGGCCCAAAAAGCTGGGTATTTTGCGGCAGGACCAGTTTGCCTTCGACGAATTTCGCGTCATCGACACGGTCATTATGGGCAACGCCCCGTTGTGGAAGGCACTCCAGGAACGGGATGTGTTATACGCCAAACCTCACGAGCAGTTGACCGACAAGGATGGCATGCGCCTCGGCGAACTCGAAGGCGTGGTTGGCGACGAGGGCGGCTACACGGCGGAGGCCGACGCCGCGATTCTGCTCGACGGCCTCGGCGTCGAATCCACGCTGCACGAGCGCAAGATGAGCGAGTTGCAGGGCGGCCAGAAAGTCCGCGTCCTGCTCGCGCAAGCCCTGTTCGGCAATCCCGCGGCGCTGCTGCTGGACGAGCCGACCAACCACCTGGACCTCGATTCCGTCCACTGGCTTCAGGACTACCTCCTTGAGTACCAGGGCGTGCTGATCGTCATCTCGCACGACCGCCATTTTCTGAACAGCGTCTGCACGCACACCGCAGACATCGATTACCAGACAGTAATCATGTACACGGGCGGCTACGACGATATGGTTCTGGCCAAGACGCAGATTCGCTCGCGCATCGAATCGGAAAACGCCGTGCGCGAAAAGAAAATCGCGCAGCTCAACGAATTCATCGCGCGCTTCTCGGCCGGCACGCGCTCCTCGCAGGTGATGTCGCGCAAGAAAGAAGTCGAGCGCATCCAGACTGCGGAACTGGCCAAGTCCAACATCGCCCGGCCGTACATCCGCTTTGACATGAAGAATCCCTCCGGGCGCCACCCGCTCGAATTCAAGGGCCTCAGGAAATCCTATGGCAGCCACATCGTCATCGACAAGTTTTCAGCGAATGTGGAGCGCGGCGAAAAGATCGCGATCATCGGGCGAAACGGCTCGGGCAAAACGACGCTTTTAAAGTCGCTCGTGCGCAGCGCTCCGGGATATATAGACGACGCCGACCGCGTGTTTTTAGCCGACGCCGGAAACGTGAAGTGGGGCCACGAAGTGGCCGTAGGTTATTTCGCGCAGGACACCACCGATACCATTGCCAAGAACACCACGCTCATCGAGTGGCTGCACCAATTTGACCCAAAGGCGTCGCAGCAGGAATTGCGCGGCGTGCTCGGCCAGATGCTCTTCAGCGGCGAGGACGCCGAGAAATCCACCCGCGCGCTTTCCGGAGGCGAGTCAGCCCGCATGATCTTCTGCAAGCTGATGCTGCAAAAGCCCAATGTTCTGGTGCTCGACGAGCCCACCAACCACCTGGACCTGGAAGCGATCAATGCGCTCAACATCGCCTTGCAGAAATATCACGGCACCGTGTTGTTCGTCACGCACGATCATGACGTCATCGACGAAGTCGCCACGCGCATCTGGCAATGCAAAGGCGGCCACATCGAGGATTTCAAGGGCCCCTACGAGGATTTCCTGATCTACGCGAAAGAACAAGCTTCGTAGAACTTGGTGGCACACGCTTCAGCCTGTAGGGGTTTGCGTTTGCTCGAGCGAAAAATCCACAGGCTGAAGCCTGTGCCACCAAAACTTAATGCCTCCGCAGGAAGAACGCGATTGTAATCCCCGCACTGACGGCTGTAACCATCGCACGAATGTAGCGCGGATTCACTTTCCTCGCAGTGCGCGCGCCGATGTACCCGCCGAGGATGGCGGCCGCCAGCATCACCAAAGTCTGCGGCCACCAGATCTTGCGCGCCAGGATGAATAATAAAGCGGCCACGCTATTCGCCGCCGCCCCCATCAAGGTCCGATTCGCATTCATCACGTGGATGTCCGTCAAACCGAACACGGTCCACGTCGCCAGCATCACGATTCCAATTGCACCGCCGAAATAGCCGCCATAGATAGCGATAAAAAATTGAATGACGACGACCGCTACCGGGCCGATGTGAACTGCGCGCTTAAGAATTGGCGTGATGCTCGCGCCAAATGTGAACAGCATTGTCGCCGCCAGCATGAGCCAGGGGATGACGGAGTCGAAGGTCCTCTGCGGCGTGAAAAGCAAAAGCAGCGCACCCACGATGCCGCCCGCAACGCTCACGATCAGCAACGGCAGAAACGGAAAGTTCTCCGATTTCCGGAAATCCTCGCGGTAGGCCCACGCGCTCGCCAGAATCCCCGGAATGATGGCCGTCGTGCTCGAGGCATTGGCAATGATCGACGGCACGCCCGTGAACACCAGCGCGGGAAAAGTGAGAAACATGCCTCCTCCCGCGACCGAGTTGATCAGCCCCGCCGCCAGCGCCGCCACGATGAGCAAGAGATAGGAACCCATGCGTGCTCCGAACTTTTAAACGTATCATTTTTTCGATCCGGGTTTCTCTACAAACCGCGCGGCATTTTTCATCCCAACCGGATGTCTTGGATTGACTTAACCGACGGCGCTGTGCTACCCATACGGTCCCTAGGCGGGTTCCGACATCTGGATGCCCTCAAAACCTCAGCGGATTGAAGTGGTTCTGGAGACGTTGATCGAGAGCATTGCTCTTGCCGAAGAAGTGGGCGTGCGTGTCGCTGCGGCGGCCGGATTTGGCGAGGACGATCAATACAAGATCGGCCTGGCCGTGCACGAAGGCGTCATGAACGCCTTTCAATACGGCAATAAACAGCGCCGCGAAAGAAAAATTCACCTGACCTTCGAACTGCATGAAGAAAAGCTGGTCATCCATGTGGTCGATCAGGGAGCTGGATTTCGCCTCGAGGATGTGCCCGATCCCCGTGAGGATGAGAATGTCCTCGGCGATTCCGGCCGCGGCGTGCTCTTGATGAAGGCATTCATGGATGAGGTCGATGTTCTCAGCAGCGCGGCCGGGGGCGCTGAACTTGTCATGGCCAAGCGCCACAAGCGCTGAGCTTCGGCCCGCTCGGCAAGTCCTGGGCGCCGCGTTTCAATGCAGTTCCAAAATCATGGCCAGGAAGGGCCTGGAATGAGCTTTAAAGCAACCAGCCGTGAAGTCGGAGACGTCACGGTGATCGACATGGACGGACGCATCACGCTGGGCGAAGGCAGCGCCCTTTTGCGCGACATGATTCGGGGGAACCTCGCCAAGGGTCGCAAGAAGATTGTGTTGAATCTGGGCGGAATCACCTACATCGATAGCACCGGCCTCGGCGAACTGGTGAGCGGGTACCGTTTGATAAAAAGCGAGGGAGGGGAAATAAAGCTCCTGAATCTGAATAAGAAAGTAACTGACCTTCTGCAAATCACCCGGTTATATACGGTTTTCGACATCCACAACCAGGAAACGCAGGCCGTGGCGAGTTTTCAGCCTTAGACGGCGGTTAACTTGCAACCAGACGAATTAACCCCCGCGCGGCCCGCTCTCTAACTCCCATTTTGAGCCTTTCCCGAATCGGGGAATTCTCTAGACAGCCGCCGAATTTTGTTGTATTCATGGCCCGCTTTTGTGGGATGTGTAATTCCGTAGGTGTTCGAAGGCCCGCTACGGTCCACCAACTCGTTGGCTAGCCAGGACGAACGAGCAAGGGTCACCGTTAACGGCGGACATATCTCTATCACCGACTGGCGTTACGCCCGGCAAACAGCGACCGCTCAAGATAGAGGAGCTACTAAGTTGAGCAGAGAACAAGGTGTAGTGAAGTGGTTTAACGCATCAAAAGGTTACGGTTTCATTCAACGCCAGTCGGGCGAAGACGTGTTCGTTCACTTCTCCGCCATTCAAATGGACGGATACAAGACACTGAACGAAGGCCAGATGGTCGAGTTCGAGGTCAAGCAGGGACCGAAAGGCTATCAGGCTGAAAACGTCACCGCTGCTTCTTAATCGGGTACACGTGTTCTGAGGGCCTTGCCCGGCGGATCCGGGCAGGGCCCTTTCGCTTTTCCGGCCGGACGGGCCGGCCTAATCCATTTCGTGCTAAGATCCAATCTTCAATCGGAACTGGAGGGATGACTCTGTGGCGCAGCATATTTTGCGCAAGGACCTGAAGAAGGACGAGATCCGGGAGAAATTAGTCTCGGGAGTCGAATCGGTCGCTTCGCATCAACAGGCATTATGGATGGTGGTGACGGCCGCGCTGATCGTGGCGCTGGCTGTGTTTGGCTGGAACAGTTACGCGCGTCGCCAAACGGCGAAGGCCTCCGCGGCACTGGACGACGCCATGAAAGTTTTCCAGGCCCGCATTCGCGTCGCCGGCGAACAACTTGACCCTGCGGAAATCACCTACCTCGACGAAAAAAATAAGTTCACTGACGCCGAAAAAAAATTTCTCACGGTCGCCGGTCAATATGGGCGCACGAAACCGGGACAAATGGCGCGTTACTACGCGGCGCTCTCGGAAGTTCAACTGAAGCAGTATGCCAACGCGGAGAAAAATCTTGACCAGGTCATTTCCGGCGGCGACGAAAATTTGGCCAGCCTGGCCAAATTCCAATTGGCCGGAGTCTACCAGCAGGAAAACAAGGGTCCGCAGGCTGTGGCCGTTTATAAGCAATTGTCGGACAAACCCAGCGTGTTTGTGCCCAAGCCCATGGCCATGCTGGCCCTCGCCGATTATTACCGCAAGTCCGATCCCGCGCAGGCCACCAAGCTCTACAACCAGGTCAAGCAGGAATTCCCCGACGCGGCCGAACAAGCCGACCAGGGCCTTGAGTTGCTCAATTCCAAGAGTTGAACAAGCTTAGAGCTTAGTAGCGCGGGCTTCAGCCTGCGGGTTTTCGTACTTGCAAGGACCAACCCCCGCAGGCCGAAGCCCGCGCCACCAAAATCGTCAATCCTTGCTGCCGGCCTATCGGTCATCCCCTGAAAACGGACGGATGCGAATGAATATCGCTACTCCCGCCGGATGCGATCCATAGACGGCCTTCAGATTTTCTCCGGCGCCGTAGACCGTTACTTGCGCGCCGAGGGCCGAAGCAATATGCGGGATCATGTCGATATCGCGATCGTAACCCAGAGTGTAGGCCTGCACCCGGCCGATCGGCTGCTCCACGAAATTCTGCGGGAGCGGATTTTCGCCGAGGAGCACTTCATTCGAGCGCTCCGCGTTTTCAATCCGCGTCCAGGCATGATTGCGCGCGAAAAAGCGCAGCGTAGATTCGAGCGCGTAGCTGTTGAATTTGTCGTTGTCTTCGAGCGACTTCGTGCGTCCCCAAATCAAAGAGCTGGCCCAGTTGCCGCTATGAAATGGGCGGTTATACATGGCCGAGGCGGTCATGCGCTCCTGGATTTCGTTGGGGAAATGGGCTTCCGGACTTGCGATGCGGGCGTACGAATATTGCCCGCTCCAATTTTTCCCCGGCTGAAGCGTCAATCGAGTGGACCACGAATCGATTTTCCCCTGGCTGATATTCCAGCGATTTTCATCGGGCTCACGCCCATGAAAGCCCGACGCCTCGATGCGCGCGATGCGATATGTCACGCCCAAAGTGATCACGTCCATGGCGATGTGCGTCGAGTCTTCCTGATGATGGCCGAGCGCGGCCAGTGGATCTTCCGACGCGGACGCGCGGTGCGGATAAGCTTGCGGCCCGATGGCCGGATCGCCGATGGGCGCGGCGTAAAACGAAAGCAGTCCATTTTTTCCCAGCTTCAGATCGTATAGCGCGGCAATTTCCATGAAGAAATTGTGGGGATGCTGGCCATCGACAATGGGCTTCCCGAAAGCCGTTTCACCCAGCTGAAACAGGAGCGGGTATTGGCGTCCCGTGATAGTGGCTGGTTCGAGACTCAGCATCGCGCGCGCTGTAAACACTCCAGGACCGAGCGAATGCTGGGCCATTCCCATAAGCCAGTTCGTCGAGAAAAATCTATCTTCTCCCCGCGGACCCGATTGTTGCTCGTCCAGCACGAACACATTGGCGTGGAACATCAGCGCCCATTTGCCTTTTGTAGTCATGAGCATGGGAACCGGAGTGGAGTCGGGTTCGGCGCTCGTGCCCGATCCCGCGTGGCGGAGGATTTCCTGCGGAAAGGTTTCCGGATGCATCGTCATCAATCCGGTTCCATCCATCTTCATCCCTTGCATTTGCGTGTTGTCCATTCCGGGCATGCCCTGCATGTCGCCGTCCTTCTTGCCGTTTTGCTGCGCTCCGGCGAGCGCCGGAATTGCCAGAAGTAATGTACCTATTGCGATCCACTGCCGCATAAAAAATTTCTCCCTGGAAAGCTTCCTTTTGCATCGATCGGGTTGGTTTCTCCGTGTCCTCTGTGCTCTCTGTGTTAAAAGTTTTTGCCTTTCCAGAAAAAGGCGTTCAACACAGAGGACACGGAGATCACTGAGAAATGCTGAGAGCAGGGGATCGGGAGAGATTCTAAATGCGCAGACTTAGAAGGAGGGCGCTGGCGTCATGAGAGTGATCGCGCGCAACGTCATCTCGCGCGTCGTGGAATAGGTTTGAAGCGCCGTTGGCGCGAGTAGCCCGATCGGTCACAACGAGGAAATGAAATTGTAAATCGCCGAAAGGGGTTGCTTTTGCGGATACGGAGAAACCGTTATCGCAAGACTGGCGTTCGCAAGGACCCATTTCGCCAATCAACGCATGACTTGCGTTTGGGCCAGTGGCCGCCGGTTCAGGCTGCTGGCCCTGGCCGTTGGCCATTTCCGGCATTGGCATTTCGGCCATAGCCATGCCGTCCATTTTCATCCCGCCAGAGGCCGAGGCTTGAGATTCGGTTCGCTGGGAATGGCAATCCGCGCTTATCGAAGGGAAAGCGCAAGAGAGATCGCACGCGGCGGCCAGCGGGGACACCGACAGAAGCAACGCCACGATGGAACCAGCGAATATGCGACGGATCCTCATCCCACATTTGATGTTACGACAAAGCGATTCGTTGTTTCCACCTCAAGAAAACAGGCGCATTGGAACGTAAATTCGGCAAAGATGGTTCAATCGGAATTGTCCTATTTCACGTTGTTGTTTTCCGTGCAGACATACTCCTGAATCTGCCAGTCCGGCTTCAACTTGAACGTTCTCTCGGCGGTCCAGGGTTTCGTGTACGCTTTCGGATCTTCAATGGTGTAATCGTCCACCAAAGTGTCATGGTCTACGCGGCGCAAGCGTTCGATGATGTGCATGGCCTCGGAGTGCGGAAGACCCATCGGGTCCAGCCAGGTCTTGTCATTAAACCCGATGGTGTCAATGACCAGCGTGTTCCCTTCAAATTTGCCGGTCGCGTTTCCCATATAGGTTGGTTCGAGATCTTTCGGATGTCCCCGCCCGTCCGTAAAAATTTGCCGGATCAAGGATTGGTATTCGAAGATCATGATCACTCTGTCCCGCGCCTGCACGATCTCCCACGGAAACGGCTGGAACATGGTCCGCGGTATTCCGGGCGGGATGCATCGCTCAGTCGGGTCCGGCCCCGAATCGGGTCCGCGGTGCTCGTTTTGAAAAGTGCGTTCCTTGAACAATGCCTCCGCCCAGGGTTGGAAGGGAGGATCCTCATTCGGCAGGATATTTCTGCGATATTCGTCGATGAACCAAACTCCCGAAAAGTCAGGTGCCGCGGAAACTGCCCGCGTTTTTGCTGGTCCCGGGTGCGGCGCCGTCTGAGCGAAAATAAGGAGCGGCAAGGCCAGCGCCGCCACAGAAATTGAAAGGATGAAATGATTCCGCACCGTGGGCCCCGCTCCCGATTTACAAGGCAATATTAATTATTTGAATCCCTGCCCGTCGAACTTCTGGCCGTTCGCCAAGGTGAGGCTGATCAACCGCATGACCTTCGATCCGTTCTTGGCGGGAGCGCCGTTCACCTGCAGGGGATCTCCCGTCTTGATCATTTCTTTCTTCCAGCCCACCCGGAACAGCATGTTGGGGCTGTTGCCTTCGACGCGCCATTCCTCGACGCTTCCGTTGTCGTCCTTCACGTCCAGGAAAATGAAGACGTGAGGATTGGTCCATTCCACATTGCTGACGACGCCTTTCATGTTGACCGGATGCTCCATGTCGTACGCCGCGCTCGAATGGTGCGCGAAAATCGGCCGCGAAACCGCGAACGCGCCGAGCAAGAAGATAAACGCCAGGACCAGTCTATTTTTCATGGCAACGCCTTGCGATTCAATGATCGAAGCTCCCTGATTAAAAATATTCCGCTTGAACTTTACTATACACCTGCCGTCCCGAAAATTCGCTTTGCGAAACGACTTCGCAAACCGGACCTGCTCCGTTGCCAAATTCGTTGTGTCCGAGGCGGGAGAATCGTACGATGCATCAGCCAAAGATCAAAATCGGCAATTCCGTGCCGGGGATTCGATCCGGTTGAACCGGTGCGGTCCGCGTAAGAGTCGAAGAGGAGGTTCACTATGGATGCGAAGTGGAATTGGGCGCGCAGGTCACTTGCTGATCTTGACGCGACACGGACAGCTAGCCACAAATTATTGTGCCTGAGCGCAGTCATTGTTTTGGCCGCGGTGGTGGCGTTCCTGTTTGCCGGATCGCGCCGCACCGCCGCAGCTCCGCCTCTTCCGGCCAACACAGTGGAAGTGCCGAAGTTCGTGGTCGATCCATCCTGGCCGCACATCCCCAACGGGTGGACGCTCGGCCAGGTGTCCAGCGCCGCGAGCGACGCCCAGGGCAACATCTGGATCTTTCATCGCGCGCGTACCGTGAAGCCCGGCGTGAAAACGGGCCCGCCGGTGATGGAATTCGATGCGGCAGGAAACTACATTCAGGGCTGGGGCGGGCAGTCTGGCGAAGGTTACACCTGGCCCTCGACCGAGCACGGAATTACGGTGGACTACAAAGGGAATGTTTGGATCAGCGGCAACGGCAATGACGACCAGATCCTGAAGTTCACGAAAGACGGCAAATTCCTCATGCAAATCGGCCACGCCGCGCAAAAGAAGTCTAACGCCGACACCACCAGTCTGTGGAGGCCTGCCGACGTCTACGTCTATCCCAAGACCAACGAGATTTTTGTCGCCGACGGCTACGGCAACAAACGCGTCATCGTATTCGATGCCGACACCGGCGCGTACAAGCGTATGTGGGGCGCGTTCGGCAACACCCCGATGGACGATCCCCCGCGCCCCCCGGTTTTGACGGGGGAGGCCGCAAAGGCCGCGGCGGCTGAAGAGGAAGCCACGCGCACTCTGGCCACGGAATTCGATCCCAAAGACCCGGGGCCGTCGCAATTCGTGCCGCCCGTGCACGGCGTCAAAGTCTCGAACGACGGCCTCGTGTACGTCGCCGATCGCGGCGGCAAGCGCGTGCAGGTGTTCACGACTGATGGAAAATATATAACGCAGGTCTGGGTTGACCGCTGGTGCCTCGTCGCCGGAGCCGGCTGCAATAACGGCAACACCGCCGCCAGTGTGGCCTTCTCGGCCGATCCGGGGCAGCGTTTCCTGTATGTCGCCAGCCGCAGCCCCGCGCGCATCTGGGTGTTCGACCGCAAGACGCTGCAGGCCCTGGACTCGTTCGGGCGGCCCGGTATAGCGCCCGGAGAGTTCGACGTACTTCATCATATGACAATTGACAATAAAGGTAATCTTTATAGCTCAGAAGTCGAGGACGGCAGGCGAGTGCAGAAATTCGCGTTCAAAGGGCTGGTTTCGATTCCTGTGCCGGCTCTGAAAGCTGATGAATCGCGCCACTTAACCCCCTGAATGCCTGGCGTCTCCTTAGTGTCTTAAGTTCGGTGCGATCTGACAATCTTCGGTACCAATCGGTGACAGTTATTGGCATCGGGCCCGTTTTGGCACCTACGATCCTGTCCGCAGGACGTCAAGGTTAGCCGAAAGTAATATCTAAGTCCCATATTTACTTGGCTATACGGGTTCTGTGCTGGACGCGTTACCTGGCCTTCCGCGTATGGCCCGCTGTTTGCCTCTTATCCTCTGGGGACTGGCCCGGGCATGGCGACCAGCATGGCCGCTCTAGCCGGGGGAGTCGGGAGGACTGGCAAATGATGCGCAAGCTACTCATTACGGGATTCGCATTTCTAACAGCCATACCCGCATTCGCCCACACCACCAAATTTGACGCGGGCCAGGCCGCCACGGCGCCGCCCAAGCCGGTCGCACTGCGCCTCATGAGCGACGAGCAGTTCGCCACATTTTTAGGGCGCCTGGATTCGGAGCTGCTTCGTTCCGAGCTCCAGCTGAAAAAGATGGACGTGAAATCCGTGAGTCTCGATCTTCAGGAAAAGCAGGAATTAGGAAGAAGCTACAGCCGGTGTTTGCAATCGCTCGAAAGCACCCGCGAAGAAATCCAAAAGCTCCTGCAGAAACAGACGCTCAAGCTCGACCTGTTTCTTCTGATCGACTTGAATGAACTGGCTCGCGACCTGGATGCGCTGGATGAGGGTCTGATGAGTCCTGCGGCTGTCAGCGGAACGAGCGGCGCCCAGAAGTCCATGGGCTATGCCAGACAAGTTCTGGGCATTGATGGCGCGCTGGCCACGGACATTTCCACATTTCAGCACCACTTTATCGCGTTCACCGGAATCGTCGACGCGACCCTCGAGCAACCCGAGCAGGATGGGTCTCAACCGCCAACCGAGAAGTAACGCCAGATCCGAATTCCTCATTTGAATGAAACCGGCCGGCCTCAAATACCCGCAATCATTTGGCGTCGCCCACGCCGTGGCATAGAATCGAGCCATGGCCTTGGCCTCCTATGCGATGGATGCGGGGAAATCGCGCGGCAGGCGTTATCCCGAGCCGCCTCATCCCTACCGTAACGATTACGCGCGCGATCGCGATCGCGTGATTCATTCGCGCGCGTTCCGCCGCCTCGAAGCAAAAACGCAAGTCTTCACCACGCGCTATTCCGATCACTTCCGCAACCGCCTCACGCACACCTTGGAAGTCGCGCAAATTGCGCGGACCGTTGCCGGCGCGCTGGCGCTCAACGCCGATCTCGCCGAGGCACTGGCTCTCGTCCACGACATCGGGCACCCGCCCTTCGGTCACGCGGGAGAACGCAAGCTCGATGAGCTGCTACGCCCGCATGGAGACAGCTTCGATCACAATTTGCAGGCGCTGCGAATCGTCGAGCAATTCGAGCAGCGCTATCTGGATTTTCCCGGCCTGAATCTGACGTTTGAAGTCCGTGAAGGCATCGTCAAGCATTCGCGCGATTACGACGCGGCGCAATATCCGGCGCTTTCGGAATATCTGCTCGACCAGCGCCCGCCGCTCGAAGCCCAGCTGATCGATTTCGTCGACGAGATCGCCTACAACACCGCCGACCTCGATGACGGGTACGAAGCGCACGTGCTGGATATTGCAATGATCCGCGCGGAGGTGCCGCTGTTCGCCCGATTTTATGTGGAAGTCGAAGGCAGCCACCCGCAGGGCCTCGAGAAACTGAAATTCAACGAAGCCGCCAAGCGCGTGCTCGACTACCTGGCGACTGGCTTGATCGAGAACACGCAATCCGCAGTCGCGGCGTCGGGAGTGCACAGCGTCGAAGACGTACGCCACGCACCGCGGCGCCTGGCGGGATTCAGCGCGTCCCTGGCCGCCGAAAATGCGGTGCTCAAGAAATTCCTGCTGGCGCGTCTGTACGACCATCCCACAATTGTGCTCGATCGCGAGCGTTCGGTGGAAGCGCTGGCCCAACTTTTCGATTATTACGTCTCGCATCCCGGTGCCATGCCCAAAGCTTACGCGGAGCTGGCGCAACGCGCTCTCAGGCATCGGGTGGTGTGCGATTACATCGCCGGGATGACAGACCACTATCTGCTCCGTCTGCATGCGGAGTTGCTCGGATCAAAATCGGCGCGCACCGCCTAGGATGGGCTTCAGCCTGTCGCTTTCTGTTTACGAATCGTGCCAAAAACCGGACAGGCTGAAGCCTGTCCTACTCGTGCCTGTTTCGAATCACGTGCAACGATGTGCACAGTGCCTTCCTTGACTTCACTCGGGCGGGACATATAATGGACTTTGCAGCAATGATCAGGGAGCCCCGCGTAAGCGGCGGAAATCGATGTTCCTAGACGTCAATGAGCTGGCGGTTCGCAAGATACGCATTCGGAAGAGCTATGCCCCCGGGACGGTGGACTACCGCACCGGCGACTTCCGCCAGGCGGAGCCTCTCGAGGTGCGCGCCACTGCCGAATTGGTAGAAGGGCAGATCCGCGTCACAGGGGAGCTGCACACCCGCCTGGAAATGGTGTGCGCCCGTTGCCTGGAACCCGTAAATGAAGACATTGCCCGCGAATTTGACCTCTTTTACAGGCCTCTTACTTCCATGACCAAGGAAGAAGAGGAGCGCCTGAAGCTCGATGACACGGAAATCGCGTTTTTCGAGGGCCAGGGCATGTTCCTGGCCGATGTCCTGGCCGAGCAGGTCATCCTGGCCCTGCCCATGAAGGCGATCTGCCGGAGCGATTGCCGCGGGCTGTGTCCCCAGTGCGGTGTGAATTTGAATAACGAGGAATGCCGCTGCGAAAGTCACGCAGCCGATCCGCGTACGGCCCCTCTGGCGCGTCTGAAACAGGACTGGTTCAAAAAGCAATAGGAATCCCAGGCGAAACACCATAGAATGCCTCATGAAATTTGGGGCCACGAGAAGGAGTTTGTATGCCCAATCCAAAACGGCGTCATTCCCATGCGCGCAAGAACAATCGTCGCGCCCATGATTTTCTAAAGGCTCCGGCCCTTGCCAAATGCCCCAACTGTCATGAAATGAAACAACCTCATCAGGCCTGTCCGCAATGTGGCTATTATAAAGGCCGGGAAGTCGTGGACACCGGGGCCTGAAGCCCGGTCGTGCATGGCCTTTGAGCGGCTCCCCTACCGGAGTTTGAATGATCACCATAGCCGTAGATGCAATGGGTGGAGACCATGCCCCGCGTCCTGAGGTCGAGGGCGCAGTGCAGGCGGCGCGGGAGTTGGGCGTTCGAATCCTCCTGGTGGGCTTGGTGCCGGAGTTGAAGAAGGAGCTGGCGAAGCACTCTCATCGGGGGTTGCCGATCGAAATCGTTCCGGCAACGGAAGTCATCACCATGGATGACTCGCCCACGCAAGCGTTCCGGAAGAAGAAGGACAGTTCGGCGCACGTCGCAACCAAGCTGGTGCGTGGCGGCCATGCCGATGCCCTGGTCAGTGCGGGGAACACGGGCGCTGTGATGGCCGTGGCGCGATTCGGGCTTGGCACGTTGGCTTCGGTGGACCGCGTGGCGCTGGCTGCCCCTTTTCCTACTTCGCGCGGCGGGACGGCCGTTTTGCTCGACGTGGGCGCGAATGTGGATTCCAAGCCCGCGCACCTGGTGCAATTTGCCGTGATGGGTGAGATTTACTACCGGGCAATTTTCGGAACGCGCCGCCCGAAAGTGGCCCTGCTATCGATCGGCGAGGAAGAATCGAAGGGCAACGAGTTGACGCGCGAGGCGTTCAGCCGTTTGAAGCTGTCTACGCTGAATTTTACTGGCAACATCGAGGGGCGTGAAATTTTCAACGGCTCCGTGGACGTCATCGTTTGTGACGGTTTCATCGGAAATATCGCCTTGAAGATCAGCGAGGGCGTGGCGCAGCATATTGCGGCCATGCTGAAGGAAGCGTTGCAGAGTACTATCAGTTCTCAAGTGGGGTACGTGCTCTCGCGCAAGGCCTATAAGAGCTTTCGAAAGAAGATCGACTACTCGGAGTACGGCGGCGCTCCTTTGCTTGGGGTGAAGGGCGTGACCGTGATCGGGCATGGGAGTTCGAATTCCCTGGCGATCAAAAATGCCATCCGCGTGGCGACAGAATTGGTGCGCGGCGGGGTCAACGAAAGAATCGAGCAGGAACTTGCCACGATTGCTGTCCCTGTGGAAGCATAAGCGACGAAACGGCGGTTCATTCAATGGGAAAATTGGCGTTTTTGTTCCCGGGACAAGGGTCACAGTACCCGGGCATGGGCAGGGAACTAGCCGGCAACCATCCGGCAGCCCGAAGTGTGTTTGACGAGGCCGACCGAGCCCTGGGATTCTCGGTCTCCGAACTGTGCTTCAGCGGCAGCGAAGATGCTCTCAAGCTGACGGCGAACACGCAGCCCGCGATTTTGACTGCATCCGTAGCCACATACCGTGTGCTCGCCGAAAATGGAGTTCAGCCGGCCTTCGTGGCGGGGCACAGCCTGGGCGAATTTTCCGCCCTCGTGGCGGCTGGCGGGCTGGAATTCTCGGACGCAGTGCGCCTGGTCCGGCATCGCGGGGAATACATGCAGTCGGCGGTGCCCGAAGGTGTGGGCGCCATGGCCGCTATTTTAGGATTGGCTCCCGCACAGGTCGCGGGGATCTGCCGGCAGGCGGCCGATGGCCAGGTCGTGGCTCCTGCAAATCTGAATTCCCCCGAGCAGACCGTGATTTCCGGTCATGCCGAGGCCGTGAAGCGCGCCGTGGAACTTGCTTCGGCGGGCGGCGCCAAGCGCGCCGTGATGCTTCCGGTTTCCGCTCCCTTTCACAGCTCGCTGATGCAGCCGGCGGCCGTGCGACTCGAGACCGATCTGCGTGCCACCGCGTTCCTCAAATTGCGCGTGCCCCTGGTGAACAATGCGGACGCCGAGCTCATCACCAGTGGCGATGAGGCGCGCGAAGGGCTAATCCGCCAAGTCACTTTGCCGGTTCGCTGGGAAGAATCCGTGCGCGAGCTGATCGACCAGGGCGTCAACACCTTTGTCGAGGTGGGGCCCGCGCGTGTCCTCACGGGGCTGTTGCGGCAGATTGACCGGTCAATCCACGTGTTCAACGTGGAGGATGAAAAATCCCTGCGGTCAACTCTGGAGAGGCTTACGCAGGCGCAGACCGAATCCGCGGAAGCGTAAAGTAGCACACGCTTCAGCCTGTGTTCAGTTGAGCGGGCAAGACTCAAAACCACACAGGCTGAAGCCTGTGCTACACAAACCCCATGTTCAGCCTGAAAGATCGCGTAGCTCTGGTGACCGGCGCGTCGCAGGGAATCGGGCGCGCCACGGCGATCGCGTTGGCGCAGGCCGGCGCGCGCGTGGCCGCCGCGGCGCGCAACGCGGAAAAATTGGCGGGCGTCGTCGCCGAAATCGCCGCAGCCGGCGGCGAAGCGCTGGCCGTGGCGATGGACGTGGCCGACGCCGAGCAGGTGAAGTCCGGCTTCCGCCAAGCCCTGGACAAATTCGGCAGACTTGACATCCTGGTTAATAATGCTGGAATAACGCGAGACGGCCTGGCCGTGCGCATGAAGGCCGAAGACTGGGACGCCGTGCTGCGCACGAACTTGACCGGTGCGCATCTCTGCGCGCAACAAGCCATGTCCGTCATGATGCGCGCCCGCTATGGCCGCATCATCAACGTGACTTCGGTGGTCGCGGAGACGGGCAATCCGGGGCAGGCCAATTACGTTGCCGCCAAGGCCGGCCTCATCGGTTTGACGCGCGCCCTGGCCCTGGAAATCGCTTCACGCAATATCACCGTTAACGCCGTCGCCCCCGGCTTCGTCGTTTCGCCTATGACCGACCCGTTGCCGCAAAACGCAAAGGACGCTCTACTCGCGCGAATACCCCTCGGCCGCATGGGTTGCGACGCGGAAGTCGCCGCAGCCATCGTGTTTCTGGCCAGCGAAGAAGCGGGCTACATCACCGGCACGGTGCTGGACGTCAACGGCGGCCTGCGGATGGGATAGAAAACTTGCGGCGTCGTCGCCCTTTAGTACAGATGGCGGCGCAAATCCATTCCGAACAGAACTAACGAATGAGAATTGAAAGCGCGACCCCTTCGCCGCATGGTCTTGGGCATACGACAGGCCGGAACCGGAAATTTCGGTCAGGTTCTCAACATCTGGAGATTTCGATGAGAATCCTTGCAACCGTTCTCCTCGCGGGTATCCTTGCTCCGGCCGCCCATGGCCAGACGGACTGGCCTGCGTATGGCTACGATCAGGCTGGCCGCCGTTATTCTCCGCTCAAGCAGATTGATACCGGAAATGTATCGAAGCTCAGGAAAGCGTGGCAGTACGGCATTGCCTCCGATGCCGCCGGTTCCAACTCGGCAACGCAAGGTCCGGCAGCAACAGAGGCCGTGCCCATCATGGTGGACGGCATGCTGTACACGCCAACCGTCAATCACGCCATCGTTGCGCTGGAACCGGAGAGCGGTGAGGAAATCTGGAAATACGATCTGAGCAAGGCCAACGCCACGCTTCGCGGGGTTACCTACTGGCAAGGGGATAAGGACAATCCGCCTGCGATCCTCGCGGGGACGAGCGAAGGACGGCTGATCGCCCTTAATGCTAAGACTGGGAAACTTGTCCCGGGGTTCGGCAAGGAAGGCATCGTTGATTTAAGAACCGGCGTGACTGAGAAATTTCCCAAAGCGCCTTATCACATGAGCTCTCCCGGAGTTATTTTCCGCAACTTGATCATCACGGGAGCTCAGGGGAAGGAAGACGACCCCGACGGGCCTGCCATGGATGTGCGCGCCTGGGATCTTCGCACAGGCAAGTTGGTTTGGACCTTCCACACCATCCCTCATCCGGGTGAAGCTGGGTATGAAACCTGGCCGAAGGACAATTGGATGACCGCCGGATCGCCCGCGAACTGGGGCGCCGCGACGGTTGATCCTGAACGCGGCCTGGTTTTTCTGCCCATCGGCCAACCCGCGGCCCAATATTTTGGCGGCGCGCGCCCCGGGCAGAATTTATTTTCTTCTTCCATTGTGGCCTTGGATGCCAACACCGGAAAAGTGCGCTGGTATTTCCAGTTAACGCATCACGACGTGTGGGACTATGACGCCGAGGCGGCCCCATCGCTGATGGACGTGATTCACGACGGAAAGAAAATCCCAGCGGTCGTGGCGATCTCAAAACCCGGGCTGATGTTTTTCCTGGACCGTGAGACGGGCAAATCCATCTATCCATGGGAAGAGCGGCCCGTCCCGCAAAGTGATGTCCCCGGCGAGCAATCTTCGCCAACACAGCCATTTCCGGTGAAACCCCCGCCGCTGGCCCGGCAAGGGATGAAACCCGATGAGGTTTTTACCGGTGAGCCGGAGCATGAGAAGTTTTGCCGGGATCTGGCTGCCCAGATCGGCGGCATTCACAGCGAAGGTGCATATACCCCTTACAGCAGCAAGGAATTCAGAGTCATTTTCCCAGGCCAGCAGGGTGGGCCCAATTATGGCGGTGTTTCCGTGGACCCCAACCTGGGGTATGTGTTCGTAAACTCGCGCAACGTGGGGGGCATGGGCCGATTGGATAAGACGCCCGACGGCGATCAAGTCTCCTACCGCCGGTTCAGCCCACTCGGAAAAGGCTCGTTCAATGCGCGCTTCTGGGACCCGGACACGGAGCTGCCCTGCCAGAAACCGCCGTGGGCCGAACTTATGGCCGTAAACGCAAACACGGGCGATATAGCTTGGCGCATCCCATTGGGCACCAGCGATGAGATGGAGGCCAAGGGAATCCATAACACAGGATCCTTCGGGCAAGGCGGTTCCATCGCCACCGCCGGCGGGCTGGTGTTCATTGCCGGAACCATCGACAAGCGTATTCGCGGGTTTGAATCGCGGACCGGCAAGCTGCTATGGGAAGCGAAGCTCGACGCGGAAGGCCACACGAATCCGATGACCTACATGGGGCGCAATGGGAAGCAATACGTGGTGATCGTGACCTCAGGCCTCAATGCGTTTGCTTTGCCGTGAAATCCTATGCACAATTATTCGACCGCCAAAGTGCAGGGGGCTGCCAATCAACTCATTGAGTATCTTATTTGAGCCCGCGCAGGCAGAGTTAGGTTGACCTAGGGCGGGACCGTACATAGAATGTCGGCTGCTCAAAATCAACACCCGAAGCAGTAAAGGAACAAGCCACACGAAGCCGGACAGAGCGATTATCGGAGGCAAAACAGAATGGCCAGTGTCGACGAACGAGTAAAGCAAATTATCGTGGAACAGCTTGGAGTGGATGAAGCCGAGGTAACCGCCACCGCCTCCTTTGTGGACGATTTGGGCGCGGACTCCCTGGACACGGTGGAATTGGTCATGGCCTTTGAAGAGGCCTTTGGGATCGAGATTCCCGACGAAGACGCGGAAAAAATCGCCACTGTGAAGGACGCGGTGGACTACATCCAAAAGCACGGCAAGAAGTAATTCACTGGCCGCTGCAAAACCACCAGGAGAGAGTTAATCAAGTGAGCCGCCGGGTTGTGGTAACGGGTGTAGGTCTCGTCTGCGGTCTGGGGATCGGCACCGATGAGGTCTGGAAGAATCTCCTGGCGGGCAAGAGCGGCATCCGCACGATCACCCATTTCGACGCCGCCGCCTTCGATTGCACCATCGCCGGGGAAGTCCGCGATTTTGAACCTCTGCACTGGGCCGAAAAAAAAGAGCTCAAGAAAATCGCCCGGTTCATCCAGCTTGCGCTGGCAGCCACGGATTTCGCCATGCGCATGTCGGAATTGAAAATCACGGCGGAAATTGCGGAGTTGACCGGCGTGTATGTGGCCAGCGGAATCGGCGGATTCGATGTGATCGAACGCGAGCACTCCAAGCTTCTGCACGGCGGCCCGGGACGCATCTCTCCGTTTTTCATTCCTGCGGCGATTATCAACCTGGCATCGGGGCACATTTCCATCCGCTACGGGGCGAAGGGGCCGAATTCGGCGACTGCCACAGCGTGCTCGGCTTCCGCGCACGCCGTGGGAGATTCCTTCCGCATGATCCAGCACGGCGACGCGGAGGTCATGATTTGCGGCGGCTCCGAAGCGGCCATCACGCCGATGGGCGTGGGCGGATTCGCCGCTATGAAAGCGCTCTCCACGCGCAACGACGAGCCGGAACGCGCCAGCCGCCCGTTTGACGCCGACCGCGACGGCTTCGTGATTGGCGAGGGCGCGGGAATTCTTATCCTGGAATCGCTGGAATACGCGGAGCGGCGCGGTGCGCGAATTCTGGCTGAGGTTGTGGGCTATGGAATGTCGGGCGACGCTTACCACATCACCGCGCCGGAGGGAAACGGCGATGGCGCCTACCGCGTCATGCGCGCGGCCATTCGCGACGCGCGGCTCGAGCCGCACCAAATTGACTACGTCAACGCCCATGGCACCTCTACGCCGCTCGGCGACGCCATTGAGACCAAGGCCATGAAGCGCGTATTCGGCGAGCACACCAAAAAAATTGCCGTCAGTTCGACCAAGTCCATGACCGGACATCTTCTCGGCGGCGCGGGCGGCCTGGAAGCCGGCATCAGCGTGCTGGCGCTTCGCGATCAGGTTCTGCCTCCCACCATCAATCAGGAGATGCCGGACCCTGAATGCGATCTGGACTACATTCCGAATCACATGCGCAAGGCGGCCGTCGAGCATGCGCTATCGAATTCCTTCGGCTTTGGCGGCACCAACGCCGCTCTGTTGTTCAAGCGCTGGGGTTCCCGCTAAGAAGCGGCTTGTTTAAGTCGGAATCGTTCGCTGCTGCCATTGTTGGCGTCATCCCGGGATTCTCCGACTGTCATTTCGAGCGAAGTGAGGAATCTCTCTTTCTATTTGGACAAAGGCGCAAGAGAGATTCCTCGCTTCGCTCGGAATGACAGGAGAAAATAGTGATTGAAAGAGTAGCGTGACCGAGAGGTCCGGATGAAGATTGCTGTTTGCGTCAAGCAAGTGCCCGCCAAGGACGCTCCCCTGGCTATCACCGATGCAAGCTGGATCCGCGAAACCGACATCGGCTTCGAGATGAACGAGCCGGATAGCTACGCGCTCGAGGAAGCCCTGCGCCTGAAGGAAAAACACACCGGGGAAGTGATCGCCGTGTCCATGGGCCCGGAGCGCGTGAAGCAGACGATCAAGGAAGCCCTGGCCAAGGGCGCCGACCGCGGCATGCACATCGCGGAAGACAAAGCGCACACGCTCGATCCTCTCGGCGCGGCCAAATCGCTCGCCGCTGCCATCGAGCGCGAAAAGCCGGACCTCGTGCTGACGGGCTTGCAGAGCGAAGATCAGGGCTTCGGGCAGACGGGCGTGCTCCTGGCGGAACTCCTTGGGCTGCCGCACGCCACAATAATCATGCAGATTGACGCGCAGGGCGGCGCCTTGCGCGTGAAGCGGGAACTCGAGGCCGGATGGTTCCAGTGGGTCGAGCTGTCCATGCCCGCCGTGTTGACGATCCAGTCCGGCATCAACAAGGTGCGGTACGCGACGCTTAAAGGCATTATGGCGGCGAAGAAGAAAGAAATCGCGACGATTGCGCGCGACTCGCTCGGAGTCACGCACGCGTCGACTCAGCATATCGAGCGTATCTACGTGCCGTCGAAAACCAAGAAGACCGAATTCCTGACCGGCACGCCGAAAGAGGCCGCCGCGAAGCTCATCGAAAAGTTGAAGCACGAAGCACGCGTGTTGTAGCCCGCCTCTTTAGAGGCGGGGAATCTGAAATGTGTGGACGCGAACCCCGCCTCTAAAGAGGCGGGCTACAGCAATCGCCGGGCGAGGGCCGTCGACGATGAACATTCTCCTGATCACCGAACAGCGCGACGCGCAATGGAACAAGACCAGTTTTGAAACGCTGGCCGCGGCGCAACAAATTGTCGCGGAAACAAAGAGCCGCATCACTGCCGCGGTCCTCGGCAAAGGTGTCGCTGCCCTCGCCGGCGAGCTTGCGGCGACCAAACTTGATGAAGTGCTGCTTGTCGAGCACGACTTGCTCGCGGCGTACACGCCTGACGGCTACGCCGCCGCGCTGCGGCAGACGATCGCGCAGGCCAAGCCAGATCTGGTGCTCTTGCCGCACACCTACCAGGTGCGCGATTTCGCGCCCAAGCTGGCCGCCTCGCTCGGCAAAGGCATGATCGGCGACTGCGTCGGCTACCGCCATGAAAACGGGAAACTGATTTTTGTGCGCCAGATGTTTCAGGGCAAGACCGCCGCGGACGTGGTGTTCGAAGGCGCTGCGCCGTGGTTCGCAACGTTCCAGGCAGGCGCGTTCCGCGCGGATCTTGTGGCGCAGGGCTCGTCAAAGGCGCCCGTGACGTCCATCCCCGTGGACCTTATGCCGGAACAGATTCGAACGAAACCGCTCGAATTATTTCGCGAGGCGAAACAGGCCGTGGACCTTACCCAGGCTCCCATCCTGGTGGCGGTCGGGCGGGGCATCAAAGCGCCGGAGAACATACCTCTCGCCGAAAAGCTCGCCAAACTCCTCGGGGGCGAACTGGCCGCGTCGCGCCCCATTTGCGACGAGGGCTGGCTGCCTATGGATCGCCAAATTGGCAGCTCGGGCCAGACCGTCGCGCCCAAACTGTACCTGGCCATAGGGATCAGCGGGGCCATCCAGCACGTCGTGGGAATGAAAGGCTCGCGCACCATCGTCGCGATCAACAAAGACCAGAATGCCCCGATTTTCGAAGTCGCCGATTACGGGATCGTCGGCGACTTGTTCGAAATCGTCCCTGCCCTCAGCGAAGCGCTCGAAAAAAAGTAGCACACGCTTCAGCCGGTAGGGTTTGGTCCTTCCAAGGACTAACCCACACAGGCTGAAGCGTGTGCCACTTAAAACCTTCCTAAGTCCTTAAAGAACTTAGCCTTTCGACGCGGCGCAACTCGGGGAAGTTCCACGCCCATAGCGCGGTGACCAGAAGTGTTCCAACTCCCCCCATAATCACGGCCGGAACAGCGCCGAACCATTGCGCCGTGAGGCCCGACTCGAACTGGCCGATTTCGTTGGAAGCGCCGATGAAGATCATTTCCACGGCGCTCACACGCCCGCGCATTTCATCGGGCGTGGCCAGCTGCACCAGCGTGGTGCGCACCACGACGCTGACCGTGTCCATGGAGCCGACCAGCACCAGCGCCAGCATGGACAGAACCAAACTTCGGGAGATGCCAAAAAGTATCGTGAAGACACCAAAGCCCGCGACGCACCAGAGCATGGTCACGCCGGCGCGGCTGCGGAACGGCCGGTGCGCGAGGAGCAGGGCCATGCTGCCGGCGCCAATTGCGGGAGATGCGCGCAAGAGGCCCAGGCCCCAGGGTCCGGTCCGCAGGATTTCGCTGGCGAAGACAGGCAAAAGGGCCACTGCGCCGCCGAGCAGCACGGCGAAAAGGTCCAGCGAAATGGAACCCAAAATAATTTTCTTTTCTGCGATGTAGCGGAGCCCTGCCAACACCGATTTCAGGTTGACCGGTTGCCGGGGCCGCGGCTTGGAATGAAGTTTGATTTGAGCCATGAGGAAAACCGCCCCGGCAGAGGCCAGCATCGAGCCGGTATAGACCGCCGCGGGCCCTCTTGCGACGGCATAAATCAGGCCGCCGAGAGACGGGCCCAGAATCGTCCCGGCCTGGTTTACGGAGCTGTTCCAGGCGATGGCATTCTGCAGATGTACTTCGGGGATGATCATCGGCACGAGCGAACGGCTCGCCGGGTTATTGAACGACCGCACCACGCCCAGCAGAACCACGACGGCGTACATCGGCAACACCGTGCGCAGTCCGCTCAGAGCGTAGAAGAGCAGCAGCGCCGAGCACACGCCAAATCCCGCATAGCAGGCTATCAGCAATTTACGGAGGTTGAAGGCATCCGCCGCGTGGCCGGTGACCAAAAACAGCAGGATGCCAGGGGAGAATTGGGCCAGACCCACGAGGCCCAGATCGAGCGGCCGCTTGGTGATTTCAAAGATTTGCCAGCCGACTGCGACCGACTGCATCTCCAGTCCGGCCACGATCAGAAAACGAGCCAGCTGGTATAAGGAAAAGTCAGGATACGTGAAGGCAATGCGCCCCGCGTTAGAGGAGTTCCCGGATTCGGCCATCAGAGGACTCTACTGTGCCATAAATTCAGGATTTGCACGAGGGGAGCGGGCCAGCTGGTAACTTCTAGAGGACCGACCATGCGAACGAATGGAATTCGGCAAGTCTCGCAAAGTCACGCGCATTAGCTGTAATCACAGTTACTCCTACTCGGCCCGCACTGAGGGCAATCAATGCGTCATTGGTGAGGCGTCCCCGGCCAATCTGTTCGTAGCCATATTTTGCAGCCAGGCGCGCCAGCACTTTCCCGGTATGAATCCAGTCACCCAGGTTTGGGACCAGAATTCGGCGGGCCTTGTCGAAATCTCGCTCTAGGCGATTCACCGCTGCGAGTCCATTCAGACCCGCCCCAGCACACAATTCTTCGAGGACGACGGAACTTAGCCATGCGGGAGCAGACGACCCTGGTCGTCGAAGCGCGACCAGGGCATCCCGGCCTCCTCGAAGAGCGGTTATATAAACAGACGAATCGAATAGAACCGGGCTCACTTAGTCCGTCGCCTTACCATATACATCTTTGATCTCGATCCCGCTTCCGAGGAAGCGCTCATTGGCTTCCCAGGCCAATCGGTTTCGCCGATGCTCGGAAAGTACCAGATCGAGGGCACGCTCAATCGTCTCCGTCTCGGTATGGGTGCGCAGCAGTTTCTGTGCACGCGATATCTTGGTCGAGTCCAGGCGGAAATGTTTATGCCGAATTCGTGCTTTCGCGGACCGCACGGTAATCACCTCGTAAATGTTATTGTAGCACGTATGTACATGAATTCAACAGTTATGAACATAGTTTCATTTCGGAAACTTGCCCGCGAAAGCTTGCGGCGGGGCGGGGCAATCGGGTACCGTCTAGGGTTGAAGATGGGCGCTACACTTACGCTCGTCGGTCAGTCTAGGAGGACGGATGAAGCGGATGGGGATAGCAGTATTGGCGCTGGGACTACTCGCCTGCGGCATGAGGGCGCAACAAGCGCCTGCGAAGGCGCCCGCGGCGCCGCCGGCAAAGGCGCCCGCGGCGGCACCGGCACAATCGAACGCGGGGCAAGCGCCGGCAGAGGCGTCGGCGTTCAAGACCCAAAAAGAGAAAGTCAGCTATGCGATCGGGATGGAAATGGGCAAGGGCGTGAAAGTCCAGGGGATCGAAGTGGATCCCACCATTATGATGCAGGGGCTGAAGGATGCGCTCTCAGGCGGAAAGCCCCAGATGAGCGAGGAAGAACTGCGCCAGGTGATGACGGCGCTGCAGCAAGAGATTCGGCAAAAGCAAATGCAAGCCCAGCAGGCTGCTGCCACGGAAAACAAGACGAAAGGGGACGCGTTCCTGGCCGAAAATGCGAAGAAGGACGGCATCGTCGCGCTTCCTGACGGTTTACAATACAAAATTCTGACCGCAGGCCAGGGGAAGAAGCCGGCGGAAACGGATACGGTCCTGTGCAACTACAAGGGAACATTTGTAGATGGGACCGAGTTTGACAGCTCCGCCAAAGCCGGAAAACCCGTGCCCTTTGAAGTGAAGAACGTAATCCCCGGTTTCAGGGAAGTCCTGCAACTCATGCCCGTGGGTTCCAAGTGGCAAGTCTTCGTTCCCTCGAATTTAGCGTACGGCGAGCGGGGGGCTGGCGGCGTCATTGGACCGAACGCCACGCTTATTTTTGAGGTCGAATTGGTCAGCATTCAAGAGACTCCGCCGGCTCCGCCAGCCAAGCCCATTCCGCCCGCCGGAGGCGCGCCGAAGGACTGAGATTGGCCTGAAATGCCAGCCGCATTTATTTGCGAAGGGTGGCGCACGCCTATCGGCCGCTACGGCGGGGCGCTCGCGCAGGTGCGCACGGATGATTTGGCGGCGATTCCTTTGAAGGCGTTGCGCGACCAGTTTCAAAAGAGCGACTGGGAATCGGTCGACGAAGTAATTTTCGGCTGCACGAACCAGGCGGGGGAAGACAATCGCAATGTGGCTCGCATGGCGTTGCTGCTGAGCGGCATTCCCTGCACCGTGCCGGCGATGACGGTGAACAGGTTGTGCGGTTCGGGGATGGAGGCGGTCAGCGTGGCGGCGCGCGCGATCGGCACAGGTGAAATTTCGCTGGCTATTGCGGGCGGAGTGGAGAGCATGAGCCGTGCGCCGTTTGTTATGCCCAAGGCCGCGACGGCTTTCTCGCGCGCCGCGGAAATTTACGACACCACCATCGGCTGGCGCTTTCCGAATCCGCGAATGGTGCAACTGTACGGCAACGCGTCCATGCCGGAGACCGCGGAAAACGTCGCCAAAAAATACCAGGTCGACCGCGGGGCGCAGGATTGCGTTGCGCTGCGCTCACATCTAAGAGCCGCTGCGGCGCAGCGAGCCGGAATTTTCGCCGAGGAAATTGTTCCGGTCCAGACCCCCGGCCCAAAGGGAACGGTGAAGACTGTTTCCGAGGACGAGCACATTCGCCCGGACACGACCATGGAAGCGCTGGCCAAATTGCCCACTCCCTTTCGGCAGAACGGCACGGTTACGGCCGGGAATGCTTCGGGCATCAATGACGGCGCCTGCGCCATGTTCGTGGCTTCGGAGGAAGCGGCCGCGAGCTTTGGCTTGAAGCCGATCGCGCGCGTAGTGGGAGGGGCGACCGCGGGCGTCGAGCCGGACTGCATGGGAATCGGGCCGATTTATGCGGTTCGAAAACTGTTCGAGCGCTGGAAGATTTCGATGGAGGACGTCGGGGTGTTCGAATTGAATGAAGCCTTTGCGGCGCAGGCGCTGGCCGTGACGCGGGAATTGGGCTTACAGGACAACAGCGAAAAAGTGAATCCCAATGGCGGTGCTATTGCGCTCGGCCACCCGCTGGGAATGAGCGGCGCAAGATTAGTCTTAACCGCTGCGCGGCAGTTGCAACGCATCAAGGGGCGATACGCCCTGGCGTCCATGTGCATTGGCGTTGGGCAGGGCATCGCGACCTTGCTCGAACGGGTGTGATGGAATTGCGGGAGTGCGACCGGCGGTTTTGTAGGGCCGGCGTCCCGCCGGCATTTTTCCCAATCCTCGGAACGATCTAACAGAGCCTGCGAGACGCCGGCGCAACGAAACCTCGCGAGCGCATTTATTCCTTCTTCATTCGCGCAACACAGAGCTCCAAATGTTTGTGCATATCCTCGGCGGAGCCGTGGCCGATGCGGCCGTGGCCTGGGAGCACCCATTCGAATTGGCAGGCGAGCAGTTTTTCCATGGAGCGGGTCTGCTCGGCCCAGGAATACCAGCAGACATCGCGGAAGGCGGTCAAGGTTTCGCGTTCGGGCGACCACGCGAGATGGTCGCCTGTGAACAGCACTTTATCGCGATATAAAAAAACCTGGTGGCCGCGAGTGTGTCCGGGTGTGGGGATTAGCTGGAGATCATCGTCGATTCGCAGGGCAGCCGTTCCTGTGATGACGCGCTCGATGCCGCGCGCGGCGGCGCCGTCCCCCTCATGCATGACGCGCGGGCAATGGAAATGAGCGGCAAATTTGACGTGATCGGCGATGTCGTCGCGATGCGAAAGGATCATGAGATTGACGCCGCCCATTTGCTCGATGCGTTTGGCCAGGGGATTGTTGAAGCGCGGGGAATCGACCAGAACGTTTCCGCCCTGCTCTTGCGGGCGCACGATCAAGTACGACCACGCGCCGAAACTGGATTCCGCATTGAATCCACAATAGTAAACGTCATCCACGACATGGGCCGGAAACGCTTCGACGCCGGAGCGGGCGTTGCGGCGGGATACTGTCCCAATGGAAGCAGTCGGGCAGGCCACGAGCGCCATCAGCGCGCGGTGCAGTTCACCTGGGTTGCGCGGCTGGTGGAAGACGCTCGATTTGCCTCCGTGATCGCGAAAACTTGCCGGGGCGATCTGGCGGCAGGCGTCGCAATCGATGCAGCTCTGGTCCACGAAGAAATCGCCTTCGACATTTTGGGGGAGCCGCTCGTCAATCTGCGCCATTGGCTATTGGATTCCCGGTGGCCCTGGAGGGTCACTTTATTATGGGGGTCAATCTCCGGATTTGAAAAGCGACAGGCTGAAGCCCGTCCTACCTGAAAATACCTTATAATCCTTGCGCTCTGAAAGGGCCGGGGTTCCCGGTGAGGTGAGGCATTGGCGGCAAAAGCGAATCGCGCAAGATCCAAGTCCCGAACGAAACCTGCTCCCGCGAAGAAGCCGGTGGTCCGCCGGAAGAAGCTGAAGATTGCAATTGCGGGGTTCGGCACGGTGGGCCGGTCCGTCGCAAAATTGCTTTGCCAGGAAGCCGGCGATGCGTTTGAGCTGACGCATATTTACAATCGCAATGTCGCGCGGAAAAAAGTGGACTGGGTGCCGGCGAGTGTGCGCTGGACGGAAAGCATCGGCGAAGTGCTTTCCTCGGACATCGACATTTTTGTGGAGCTGGCCGGAGGAGTGAAGCCCGCGGGCGATTGGATTCGCAAGGCGCTGCGCGCGGGAAAGTCGGTGGTGACGGCGAATAAGCAATTGATCGCCGAGAGCGGGCCGGAACTTGTCGAAGTTGCGCGCGAGGCAGGCAGGCGCCTGGAATTTGGAGCTTCGGTTGCCGGAGGCATCCCGGCAATCATGGGGATTCAGGACGGCCTGGCAGGAGACCGCCTTTTCAAAATCGCGGGCGTGCTTAATGGCACCTGCAATTTTATCCTGACGAAAATGGAGACCACCGGAGCGAGTTTTGAAGCGGCGCTGAAAGAGACGCAGGAACTGGGCTATGCCGAAGCCGATCCGACGAACGACGTCGAAGGATTTGACGCGCGCGCCAAGCTGGTGATTCTGGCGCAAGCCGGGCTGCGCGTGCGCTTGCAAAGTGAACAGATTCCATGCTGGCCGATTTCCGCCGTCGAGGCTGTCGATTTTGCCTACGCGCGCGAACTGGGCTGCGCCATACGGCAGATTTCACTGGCCAAAAAAGAAACGGAAGGCGGGCTAAGCGTGCGCGCGTTTGTGCGGCCGGCACTGGTTCCCGCTTCGTCGCTCGTGGCGCACGTCGAGGGGAGCAAGAATCTGGTGATGGCTACCGGACAATACGCGGGGCAGATGGTGTTTTCGGGTTTCGGTGCGGGAGGAGATCCGACCGCCGTCGCCGTGGTTTCGGACTTGTATTCGATCGCGCGCAGCGGAGCAAGTCCGTCCGGGAGTCTTCACGAAATTGAGACGCCGAAGGACGTGAGTGGAGAATTCACTGCGCCGTATTATCTGCGCTTTGTGGTCAAAGACCGGCCCGGGATTATCGCGGCGGTCGCAACCGTATTGTCGCGCTACGGGATCGGCATTGACGCCGTGCTGCAGCGGCCGGGGTATCCGCATTCGGCGCTGCCTTTCATCATCACGCTGGAAACCGCGCGGAGCGCGATGCTGGGCTGCGCGCTGCAGGAAATCAACCGGCTGGACTTCCACGTCGAGCCTGTGCTTTGCATGCCTATCCTCGTGGATTGACGCGCCTGGTGGCGCACGCTTCAGCTTGTGAGAGTTAGTCCTTGCAGGGACCAAAACCCGCAAGCTAAAGCATGCGCCACTTGAACCGGCGATTTTTCCTGTTCATGCACGAAAATGGGGTTAGGATTACTGTAAATTGCGGCTAATTTCGCTCGCGACTTGTAATTAGGAGGAGCCATGAAATCAGCTTTCAAGTTTGCCGCTGCGCTGACTGGTGTTTTGTTTTTTGCCACGTTCGCCCAAGCGGCGACAGTGACCGGTTCGGTGAAAAGTCCGGACGGGGCTCCTTTCCGGGGCGCATTCGTGCAAGCGCAGAACACGGGCTCGCGTGTCCTGGTCAGCGTGTTGACGGACAAAGATGGCCGCTACCGGATCGAAAATTTGCCCGCGGGGAAATATCAGGTGCAAGTGAAGGCGGTGGGCTATCGCGCCGATTCGCGCACCGACGTGAGTTTGACGGCGGAACAGAACGCCTCCTGCGATTTTGCGCTGCAGAAGGGAATGGTGCGCTGGAGCGATCTGTCCCAATATCAGGGCGAGGTCTTGTTCCCGGAAGCCAAGGGAAAGGATTTGCTCGTAGGCCGTTGTTTCGCGTGCCACGGGTTTCAGTCGCGCATGGCGTCGGCGCGGCGCGATGAAGAGGGATGGCGGGACCGCGTCGCGTTCATGAAGGAATCGATGCACTTTTTCCTGGGTGGAGTTGGCAACCCATTCAACGACCAGAATGCGGCGGACGTCGCTTCCTACATCAACTCACTTTTCGGCGAGGAATCCGTCTTGCCGAAGTCTCCGGCCGAAATGCCGAAATACAAGGAACTGGTACGGACTTTCGACGACGAGGCGATGAGGATTGTCTACGTCGAGTACGGATTGCCCGGCCCGAATCGCATGCCGTGGAGCGCGTTTCCGGACAAAGACGGCAGCTACTGGATGCCGTATTACGGCGACGCCAACAAAATCGGCAGGCTCGATCCGAAAACGGGAGAAGTGCAGGAGTATCCCGTGCCGAACCACGGTACGGCCGCGATTCACTCCGCGGTGCCTGCGCCGGACGGCAGCGTCTGGCTAACCGAACAGGGCTCGAACAAGCTGGGACATTGGGATCCCGCGACTCGCGCGATCACCGAATATCAGGATGCGTATGTTCCGGGGAAAGAGGGAACCATTGCGGGCGGATCCAAGCACACGCTGCGGATTGATGCGCAGGGAAGAGTCTGGGCAACGGGCGGGCCGCTCACCGTTTTCGATCCGAAGACACAAAAATTCACGCAAATCAAGGAAATCCCTTCCGCGTACGGCCTCGCTCTAGACAAGGATGGGAATTGCTGGTTTGCGGAATTTGTGCCCAACGGGAAAATCGGAAAAGTGGATGCGAAGACGCTGCAGGTGACCAAGTGGCAGCCGCCCACGCCGGACGCGCGTCCTCGCCGCATCCAGATTGATAACGACGGCACGGTCTGGTTTGCGGAATTTCAGGCGGGCAAGATTGGGCAGTTTGATCCGAAGACGGAAACGTTCAAGGAATTTGCGCTTCCGGGGCCGGAGACGACTCCCTACGCGCTGGCGATCGACAAGAACCACACCCTGTGGTATTCGTCCGAGCATCTGGACGTGATTGGGAATCTCGACCCGAAGACCGGCCACGTGACCGAGTATCCGTTCCCGCAAGCGGAGAACACCATGCGGGAGTTTTATCTCGACGCGCAAGGACGCATGTGGTTCGGCACGCCGGCCAATAACAAGGTGGGGTACTTTTATCTTTCGGGCTCGATGCCGCGCACGGGAGATTAAGCCAGGTAGTACAGACTGAAGTCTGTGCTACCGGGCGCGCCTGACGGCCTCGCCGAATGCTTTCCAGATGCGCCAGTTTCCGGCGGGCTCTTCCAGCATGCGCTCGGGATGAAATTGCAGCCCCACTACAAATTTTCTTTTCGGGTCGTGGTAAGCCTCGACTAGCCCGTCTTTTGCGAAAGCCATCGGCTGAAAGCGCGGCGCGAGGTCGCGAATTCCCTGGTGATGATAACTGTTCACCCGCAACGCTTTTCTTGCATACCATTTTTCCAGGGGACTTCCGGCAACGATGGAAATCGGATGCCTGTAACTATCGTAGTGGGCATAATTGATGTGTTTCAGCTTCGATTTCTTTTCTTTCTGCACGTCCCCGTATAGCGTTCCCCCGCAGACAACGTTAAGCAGTTGCGAGCCGCGGCAAATGCCGAGAATGGGAAGATTCTTGCGCAAAGCGTAGCGGATCAGCTCGATTTCAATTTTGTCCTTCAGCGGGTGTGTTTTTTCGAGGTGCGCGTAGTTTTCGCGGGTGGCTTTGAAATGTTTTGGCTCGATGTCCTCGCCTTCCACCAGCAGAAGACCTCGCATGTCCGCCAGGTAGCCGGGGAGGCAGGCGTGCGCGCCATCGACCACCGGAACCATGACCGGCAGCAAATTCAGGCGCACCAGAAGCGCGAGATGAGCTTCGGCGACATAATCAATGAATTTATTTTTTCGGATCGTTCTGCGCGTGACCACGATAACCGCGGGGCGTTTCATCGGAGGAGCGTCTGGAGCGCGCCGACCAGCCTGGCGTCTTTTTCGCGACCCTGCGAGGCGACGCGGATGTGGTACTGATCCATGCCGATCTTGTTGGAGCAGTCGCGGACGTACAGCTTGTGGTCGCTCAGTAAAAGTCCCTGCAATTCCGCCGCGGTCATGCCGCCTTCGATCTTGAACAGAACAAAATTGGCTCCTGTGGGATAGACATCAATGCCGCGGATTGCCTTGAGGGAATCGTGCAGCCAACGGACGTCGCCGATCAGGCGCTTGCGCCCCTGGTGGTAATCCGCGTCGGTGGCAGGAAGCAGAGAAAGAAAATATTGCGCCAGCGTGTTTACGTTCCAGGTGGGAATGAATTGGCGCATGTGATTCAGGATATACAGATTTTCACTGTAGCAGTAGCCGAGACGCAGGCCGGGAATGCCGCAGTGCTTGCTCATGCTGCGAACCAGCAAGAGGTTGGAAAAACGGCCGGCCACGTGAAGCAGGCTGGGAATCGTATCGCCCGCGAAGTCGATGAACGACTCGTCGACAATTACAAGCTCCATGTCCTTGGCCTGATTCAGAAAATCAATCATTTCTTCGAGGGAGAAAAGCTGCCCCGTAGGATTCCCGGGATTGATGATCAGCAGAGACTTCAGGCTGCGCTTGCGCACCCAATCGAGATACTGCGGCAAATGGAGCGTGTAACGTTCGCCAGGATTCAGTGCAAAGAGTTCGGCGTCGCGCTGGTCCTTGAGTTTTTCGATGTATTCGCCGAAGGTTGGAACCGGCACGGCGATGCGGTCAATCAGAGTCGTATTGATGAGCACGATGAGTTCGGTCGCGCCGTTCCCGATGATCAAGTGGGCCGGATTCACGTGCAGTACCGTGGCGAGATGTTTTTGGCTGCTGGCCGGGTTGCTCGACGGATAGGACTTGATCAGATTGGGAAAATTGTCCTGAAGATCGCGCAGCATCGCGGGCGTCGGGTAGTAAGGGTTGGCGATAAAACAGAAATCGACGATTTCCTTGGCTTTTTCGTAGCCGACGAGTTCGGCGAGCGACGGCGAATGGGAAGTTTCGTAAAAGAGATGCCGTCGAAACTCGGCGGGCGAAAGGGCTGCAGCCGCTTTGTCCATGTTCTTTTTGTAGCATTGTAAATCATGGCTTACAAGACCTGGTTGTTTCGTAGCACAGCCACTCTTGGCTTTGCGCTTTTTGCGGACATCGCTACGGGGGCGCAAGACGGGCACCCGACAAACCCGCACAGGCAAGAGTGCCTGTGCTACTGGGCGAGATCGCCGCGCCACCAGCGGGCTGAGAACACGATGAAGGCCGCGGCCAGCCAGCCGCTTGCGTACATCGGCTGCGCGCCCCAATGCAGAATTGGAGAGTGCATCAGTCCGAACCAGGAGAAGACGGAGGCGATCAGGCACCAGATGGCGGCCCGCCCGAAATTCCGGTCGATCATTTCTGTGATGAGCGCGGAAACGACCAGCACCAGGAAGAGAAATCCGTTGCCGAGTCCCTGAATGGAGGACCAATAGATCGAACGATTCAGCGCCGCCTGGACTTCGGGATTTGCGGCAGACAACTTCAGCGCAGGCAATGCGGAACTTACGACCGAGCCCACCACCGCGCCGGCGGGCAAAACCAATCCCAACAGCACGGCGTTTATGTATTTGTGATCCACATGGTGGAGCGTGGCGCGGCCCACTCCAATCGCCACGTACGCGATCATGGCCGCGAGAATCGCCCAGGGGAAAAGCTGGGCCATGAACAACGAAATGCCGCTCATGAACACGGCCAGGAAAATCACCGCGGTCCAGAAGCAAAACCCGATGCGCGCGCCCATCATTTTGTAAGGCGGGTGCAACGCGGCGACGACGGGCGTGATGATACTTCCACCCGCGCCGCACAAGAAAGTTCCGAGCCCGTCGCAAGCAACCACGAGTCGAGCGTCGTAATTGTCTCCGGCGGAGTTCGCGCCTTCCACCGAGGCGATGTCCTGCAGCACCTGGTAAATCGCCATCGGCGCAATCACGGAAAGATAGGGAATCGCCAGACCCATGGCCTGCAGAGGGCCCGGAGTCCGCACGAAAGGAAGCTGCAGGGAAAAGCCGCTCCAGGCGGGATGAATGTAGCCGATGGACAATCCGATGGCGAGAGGCACGAGCCACGCAACGAGGAACGGAGGAATCTTCCACTTCGTGATCGGAACATTGGCCAGGACCGCGGCCGCGACAATGGCCAGCGCCACGATTCCCACGAGGGGCTGATCGAAGATGCGCTGCAGCAGGACCATGGCGAGATATGTGTACATGGCAGCGCCGAACACCGTCATCATCGCCGGCTTGGGAATATATTTGCGGATCGTGCCAGCGAGTGGCGCCGCCACCAGCTTGATGATTCCGGTCCACACCACCGCTGCGGCGCCAACCCTCCAGGCCAGCTCCTGATCGCGCGTTTGCAGATATACGGGCAGCATGATCGACAACGTGTACGCAATGATCCCCGGCACGTTGTTGATGTACACATGCGCGGTGACGTTGGCGCGGCCTTCGCGTTTCGCGAGGCCCACCGCGAGGGCCGTGAGGCCCATGGAGCCGGCAAAGAATCCCAGGGCAAAGCCCGGCAGCAGGTGGCCCACGCTGAATCCCATGGAGATTCCGACCGGCACGAGCAGGAACGCGGGGATAATCATCTGCGCCACGTTGAAGCCGACCTGGGCAACGGTGGCGTCGATGTCTCCGCGCTCGAGCACCCACCAGCGAAGCGTATTGGGCTGTCCGCTTTCCGCCATTCGGAGTTTCACCCTTGGGCCATTCTTTGACGCGCCGCAGTTTCACATCTCAAAATTGAAATGAATCAATCCCATAAATGATGCTTCAACTGAATTCTACGGGGCGCCAGGGGCTAAAGCCCCGTCTTTCTTCGCGCCATGATGTCGCGGCTGAACCCGCGACCCACAAAACTCATCTGTGAGATGGTTTAATTTCAAATCTCAAATTTGAAATTTCAAATTTGAAATCGCAATTTTAAGCTTTCGCATTCCTTTTATGGAATCCGGGATTTCATATTTAATTCGCGCCTTGCAAATTTGAAATTTCAGATTTATTTCAAATTTCAAATCTTAAAGGCTTCCAGCGCTTCCGGCACAAACAACTCCTGCGGCGTCAGCAAGCGCTTGGCCAGGCCCTGCTCGTAGGAGTAGCGCAGGAATGTGCTCAGTCCATGCAGGTTGGGCTCGACGCCGTAAGGCCAGAAATCCTTGCCCATCAAGTTGCGCGCGTCCTCCGCGTGGCGGATGAGCCAAGGCAGCATGAATTTCAGCGCCGCCGTTTCGTACAGGTCCTCATAGACTTCGCGCTGCGCGAGGACAAAAGCTTTATAAAGCGATTGCGCGATCCAAGGGTGCTTTTCGTACAGTTCACGACGGATGACGACGGTGTGCATGATCGGGAAAATTTTTGTGCGCTGGTAATATTCGCGCTCAACCGATTCGTAATCCTCGAACAGGAGGCGGACACTCGCAGCGCCTTGCGAAATGCAGGAAGGAGTTCGCGGCGAGTAGATGGCGTCGATTTCTCCGTCGCGAAGCATCTGGGAAAGGGTCTTGTCCTCGGAAATATTTTCCAGGCGGATTTCCGGCGGCAGGGAAACGGATTGTTTTTCGGTTCGCCCCGGCGTTTCTTCGCCGCCGCGGAAATAGGTGACGCTGGAAACCGGGACACGGTATTCGTCGCTTAGAATGCCGCGAATCCACACGCAGGCGGTCAATTGATATTCCGGATTGCCGACGCGCTTTCCGATCAGGTCCTTCGGCTGGCGAATGCCGCTGTTGCGATTGATGAAGATGCAGGAGTGCCGGAAAGACCGGGAAGGAAAAACAGGGATGGCGACAAAGGGCCTGGGATCGCGGAACAAGGAAAGGGTGTAGGAGGAGAGAGACATTTCGGCGACGTCAAATTCCCGGTGGCGGATCATCCGGAAAAAAGTTTCCTCGACAGGGATGTTGATGTAGTTCAGGTCGATCCCGTCGATGGGAATGCGCTCTTCGAGCAAGGCGCGCGTGCGGTCATAATTCCAGCAGGCCATCGATAAGCGAAGCTTGGACATTTTGAATTACTCCGTCGTAAGCGTCCCGCGGCCGGCATCTTCCTGTCTCCGCGACATCCCACTCGTAAGGGGGCCATGGCGCGCGAACCCGGAGGCCGAACCTCAGCTGCGACATCTTACAAGTGAAATTAAGAAGGCGTTTAGAAATATTTGGATCTGCCGTTCAACGCGGAATGCTGAGGGCAAAGCAAGACTTCGGTTGCCACGGCGCGGTTGGTGATAAGGAAAAAATATCATTCCCGTTGCCAGGCAGGCTGGACAAACTCCGGCCCTCTATATAGGGCCGTGGAGGCTTGCGTTTCCACCGCGCTCTCGACAATGGGACGGGGGCGCGAATCCAAAGGTGTATCTCACTAGGCGGAAGCTTTTCGAAGACTCTCGCTGAGGCCAGCGTCCGGGGCCAAGGAGGCTTGCAATATTTGATCCAGTCGGAATTTCTTGTCCAGTCCCGAAAGAAGATAGGAAATCCAGGCCTGAATGTTTTGCTCCGAAATTTCTGCGGGGTGAATGATTTGTTCCCAAACAAGGGTGGAGTTACTTTTTCTCAAGACGTAGGGTGAAAAATAGCTTCTCCATCCGGTCGAATTGCGTCTCGTAGAGAACATCAGAAAAATCCCGCTCGTCCGAATCACGACTTCCAAATTGTGTTTGACCCGGCCCCGCTCAAAGGAAACGCGCAAAATATTTTTTTGCGGAGGAAGAAAATCAACCATTCCCAGGATGCGGTAGCCGGCTGCCCGGTTTACTTCAACGATGAGTTTTCCGACGCGCTCCACCAGCTCGCAATCCTCGATTTGCCGCCAGTAGGCGTCCCGGGTGTGATCCTCGTTTTGACGGACCAGATCGAGCCGCTCGAGCAGGGGATTAATCCAATATTCGTTCTCGTGTCTTTGATTCAATGGGTATCGCCTCACTCGTTCGATATTTCCCCTCGTTCTGTGCGAGTGCACACCAGACCGCCGTCGATGATTCGAGAAGCTTAGGGGATTTCTTATGATACGGCGGTTAACCCCCGTCTCCCAACGAACAGCCATCCACAATCTAGGTTGGGGCCTGAACTGTGTCAAGGGAAAAATTGGCCATAAAATGCGACGCGATTCGCATCCCCGGCGAAAAAAAATCACGAGCCGCGCGGGAAATTGGCAAACCGCGCATCCGCTTCTTTAATATTCATGAATGGCCACTTGCGCCGAGGCGCCACCTGCTCGCGTGACGTGGATTTGTGCGACTTGCTGCAGGTTGCCGGCATCTGATCCGGGTGCGCCTGTCAATCTCCAGCAGATGTCAACAGTGGTTCGATCGGTGGCTGAAGCTGGCAGACGAAGGAAGCGCTAATTCGCGGGCGAGTGGCGGCAGGAGGGGGAAATCCTCTAAGATGGCTGACAGATGAGGATGGCGGGCGGATTCGGAGGGATGGGGTCGCAGCGCGGCATGGCTTCGCGCGCCGAGCGCGGGCATGGCTTGAAGCCTGTGCGTGAAGATGCCCCCGGCGCGGGGAAGAAAAAAGCAACGCGGGTTTTGGATCAATTGCCGGAAATTTGGGCGTTGATGCGGCCGCGTCGCGGCCTGCTGGCGGCCGGAATGGTACTCATGGCCGTCAATCGCGTTTCCGGCCTGGTTCTCCCTGCATCAACGAAATACCTTTTCGATAATGTATTTATCCATCATCAAACCGAGGTCCTGAAGTGGCTGGTGGGCGCGGTATTGTTGGCCACGCTGGTTCAGGGCATCACCTCGTATACCCTCACGCAGACCTTGTCGAAAGCCGCGCAGAGGATGATCACCGAACTCCGGCGCAAAGTGCAGGAGCATGTCGGGCGTTTGCCGGTTGCCTATTACGATGCAAATAAGACCGGCGCGCTGGTCTCGCGCATCATGAGCGACGTCGAGGGCGTGCGGAACCTGATCGGCACCGGGCTCGTGGAATTTCTGGGAGGTTTGCTTACTGCGGCCGTCGCTCTATTCATGTTGCTGCGCATCAGTCCATTGATGACGGGGCTCGCGGCTGCGCTCTTACTCGTGAGCATGGCCGGTCTGCGAAAGGCGTTCAGCGTTCTACGGCCGATCTTTCGCGAACGCTCGAAAATCAATGCCGAGGTCAGCGGGCGGCTCACCGAATCCCTCTCCGGAGTGCGCGTGGTAAAAGGCTATCATGCGGAAGAGCGCGAACATGGCGTGTTTACCCAGGGCGTGCAGCGTCTGCTGGACAACGTGATCCGCTCGCTGACAACCATGTCGGTCATGAGCCTTTCGACGACGGTGCTGGGCGGCGTGGTCAGCGCCCTGGTCATGTACGTCGGCGGTCACCAGGTACTTGCGGGCAAGATTACACCCGGCGATTTCGTCAGCTACACGGCGTTTCTGGCGTTCATGATTGCGCCGGTGTTTCAAGTGGTCGGCATCGGAACGCAACTGACAGAGGCCGTCGCGGGGCTTGAGCGCACGCGAGAGGTGCTCGACGAACGGCCCGAGGATGAAGACCCGCGGCGCACGGTCACGCTGCCGGACATTGTCGGCGAGCTGGCTTTCGACGACGTCAGCTTTGCCTACGAGCCCGGCAAGCCGGTGCTGCAGGACGTGAGCTTCTGCTCGCAGCCGGGGACAGTGACGGCCCTGGTGGGTTCTTCGGGTTCGGGGAAATCCACGATCATTGGACTTGTCGCGGCGTTTCACGTGCCGATTTCCGGGCGCGTCCTTGTGGACGGGGTCGATTTGGCCACGGTGCGGCTCGATTCCTACCGCACACGGCTGGGCGTCGTCTTGCAGGAGTCGTTCCTGTTTGATGGCACGATTCGCGAGAACGTGGCGTTTTCGAGGCCCTATGCGAGCGAGGAAGAAATACTGGCGGCGTGCCGCATCGCGCGCGTGGACGAATTCGCCGAACGTTTTCCGGAAGCGTATGACACGATTATCGGCGAGCGCGGCGTGAAGCTTTCCGGCGGGCAGCGCCAGCGCGTTTCCATCGCGCGCGCGATCCTGGCCGATCCGCGCATCCTGATTCTGGACGAAGCGACTTCCAGCCTCGATTCCGAATCCGAAATGCTGATTCAGGAAGGCTTGGCGCAATTGATGCGCGGGCGCACGACTTTTGTGATCGCCCATCGCCTTTCCACGATTCGCCGCGCGGATCAAATACTGGTCGTCGAAGGCGGAAAAATTGTCGAGCGCGGAACGCACGCCTCGCTGTACGCGCTCGCCGGGCGATATCGCGAACTCTATGACAAGCAGCACGGCCTCGAAGCCAATCTGTTCCTGGCCACCGGCGAGGGCGACGCCGTCGAACCCGCCGATGCGGATGGCCCCCCGCCGAAGAATTCCGATCCGGACGTGATCCGCCTTCTGCGCGACCGATCCGCGTAAACATAGATCCAATCTGAGATTTTGCGGCGCCACTCGAATTGCGACCGAATGGGCGAGCGACCTCTGGTGGCGCATGCTTTAGCTTGCGGGGTTAGTCCTTGCAAGGGCCGAACCCCGCAAGCTAAAGCATGCGCCACTAAAATCCTGCACCACGCAGCTTGCTTATGAGAAACTCGGGCGAATTCTGAAGCTACATTCGGGAGGAAAGCATGCGAGCGAAGTTGCCGGTTCGGGTGATGATGTTTGCGCTGGCATTTGGATTTGCGTGCGCCGCGCTGCGCGCGCAATCGTGGGAAATGCCGGGCGATGCGCAACGCTGCCCGTCGAAGTGGGGCGCAAAGGATGAAATCGGCTCCGGAAATTTGATGAAGCCGGAAATGGCCTTGAAAGCCGCGAAATTAATCCATACCGGAGAAGTTTTTACTCTTGGTTTCCATCTTTCGGCGGCGCTACCTCTGATCGGCTCGCGGCGCTTCGATCTGCACACGAAACGCAGCACGGCGACGGACCCGGGCACGCGCGGCGAGAACGAGGAAATCGTCATCACCGAGCTTGGGCAGGTCGGCACGCAGCTCGATGCCTTCGCGCACCAGATTTACGGCGGCGAATACTACAACTGCATTACCAATCATGAAATGAGCTTCGGCGAAGATGGCACGAATGACTTGAGCGCCGGGGCGCGGCAGGGGTTTCCGAAACTCGGCGTCGAGAAAATTCCGGACATCATGACGCGCGGCGTGCTGATTGATGTGGCGGGCTTGAAGAATGTGGACATGCTGCAAGGCGGCTACGTGATCACCGCGGACGATTTGCAGCAGGCGCTGGCCAGGGAAAAAGTAAAGCTGGAGCCCGGCGACGCGGTCATGATCAATACCGGCTGGGCCAGGCAGTACACCGTCAAGGACAAGGATAAATATTTGAAGTCCTCGCCCGGGATCGGCATTGAAGCGGGCGAGTGGCTGATCAAGCAGAATCCGATGCTCGTGGGAACGGACACCTGCTGCGTCGAGGTGCGGCCGTACCCGGGACAGAAAATCAATTTGCCGATTCACGCCATGTTTCTGATCGTGAATGGAGTGTACCTTGTGGAGAATCTGAGGTTGGAACAACTTGCGGCCGCGCGCGCCTACGAAACCGCGTACGTCATGACGCCTTTGAAAATCGAAGGCGGGACAGGCTCGACCATCGCTCCGATCGCGGTGCGATAAGTAGCACAGGCACTCTTGCCTGTGCGGCTTTTGCGATCGTGGGGATAAGTCGATTACGTACCTGCAGCCTGGAAGCCCGCACAGGCAAGGGTGCCCGTGCTACAGGGACTACGCAAGCGCGGCCGGTTCGCCGCCGCGAGCAGCTTTGCGGGGCTGGACGACTTCCAGGTCGGGATTTTCCGCGGCGCGTTGCCGCACCAGGGCTATGAATGCGGCGGAAGAGCGCGGCAGGGTGCGGTCGCGGCGATAGACGATCCCCAACTCGCGCCAGAGCTCCACGTCCGCAATGGGGATCAGTTTCACTTCGCCGGCGCGCACTTCGTTGCGCGCGAAGCTCGAGCTGATCAGCGACACGCCCAGGCCCGCCGCCACGAAACACTTGATCATTCCCACGCTGGTCAGCTCCATGGTGATCTGGAGTTGCGGCTTATACGGACGGAAATGCTTATCGAGCAACTGCCGCGTGTATCCGGTTCGCGGGAAAATCAATGGCTGCTCGGCAATATCCTTCATGCGGACGGTCTTTTGTTTTGCCAGGGGATTGCGCGGATTGACCATCAGCATGACCCGATCGCGGAAAATCGGATGAAACTTCAGACTCGGAGATTTCGCGGGCAGCGTCACGATGCCGACGTCAATCGACCCGTCCTCCACCTTTTGCAAAACTTTGTGGCTGAAGTTGCGGTAGATGCTGATCTGCACGGACGGATAGAGGCGGTGATATTCCGCGAAAATTTCCGGCAGAACGTACAGGCAGGTGGCTTCATTGGCGCCGAGGGCCAGCACTCCTCGAGGCGTGGTGGCTTTGTCGGCCACGGCGCGCAGGGATTCAGCGCGCAGATTCACCATGCGCACGGCGTATTCAAAAAGGGTTTCTCCCGCGGAGGTCAAACGCACGGACTTGCGTCCCCGGTCGAAAAGCTTCTCTCCGTACTCCTGCTCGAGCTGCCGCACCTGCGCGCTGACAGCCGGCTGCGAGCGGAATAATTTTTGGCCGGCCCGCGAAAAGCTGCCGAGTTTGGCAATTTCGATGAAGGTTGTAAGTTGATCGAAATCCATAGTGGAGTGCGGGATTATACCAGAATCGCGGCGGCAACCCGCAATCAATCCAAAAAAATAATGCCATGGATAGCAAATCTAGATGGTAAATGCCGGGGGGACAATCGAGCCGTGGCAATGGTAAGATAGCTACTTTCCGGAACCCCGGCCAGGGGACGGCGCCGAAGTGTATAAGGCACCGCTTTTTTATATGGGGGCTGTGAGTATAAGAAAGTCTCCGGAATCGAAATTCAAATTTTTGGATCGAATGGTTAATTCAAGGAGGCTGTGGCGTTCCAGGAAATGCCGTTGATGCGATGCAGCCGAATCGAACGCATGCGTTTCGCCGGCTAGCTCTGCTGCTTCTGGATCGTAAATTACGGCTCATATGAGCGAGCTATACCCATTTCGGGGCGTGCCGCCTGCTCAGGGACTTTACCGCCCGGAGCATGAGCATGACGCCTGCGGCATCGGATTTGTCGCCAACATCGAGGGGCGCAAGTCGCACGACATCGTCCTCAAGGGCATTCAGATTCTGATCAATTTGACGCATCGCGGCGCGTGCGGGTGCGACCCGCAAACCGGCGACGGCGCCGGAATTCTGATCCAGATCCCGCACGCGTTTTTCGAGCGCGAAGCGGGCAGCCTGGGTTTTTCTCTGCCCTTGCCGGGTGAGTACGGCGTGGGCATGGTTTTTCTTCCGGTGGACACGCACGACCGGCTGATTTGCGAAGGCATCATCGAAAAAATCGCGCGCGAGGAGGGCTTGACGGTCCTCGGATGGCGCGATACGCCGATCAACGGCAACACCATTGGACGCCTGGCGCGCGCTTCACAACCGTACATCGAGCAGATTTTCATTCGCAACGGCCTGGGCATGGATCAGGACGCGCTGGAGCGCAAACTGTACGTCGTTCGCAAGCGCGCGGAAACGGCCATCGCCGAAACCGATCTGAAGGAAAAAGACTTTTTCTACATTCCGTCTCTCTCTTCGCGCACGATTATCTACAAAGGATTGCTGCTCGCGCCGCAGATCACCGATTTTTATAAGGAGCTGCTGGATCCCGACCTGACCAGCGCGTTGTGCCTCGTGCACCAGCGCTTTTCCACCAACACGTTTCCGAGCTGGAAGCTGGCCCACCCGTACCGCTACATCTGCCACAACGGCGAAATCAACACGCTCCGCGGAAACATGAATTGGATGTACGCGCGGCAATCCGTGCTGGCCTCTCCGCTGTTTGGCGCGGACATGAAGAAGCTGATGCCCATCATCACCGCGGGCGGCAGCGATTCGGCCATGCTGGACAACGCCGTCGAGATGCTCACGCTTTCCGGCCGCACGTTGCCTCACGTGATGTCCATGCTGATTCCGGAAGCCTGGGATCACGACGACACCATGCCCGAGGACATCAAGGCATTCTACGAATATCACGCTTCGCTGATGGAGCCGTGGGACGGCCCGGCGGCGGTGGCGTTCACGGACGGGCGAGTAATCGGCGCGAAGCTCGATCGCAACGGTCTGCGTCCCGGCCGGTTCCTGGTCACCAACGATGGCCTCGTGGTTCTGGCCTCGGAAGCCGGAGTGCTTTCCATCAAGCCCGAGGAAGTCCGCATGAAAGGCAGGCTGGCGCCCGGGCGCATTTTCATCGTGGACACGGAGCAGAAGCGGCTGATCACGGACGAAGAAGTCAAAAAGCAATTGGCCGCGCGGCAGCCATACGCGCAGTGGCTCAAGGAAAACCAGATTACGCTCGACCATCTACCGAGCCCGACCCACGTTCTGCGGACCAATCACGAAACGATCCGCATGCGGCAGCGCGCCTTTGGATACACCGACGAAGATTTGAAAACGATTCTCCTGCCATCCGCTCTCGGCGGCGAGGAGCCCGTGGGCTCGATGGGAATCGACACGCCGCTGGCCTGTTTGTCCGACAAGCCGCAGATGCTGTTCAGTTATTTCAAGCAGACCTTTGCGCAGGTCACCAACCCGGCCATTGATTCGATTCGCGAGGGCCTGGTGATGTCCCTCAATTCCTACATCGGAAGCGAGGGGAACATTCTCGAAGAGACGCCGAAAAATTGCCACACGCTGAAGCTGCGCCATCCCGTAATTTCCAACTGGCGGCTGGAGAAATTGCGGCGCGTGAGCTGGGGCAATTTCCTGGCGACCAGCCTGCCCATGCTGTTCCGCGTGGATGGCGGCGAGAAGCAACTCGAGGAATCGATTGAAACGCTGTGCCGCCGCGCATCACTGGCGATCAAGTCCGGCTACACGTTGCTGATTTTGACCGACCGCGGCGTGGACCATGAGTACGCGCCGATTCCATCTTTGCTGGCGCTTTCGGCCGTCCACAATCATTTGATCCGTGAAGGAACGCGCAACCAGGTGGCCTTGATCGTGGAGTCCGGCGAACCGCGCGAGGTGATGCATTTCGCGCTGCTGCTGGGCTACGGCGCGAGCGCGGTGAATCCGTATCTCGCGATTGAAACGCTCGAGGATCTGCACAAGGCCGGAGCGTTTCCGCCGGAGTACACCTGGGACAAAGTCTTCAAAAGCTACATGAAGTCCATCGACAAGGGGCTTCTGAAAACATTCTCGAAGATGGGAATTTCCACGCTGCAGAGTTATCAGGGCGCGCAAATCTTCGAGACCGTGGGGCTCAATCAATCGCTCGTCGAGAAATATTTTACCGGAACGTCCTCGCGTATCGAGGGCATCGGCATCGAAGTGCTGGCCCGCGAAGCGATCATGAAGCATGAATTCGCGATGCAGCCGCCGCACCTGTCGGACACCGAACTTCGCGTCGGCGGGGAATATCAGTACCGCGTGCGCGGCGAACGCCACCAGCTGAACCCGACGACGGTGAGCAAGCTGCAGCACGCGGTGCGGCAGGAAAAATTCGAGAGCTTCCGGGAATTCGCGGACATTGTCAATCAGCAGAATCGCGATCTGCAAATGCTCCGCGGCATGTTTGAGTTCAAGGCGGCCGGCCCGCCCATTCCCCTGGATCAGGTCGAGCCCGCCGCGGAGATCGTGAAGCGCTTTGCGACCGGAGCGATGTCCTTCGGCTCGATCAGCAAGGAAGCGCACGAAACGCTGGCCATCGCCATGAACCGCATCGGCGGAAAATCGAACACCGGCGAAGGCGGCGAGGACGAAGCCCGTTTCAATCCGGACTCCAACGGCGATCTGCGCCGCAGCGCGATCAAGCAGGTGGCCTCGGCGCGCTTCGGCGTCACTACGAATTATCTAATCAACGCGGACGACTTGCAGATCAAAATCGCCCAGGGCGCCAAGCCCGGCGAAGGCGGCCAGTTGCCCGGCCACAAAGTGGACGACGTGATCGCTCGCGTTCGCCACTCGATCCCGGGCGTGGGCCTGATTTCTCCGCCGCCTCACCATGACATTTATTCGATCGAGGATCTGGCGCAGCTTATTTTCGATTTGAAAAACGTGAATCCCCAGGCGCGCATTTCCGTGAAGCTGGTGGCCGAAGTGGGCGTGGGCACGGTGGCGGCGGGCGTGGCCAAGGCCCACGCCGACGTGATCCTCATCAGCGGCTACGACGGCGGGACGGGCGCATCGCCGATCAGCTCGATCCGCCACGCCGGAATTCCCTGGGAGCTGGGACTTTCCGAGACGCAGCAGGTTCTGGTGATGAACGATCTGCGCAGCCGTGTGCGCGTGCAAGTGGACGGCAAGCTGCAGACCGGGCGCGATGTGGCAATTGCCGCCCTCCTCGGAGCCGAAGAATTCGGATTCGCCACGACGCCGCTCGTGACCATGGGTTGCATCATGATGCGCAAATGCCACTTGAACACTTGCCCCGTGGGCATTGCCACGCAGGATCCAGAGCTGCGCAAAAAATTCGCGGGCAAGCCCGAGCATGTGATTAATTTCCTGTTTTATGTGGCCGAAGATCTGCGCCTGATCATGGCGCAGCTCGGTTTCCGCAAAGTCGACGAAATGATCGGACGCGTGGATTGCCTCACGCAGCGCGTGGACGTGGAGCATTGGAAAGCGAAGGGGATCGATCTCTCCGCGGTGCTTTACAATCCGCCGATGCCCAGCCACGTGGGGAGGCGCTGCACGCAGGCGCAGGACCACGGGCTCTACGATTCGCTTGACGGGAAGCTGATCGAACTGGCCAGCGACGCCATCGAGCGGCTCACGCCCCTCTCGCTCGATTTGCCGATTCGCAACGTCCACCGCACCGTGGGGGCAATGTTAAGCGGCCGGATCGCGCGCCGCCACGGTTCTGTGGGCTTGCCCGACGACACTATTCGCATCCAGTTCCACGGCTGCGCAGGGCAAAGTTTCGGCGCGTTCCTCGCCACCGGCGTGACGCTGACGCTGGAAGGCGAAGCCAACGATTACGTCGGCAAGGGGCTTTCCGGCGGCAGGATCGTCATTTATCCGCCGCGCAATTCGCATTTCGTGCCGGAGGAAAACATCCTCATCGGCAACGTGTGCCTGTACGGCGCGACGAGCGGCGAGGCCTTCTTCAATGGCATGGCCGGGGAACGATTCGCGGTGCGCAATTCGGGCGCGACGGCGGTCGTCGAAGGCGTTGGCGATCACGGCTGCGAATACATGACGCGCGGCATGGTTGTGGTGCTGGGCAAAACAGGGCGCAATTTCGCCGCGGGCATGACCGGCGGCATCGCCTTCGTGTTGGACCAGTCCGGCGATTTTGCATCGGAGTGCTGCAATCGAGTCGATGTGGACCTTGAACCCCTCGTTGATGCCAAAGATGTCGAGACGGTGCATGGCCTGGTGGCGCGCCACGCCGAGCTGACCGATAGCCCCCAGGCCAAATGGATTTTGAAGCATTGGGACGCCATGCTGCCTAAATTCATCAAAGTATTTCCGCATGAATACAAGCGCGTACTGGGCATTCCTCGAATCCCCGCGAGCGTGCTGGCGGCGCAGGCCGGAACGATGCACGCGCAATGCCAGGTGATTCGTGGGTAAGGTCACCGGCTTCAAGGAATACACGCGTGAGATGCCCGCGCGGCGTCCCGTCGCTGAGCGCGTCCTCGATTACTTCGAGGTGTACCAGCCGTTCGCGGAAGAAAAAGTACGCGTGCAGGGCGCGCGCTGCATGGATTGCGGCATTCCGTTCTGCCACACCGGCTGCCCGGTCAACAACATCATTCCGGACTGGAACGACCTGGTCTATCGCGACCGCTGGAAGGACGCCATCCGCGTCCTGCATTCCACCAATAATTTTCCGGAGTTTACCGGGCGGATCTGCCCGGCGCCGTGCGAAGCGGCCTGCGTGCTGGGAATCAGCGAGCCACCTGTTACTATTAAGTTAATCGAAAAAAGCATTGTGGACCGCGCCTGGGAAGAGGGCTGGATCCAGCCGGAGATTCCCGAGGCGCGCACCGGGAAGCGCATCGCCGTGGTCGGCTCCGGCCCGTCGGGCCTGGCCGCCGCGCAGCAACTGAATCGCGCGGGGCACGACGTCACCGTGTTTGAAAAAAACGACCGCATCGGCGGCCTCCTGCGCTACGGCATTCCCGACTTCAAGCTGGAAAAGCGTGTCCTCAACCGGCGCCTGGAACAAATGATGGCTGAGGGAGTTCGGTTCGAAACGAGCGCTCACGTGGGCGGCAGCATTCCCGCGCAGGATTTGCGCAAGGAATTTGACGCCCTGCTGCTGACCGGCGGCGCGGAAGCCCCGCGCGACCTCAATGTTCCCGGCCGCGAGCTCAAGGGCATCTATTTTGCGATGCAATTCCTGCCGCAGCAGAATAAAGTTGTGGCCGGCGACACGATTCCGGATCAGATTCGCGCCACCGGCAAGCGCGTCGTAATCATCGGTGGCGGGGACACCGGCGCGGACTGCCTGGGCACCTGCCACCGGCATCAGGCCAGGTCCATTCACCAGTTTGAAATCATGCCCATGCCGCCCCTGGAGCGCTCGCCCAGCACTCCCTGGCCGCTGTGGCCGCTGCAGTTGCGCACCGAGAGCGCGCACGAAGAAGGCGGCAAGCGCGATTGGGCGCTCAACACGATGAAATTCACGGGAGACGAAAACGGAAACGTGAAACAGCTGCACACCATTCGCGTCGGCCCGCCGCCGAAGTTCGAGGCCATCCCCGGCACAGAAACCGTGATAGAGGCCGATCTCGTCCTGCTCGCGCTCGGTTTCACCGGCCCCGTAAAGCAGGGCATGATCGAACAGTTGGGCGTGAATCTCGACCCGCGCAGCAACATTGCCACCGGGGCGGACTACATGAGTTCGGTCCCCGGCGTTTTCGCCGCGGGCGACATGCGCCGCGGCCAGTCCCTGGTCGTCTGGGCCATCTCCGAAGGCCGCAAAGCCGCCGTAGCGGTCGACAGGTATCTGATGGGCAGCTCCACTCTGAGCTAGAGTTTTAAGTGGCGCAAGCTTCGGCTTGCGGGGATTGGTCGATGCACGCACCAAAACCCACAAGCTGAAACTTGCGCCACTTTCGATCTAGTTCATCCACAATGTCACGAAACTTGACAGTAATGGTATAATTTTTGATGGGGAAGTATACGAAGACGTCCCTCGCGCACTATCCTACCAGTGGCACATACCTCCGTCTGCGGATTCTCGCCTGATCTTGGCAAAAGAACTAATCCTGGCTATCGCGGTCGGCCCGAGTTCCCGAACGGAACCCCACAGACTGAAGTCTGTGCTACCGAAATTCAGAGCACCACGCCGATGGACTCGACCGGCGTGGTTACGAAGCGCTGGCCGTTGGCGTTGATTTCCATGCGGAAGCCGACGTAGATGCCGCGCATCTTGCAGAAGCTGCCGCCGAGCGTGGCCCCAGTCAGACGCGCGGGCGTCAGCTCCGGGAAAAATTGCCCGCCGCGAAGCAGAATTTCCCCGCTTCGTCCCTCAATGATGGTGATTTCATACTCGCTGTTCCAGGTGCGGATGGCCAGTTTCTCCATGTCCTCGCGGTCGTCAATCTGCACGCCGTTGGTCCATGGATCGTTTGACCAGGTTTCAAGGATTGCCCCCACCGGGACTGTATCTTGTTGCGGCATTATGATTCCTTTGAACTCCTCTTCCTAGTTCCCACCATTGTTTGATGCACTCGACACGCCATTTGATACTGCAGCTTGGCGAATTCGGCGTAGCCGATTATTGCTGTACCGACAGCAGTTGCCGGATGCGGCTGACCAGCTCCGTTCCGGCCTGCCCCGCCTCCCCTGTGGAAAAATCGGAGGGCAGGTGCAGAATTTGCACTTTTGGTTTGGCCTCGGCAAATCCCTTCAGGGCCGGTTCGTTTGCCTGCATCCCCGGTCCGCAAATCAGGACCTGGGGCCTCGTAACTCTTATAAAAAGCAATGCATCGGAGGGGTTCCGCGTGGTGATGGCTTCGTAGCCGGTACGTTTGAGCAAGGCGCTCAGATACGCCAGCAAATCGTGGGAGGGATCGATGCAGACGATGCGCGTTTTCGAAGATTCCAATGTCTCTTCCTGAAATTGCTTGCCCTTGGAAAACGCCTGTATGGCTTCCGCTTCCGACGCATGCATGGGGAATATGCGCAGCAAGTTGGTGATTTGGAGAACTTGCAGCAGGAAGGGAGAGACCTGGCAGAGCTTGAGATCTCCGCCCTTGGCCCGCAACGTGCCGAACTGGCGAACCAACGCCCCCAGTCCGACACTGTCAATGAAAGTGACTTCTCCCAGGTGTAAAACCACTTTCTTGGTCAGCACCGTCAGTTTTTCAAGTTCGTGCTGCAGCGAGGTGATTTCGGCGCCCATGACAATGCGTCCCTGGCACCGAACGACCACGATGTCGTCAAACTTCTGATTTTGCAGGCTCAGTTCCATGGAGGCCGCCACAATATCACAACTTAAATGGCGAGTGGCACATGCTTCAGCCTGTGAGGGGTTAGTCGTGGCAGTGAACCCAGTCCTACGAACCAGCCCCACACAAGCTGAAGCGTGTGCCACTGGTTGTATAATTCTGCGACCAATGCTTTGCTCATGCATCCAATCAGACTACTGTGGTGCCGCGCGATTCTAAAATTGATTCCATTATCGAAGTGAGACCGACCATGGCGAAACCAATCTTACTGAGTGTCGACGACGACGCGGACGTCTTGCGGGCCATTGAACGCGACTTGCGTTCGCAGTACGGCGCGGATTACCGCGTCCTCGGAAGCGGGTCTCCCGAGGGCGCGCTCGATCTTTTGAAGCAGCTCAATCTCCGCAGCGACAATGTGGCCTTGCTCCTGGCCGACCAGCGCATGCCGCGCATCGACGGCGTACACTTCTTGCAGGAGGCCATGCGGATTTATCCGGACGCCAAGCGCGCCCTCCTCACCGCCTACGCCGACACCACCGCCGCCATCGGCGCCATCAATGAGGCCAGCATCCATTATTTTTTCATGAAGCCGTGGGACCCGCCCGCCGAGCATCTCTACCCGCAGCTGGACGATTTGCTCGAAGACTGGCAGGCCTCGCACCATCCGGCCTATTCGGGAATCCGCGTTCTCGGCACGCGCTGGTCGCCCCGCTCGTACGAATTGCGCGACTTTCTCGCGCGCAATCATGTCCCTTACCAGTGGATTGACGTGGAAATTTCCGCGAGCGATCCTGAGACGAAGCTTCTGCTCGAAACTCTGGGCCCGGAAGCTACAAGTCTTCCGGTCGTTCTTTTCCCCGACGGAACGAAGCTCCTCGAATCCACTCCGGCGCAAGTGGCGCAAAAAGTCGGCCTGCGCACGCGCGCGCAAACCAATTTCTACGATTTGGCGATCATCGGCGGAGGGCCCGCGGGTCTCGCCGCCGCAGTGTATGGAGCGTCGGAAGGCTTGCACACCGTGATGGTCGAGCGCGAAGCGCCGGGCGGCCAGGCGGGCATGAGTTCGCGCATCGAAAATTATCTGGGCTTTCCCGCGGGGCTCAGCGGCGGCGATCTGGCGCGGCGCGCGGTCGTGCAGGCGCAGCGATTTGGCGTGGAGATCATCGCGGCGGAGGCTTCAGGAATTCGGACCGAAGGCCCTTACCGGATCATCCAGCTGGCCGACGGCAGCGAATTTTCCTGCCACGCGCTGATGATCGCCACGGGAGTGCAATGGCGGCGCCTCGATGCGCCCGGGATCGACCGCTTGCAGGGCGCGGGGGTTTACTACGGCGGCGGCGCAACGGAAGCCCTTTCCTGCGCGGGAGAAACGGTGTACGTGGTGGGCGGCGCGAATTCGGCGGGACAGGCGGCGATGAATTTCGCCAAGCACGCGGAAAAAGTGTTCATCCTGGTGCGCGGAAGTTCACTCTCAAGCACTATGTCACAATACTTAATTGATCAGATCAAGGAGACGCCGAAAATTCAGGTCTGGGCGCACGCCAGCGTGGCCGAAGTGCACGGCGAATCGCACCTCGAGGAAATTTCCGTCCTGTGCTCGGATACAGGCAAGATCGAGCGCGTCCCCGCGAGCGCCGTGTTTATTTTTATCGGCGCGTTGCCGCGAACCGATTGGCTGGCCGGCGTGGTCGAGCGCGACGACCGCGGTTTCCTGCTGACGGGCCCTGACCTCGTCGCCGACGGGCAGCGTCCCAAGGGCTGGACTCTCGAGCGCGACCCCTTCCTGCTGGAAACCAACGTCCCCGGCATTTTTGCGGTGGGCGACGTGCGGCACGGATCGGTGAAGCGCGTGGCTTCCGGGGTTGGAGAAGGATCCGTGGCCGTGCAATTCATTCACCAATATTTGAGCAAAGTGCAATGAAAAATAGTGGCGCCAGCTTCAGCTTGCGGGGGTTGGTTACGGCAAGATCGAGCCTTGCCACTACTAAATTCCGCAAGCTGAAGCTCGCGCCACTTTTCAATCATCAATATTTGAGCAAAGTGCAATGATCGAAAAAACCGAACTTCTGCGCGTCCCCTCATTTGCGGACCTGCCGGACGCCCAGATCGAATGGTTCCTCAGCCAGGCGGAAGAACTGCGCTTCAAGGCGGGCGAAACCCTGATCAACCCGGGCACTCCGGCGGACGCCATGTTTGTCCTTCTTGAAGGAGAGCTTCAAGCACGAGGCGAAATCGGCGGCGAGACGGTCATCATTACCGTAAACGCCGGACAAGTGACCGGGCGGCTGCCCTTTTCCAGAATGAAGACGTTCACCTTCGGCGCCCGCGCGGCCACCGACTGCCGCATCCTGCGATTTCCGGAATCGAAGTACCAAGACCTGGTGCAGAAAATGCCCGAGCTGACCCAGCGACTCGTGGGCATGATGACCGACCGCGTCCGCGAGACCACACGCCGTGAACAGCAGCGCGACCGCCTCGTGGCCCTCGGAAAACTTTCCGCGGGGCTGGCTCACGAACTCAACAATCCCGCCTCCGCTGCCCGGCGCGCCTCCAGCCAGTTGCGCGAAATTCTGCAAAAAATTCGCGACGCGGCACACGAACTTGGGCGGCGCGATCTCACGGCTACACAGAAAGCGGAAATCGAAAAGCTGGAAGCCTCCATCATCCAGCACAAGGATCCTCCGCCGGACACCCTAGCCATGTCCGATCTCGAGGAGCAATTGGATTCGCTGCTTCGCAGCCATGGGCAAAACGATTTGTGGCAGCTGGCGGCCGGGCTGGCGCACCGCAACATCCAGCCGCATGTGCTCGAGTCGCTATTTACAGAGCTGGATCCCGGCACCGCCCGCGCCGCGCTCGTCCGAATCGCGGCGGTCGCCGAGGTGTACAGCTTGCTCGACGAAATCGAAAGCAGCGCCGCGCGCATTTCCGACCTGGTCCTGGCCATCAAGGAATACACCTACATGGACCAGGCCCCCGTGCAAAACGTGGACATCGTGAAGAGCCTGGAAAGCACTCTCACCATCCTGAACCACAAACTCAAGAAGGGCGTGACCGTGCAGCGCGAGTACCAGCGCATCCCGCTGCTGGTGGATTCCTTTGGCAGCGAGCTCAACCAGATTTGGACCAACCTTATTGACAACGCCATTGACGCCATGGGCGGCAATGGCGAGCTGCGCGTGCGCACCTATCGCGATGATTCCTGCGTGGTCGTGGAAATCGGCGACAACGGCCCGGGAATTTCACCCGAAGTGCAGACGCACATTTTCGAGCCATTTTTCACCACCAAGGGAGTGGGCGAGGGAACCGGCCTCGGCCTTGACACCGTGCAGCGCATTGTGAAAAAGCACCGCGGTACGATTCAAGTCACTTCAAAACCCGGCGACACCCTGTTTCAAGTGTGGCTGCCGCTATCGGACGCGCCTGCTGAGACCCGCAAGTAGCACAGGCACTCTTGCCTGTGCGGGTTTTGCAATCGTAGTTGAGTGATCGGCGTACCTGCGATTTACAAAACCACACAGGCAAAAGTGCCTGTGCTACTTAAAGCCAAACCGCCATTGAGTTTCTCCACGATTCCCGATAGTCTCGCGGTGGCGCCAGGGCCGCCGAAGAGAATCCGTGAGCGATAAGCTCCTCCAACTCATGCCGCCGGAAGGCTTCAAGATTCTCCTCACGCTGTTTTTGTGTTTCCTGATCGGGCTGGAACGCGAAGAACACCGCGCCGCAGGGCAGCGTTACAGCTTCGGCGGCGTGCGCACGTTTCCGCTGATCGGGCTGACCGGCTATGCGCTGGCTCTATTGTCTGGCCAGCAATTGCTTCCATTGACGTTTGGGTTCGGCGTCATTGGCGCGTTCCTGTGGCTTTCGTACAAGCACAAACTCGAAACCTACAACGAAGCTGGAGTAACCACGGAGGTTTCGGGGCTGGTCACGTACGTGATCGGCGCGCTCGTGTCGCGCGACCAATTGTGGATCGCCACGACGATCGCCGTTGTCAGCATGTTGCTGCTCGAATTGAAAGAATTTCTCGAGAATCTGACCACCAGAATTCCCGCCGTCGAGATTCTGACATTTACGAAGTTTCTTTTGCTGACCTTCGTCATCCTGCCGATCGTGCCGAATGAGGACTTCGGCCCGTTCGGCGTGAATCCATTCAAGGCCTGGTTGATTGTCGTGGCCATCAGCGGCGTGTCCTACGGCAGCTACCTGTTGCAGAAACTGGCGAAAGGAAATGGCGGCATAAGACTTTCGGCTTTGCTGGGAGGATTGTACTCGTCCACGTTCACGACCGTGGTCATGGCCAAAGAAGCGAAAACGGCTGGGACTCCGCACACCTATGCGGGCGGCATCCTGATCGCCTCCGGCGTGATGTATTTCCGTTTTCTCGCGCTCATAGGCATTTTTAATTTGCAGCTGATGAACCGCCTGCTGATTCCGTTTGTGGTCCTGGGCGCGATCGGCAGCGCCGGTGGGTGGGCGTGGTCCTGCCTGACCGACGCGCCCACGACAGAAACAAAACCCACGTATTCGACAAGAAATCCGTTGGAGTTGGGCTCCGCATTTTTGTTGGGACTGGTATTCCTGGTGGTCCTCGTGGCGACTAATTTCGCGCTGATCCATTTAGGCAAAGGCGGAATTTACGGCATGGCCGTGATTTCCGGCCTTGCGCCTGTGGACCCGTTCATCATGGGACTCACGCAGACCGCAGGGAAAATGACTTCCATGGGACTCGCTGTGTCGGGCGTCATCCTTGCTGCGGCGAGCAATAATTTTGCCAAAGCGTTTATCGCGTTTGCGCTCGCCGATGTCAGGACAGGCAGGCAGAGCCTCATCCTGATGCTCGGGCTGACGGCGCTGGGCCTCGTGCCCCTGATTTGGGTTGTCCGCTAGGTGCGCTACATGAATGCTGAGGAATCCACACCGGCGCATTCGTCTTCCACCAACACTTTTATTCGATTGACCGGCGTCCTGATTCTAGCCGCGATGCTCCTTGTCCCCATCTGGACCGCCGCGTTTCCTCCCTTGCTCGATTATCCAAATCACCTGGCGCGCGCATTTGTTCTCTCGCATCTGAACGATCCGAATTTTGCATTTCAGAACTTTTACCGGTCCGATTGGGGCGCGTATCCCTATCTGGGGATGGACGCTTCGCTCGCCGTGCTGGTTCGGCTGTTTCCCATTGAGACGGCGGGGCGCGTGTTCCTCAGCCTGTGCGCCCTGGCGCTGCCCGGCGCGGTATGGTTTTTTCTTCGGCAAGCGCAGCCGGACGCAAAGGCGGCGTCTTTGTGGTCGCTGCTGATCGCCTACAACGTTTTTTTTCTGGAAGGATTTCTGAATTTCGATCTGAGCATTGCCGTGGGATTTTTGGCGCTGGGATTATGGCTGCGCTGGCTGGCGAAGCCGGGAACCGGACGATGGGTTGCAGCCCTCGCTGCATTTACGGCGGCGTATTTCGCGCACCTCCTGGGTTTCGCCATTGCTGGGTTGGTTGTTGCCGCTTACCTCGCGCTTTCGCGGAGGCCCGTTCGCGACTGGCTTTGGAGCGGCGCGCTGGCCTTGCCGGGCGTGGCGTTTTACTTGCACTCTTCGCGAGTGGGACTGGGCGCCAACAAGATCGTCTTTCACGGATGGGAAGACAAGCTGGACTCGCTGGGCATGATCCTGCACGGGTATTGGCCGTGGCTGGATTGGATTTCCCTGGCCGCGCTGGCGGCGTGGTTCTTGGCGGCCTGGTGGCGCAATCCCGAATTTCATTGGGACCGAAAATGGATGGCCATCGCCGGATTTTTCTTCGCGCTTTTCTGGGTGATCCCCTGGATGTGGGGAGAGGAGGCGTCCGACCTCGATATTCGCGTGCTGCCTTTCTTGTTTGTCGCGATCCTGTCCATGTCGCGCGTGGGACGGCGCGCAAGAATGCTGGCTGCGATCCCGCTCCTGCTCTTCGCCGCGCGCACTGCGAGCGTGGAGCAGCATTTTTCGGAAGCGCAGCCCGCGCTGGCCGATCTCGCGCGCTCGTTCAATGCCGTGCCGCGCGGCGCGCTGGTCCTGCCCATGGTGGAAGGAGACGAGGATCCCATCGAGCGCCCCTTCACGCATTTCTGGGCTTACGGAGTAATCCGCCGCGGCTGGTTCTCTCCGTACTTGAAGGACGCGCCCGGCGAGACGCCCATGCGCATCGTCTTCAACTCCTACACCCCCGATGGATTCTGGAACCTTGGGTACGACGAGCCGCCCGATTGGCAGCAGGTCCAGAGGGACTACGATTACGTGTGGGCCTACGGTGTGCCCCGTTTTTCCGCGCCCCTTGCCGGAATCGGCGAGCGCGTCTACTTTTCCGGCGCGCTGGAGGTCTATCGACTCCGCAAATCGGCGGAATCACATGGGGCGTTGGGTTCACCGCCTGTGCGCAAAAATTAGCTCATTTCGCCCGACCATTGCTTGATTGCGGGGATTTGGTGGCGCCGGCCTCCCGCCGGCAGTCTTGTGCAGCTCAACGACCCTCGGAAAACCGCAAGCGGTACGCCGGCGCCACAAGTCATAAAACTGTAATAATAATCCGGCGGGGAGAGGTGTAATCTTAATGCTTGTAGGGCCTGACCGAATGAGGTCCCGGCAGTATCGTCCGCAGGGGCAAAGGTTTGGGAAATGAGCATTCGCAGAGCACTGTTTACATTCACGATCGCGATCGCTTTGGCGCCGGCTGCCCGGCCTTCGCGAGCGCAGGAAGGACCCAGCGACGGAACCTGGCGCTTCCTGACGTCCGGCGATTCCCGCAATTGCGGCGACGTGGTGATGCCGGGGATCGCCGAAGTGGCGAAAAAAAACCAGGCCGCATTCTTCTGGCATTTGGGCGATTTGCGCTGGACTTCAAACTTCGATGAAGACATTCAACATCAGCCTGAGCACATCGCCAAGCCGCTTTCCATCAGCGAATACGGAAACATCGAGTGGAACGACTTCATTGACAGCCAGATTCGCCCCTTCGGCATCATCCCTTTTTTCGTTGGGATCGGCAATCACGAAATCATTCCCCCCTACAAGACCCGCGACGATTTCCTCATGCAATTCGCCGACTGGCTGGAAATGCCCTGGCTAAGGGCGCAACGCCTGCTGGATAACCCCCAGGATTATCGCCTGAAAACTTATTTCCACTGGATTAACCACGGCGTGGCTTTCTATTTCCTGGATAGCGCCTCCGCGGAACAGTTTGACGCCGCACAATTGCACTGGTTCGAGAGCGTGCTGGCCAAGGATCTCGCCGATCCGGCCGTCAAGACCATCGTCGCTGGAATGCACAAGGCGTTGCCCGAGAGCATTTCCGCCGGACACAGCATGAACGAGTCGCCCACGGGGATCGAAAGCGGGCGGCGCGTCTATGCCGATCTGTTGCGCGCGCGAGACGAGGCGCACAAGCATGTCTACGTGCTGGCCAGCCACTCGCACTATTACATGGACGGAATTTTTAATACGGATTACTGGAAGCAGCACGGCGGAGTCCTGCCGGGATGGATCGTGGGCACCGCGGGAGCCGTGCGCTATGCGCTGCCGCCGAATTCTTCCGACGCGCACGGCGCCTTGGTGAATGTCTACGGCTCGCTGCTCGGAACCGTGCAGCCCAACGGCGAAATCAACTTTGAATTCGAGCAGCTATTGGAGAAAGATGTCCCCGCGTCCGTGACCTCCCGCTACGGTAAGGAGTTCGTGCACTGGTGCTTCGCCGAAAATACGCAAGTGAAGTAACCGGCAGCACAGAATTCACAGGCTGCGGAAAAAATGTCTTGTTTTGTCATTCTGAGCGAAGCGAAGAATCTCACTTCGATCTAAGTATGAGAGAAGAAACAAGGAGAGATTCTTCGCTTCGCTCAGAATGACAGCGCTTTGATTTTTTCCGCAGCCTGTTCAGTTTGTGGCCTTACGTTCGTACTTGCAAAAATGAAACCACACAGGCTGAAGCCTGTGCCACTCAAACCCTCAGATAATCCCCCTGCCAGTCCTTCACCATTTGCTTGATGGGTTTGCGATCGTTCATCTTGTCGTCGAGGACCTTGCGCGCCAGGGCCGGAAGCTCCGCATCGCCGGCAAAGCGCAGGGAAACCAGCTGCGCCACGGTGAATTCCGGAATGCGCGGCCGCAATTCCGCCGGCAAAACTTCCGCCAGGCGCATCCTCATTTCCAGGCGAATGACGCGGTCCTGCACGGTCAGCGCGAAGACGCGGGCGAAAAGGGCCAGCGTCAGGAAGGCAAAGGCCATCAGGACGCCAAGGACGGACTCGAAGGAAACGCCTACTTTTATCAGATGGTAAATGGACCAGACCAGGTTGAGAAAAAACACGGGGAGCACGAACATGTGGAAGGGCGGCACTAGACGAACGTGATTCTGTAAGTTCTGCGGTTTCTGGTTCGCCATACAGGTTTACCATCCTCTCGTTTTCAAAATGAAATTCTAGCGCATGGGTTCGGGAATCGACGAAATCGGATCGATGTCCACGGGGACATCGGAGGCGGCTTCCAGCGCCTTCGCCAGTTCCGGCGGAATCGCGCCGTACTTCGCAAACCAAGCCTCCACGCGGGCGCGGTCTCCGGTCGCTTCCTGCACGAGCAATTCCTTGGCGAGTGCGGCAATGGCTTCCGGCATGCGGCTGAAGTCGATGACGTAACGGCCGGAAGCCGCGTCGCGCGCGATGGCGCCGCGTTCCGCGTAGAAGTTGAACTCCATGATTTCGGCGCGTCCATGCGCCTCGGCGACGCCGAATCGCACCGTACGAAGAATGCCGGCCACTTCGGACGCATAATATCCGTTCAATTTTTCTTTGGGCAGATCGCCGCGGTCCACCAGCCATTTCAGGCTGTACAGGCCGACGATATCAGCCTTCGCCTCTTCAAGCGCCGAATACGTCGGCCCGATCGCTGCGCGAATGTCCTGCCGCCCGCTGGACGTGCGCGCGAATGCGGGGCCCAGGCCGTGCGAAATTTCATGCATCATCGTGGTGCCCAGATAGCCTTCCGCGGAAGCGAGCGCGGCTTCGTCGGCGCGCAGCAGGCGCTTGGCGATCGGCAGGATCACGTAATTCACGCGCGCGTCCATGAAATTCTTGAAGAAAATTTTCTTTGAGCCTTTTTGTTCGTGAATGCGCGGATCGTTCGGCAGATTGTCGGCCACCGCCTGATAGCCGTGGCGCAGATCGCCCGCGCGATACGGCGCGTCCATCACTTCCATGGGAGAGAAAAGGCCGCGCTTCGAGGGCCGGTCCTCGGCCTCGAGCGGCAGGCTGTCCTGAATGTCCGGCACGTATTTCTGGAACACGTCGAGCTTGCGGCTCTCCTCCTCGTTCCGTACCAGGACGGCCGCGCCGTAAGAAGTTTTCACTCCAAGAAGATCGTCGAGATAAGTTTCGTACGGCGCAAAGATGACGTCGAATTTCGGATTGACCAGGCTGACCCAGGCAATGTCGCTCTCGAAATATTGGTCGGTCTGCAGCGCGTCCGCGCGCAGGCGCAGAAATTTGGCAAACGCGGGATCGTCGGAAAAATCGGCGGCCTCGCGCAGCGCTTTCGCCGCCGGATCGACCCACTGCTTGTAGGCGACATGATAGGGAATCGCTTCGAGCGCGGCGCCCTGGCGGCGCACGACGGTCCAGGGGTCATACAGCGCGGCTTTCTCGCCAGGATGCGCCGCGACATAACGATCGAATTCCTCGCGGGTCATGTCGGATGGGTAGAGTCCCCGTCCCGGCGGCCACGGCGCGGTGCCCACGAATGGGGCATTATTGTTGATCAGATCAAAGCGGCTGCCGTTGATGCGCAGAAACCGTCGGAGCGCGATATCTTTCGGATCGCGGCTGCCGGCCAGCGCCTGATACTGCTTCAACCCTTCGGGATCGCTTTGCCTCCAGTAAATGGATTCCAGGTTCTGGCACGCCTCAATCAGTTTGCCGACCATCTCCCTTTCGCGTGCCGTCAGATGCGCGGAGTCAAACGGCATCTGCACCGGCTTGAATTTCGCAACTTCTTCCATCAGGTTCGGCGCAATGACAAGATTCTGCGTGACCGACCGAGCCTTGGCGTTTGCCTGAGCGGGTGCGCCTTCCTGCGCCTTGATGGCAAAAATTGCCAGGAACAAAGGGATTAGAAGCAGCAGTCCCGCACACACACTCCAGATCCAGGGGCGGCCACAGCAGCGGCGAATAAGCGCAGGGAACTGCATGACCCGGATTCTAGCAGAGCCATCCGCAAAGCGCGTGCGGGAATTCTGCCCGATCAGGGACGGGTTTTGGTAGCTCAGGCAAGAGTGCCTGTGCTACTCAAGTTGCTTCCCTAATTGGGAAGCCGTGATCCAAAAACTTATCGTTAGAAGGATTGGACAATCTAGCGCTTCTGAAATTCCGGCGAGCCAAGCACCAGTCCGGTAATCAGGCTGACATTCACTTGCGTCACCGGATCGTCGAGCTTTGCACCCAGGATTCGCGGCTCCGCCATTTCCTTCTCCAGCGTCTCGCGCGTCGAGTCGGAAACCTGTCCCGCCAGGAACTCGCTTTCGACCCGATCCAGCGCCAGATGAGGATTCGCTCCAACATCCGCGCCCACCAGGGAATTGATGTCCACTTGCGCGCCGCGCACCTTGTTGCTGGTCAGAGCCACCGCAAAATTCACGCGGTTCAGGAGCGCTCCGGTGCTGACCCACGCCGCGGCCTTGTCCGCGTATCCGTTGGGCGTCAGGCACTGATACAGGGGTTCCCCGATGCGCGAGACCCACTGCGCGAGTTGCAGCGGCTGGTCCACGTCGGCGCCGAGCGCGCGCGTCGTGGAGGCCACCAGCTCGAACGGCGTCTTCACCTTCGCGCGGAACGCCGCCCGCGACCAGAACTCCGGAGAATAAATCATCGCCGCCATCACCGCGCGGATATCCCCTTTGGATTTTTCAAAAGTCTTGGCCATGCGCGCGACGAGCGCGGCAGGCGGATCGTCCGAGACAAAATGCTCCGCCAGTTGCAGCGAAATATGCCGCGCCGTGTGCGGATTCTTCACCAGGAGATCGAGCACTTCCTCGCCGTCCTTGATCCCGCCGCCCTTGATTTTCTTTCCGAGCACGCGCTTTGGATCGGGATCGTGAATCCGCTCGTCGAAATAAAAGACGGGATTTTCGCGCGCCGACTCGATCGTCCATCCTGTGAACGCGCGCGCGACTTCGACGACATCCTCCTGCTTGTACCCGCCGTCCACGCCGAGCGTGTGCAACTCCATGAGCTCGCGCCCATAATTTTCATTCAGCCCGCGCCGCGGCCCGAGCGGCGGCAATTTTTCGCCCGGCCGCGCGCGCACCGGATGCAGTTTCAAGCGGTCAAAGGCGTGCGGATCTGCGCTCGAAGAGTTATCAAGATAGTAAAGCATCGCCGGGCTCTTCGCCGTCGCTTCGAGCAAATCGCGGAATTTTCCGAGCACCTGCGGGCGGATCGCCTCCCGTTCGTAAGGAATCAGATACCAGCGGTCCGTGTCCTTGTAGATAAAAATATTGAAATGGTTGAACCAAAAATCGGAAAGTTGCTCGCTCAGCTGCCGCTCGCTGTAAACCGCCCGGACCATCTTCGCCTGCATCACTTCGTTTACGATTTCATTGGGGTCCTTGAACGGCAGGGAATTCATCCCGCCCGGCTGCCTGGCCAGTTCCTGCAAATGCTTCTGATATTCGTCGACCTTCATCCCCAGTCGCTTGGCGGCTATGTCCTGCGGCGGGTATTGATCGAGAAGGCCGGCGGCGCTGAGGCCCAGCGCCGGGAATTGCGCAAGGCGCGCCTCCACAACCGGGTCGCTGATGTTTTCCGGATGCAACTGCGCCTGAATCCAATTTTCAAGCCCCGTCTTTTCGATTTGCTCCACTTGGCCCGGCCGCGGACCGAATCCCAGCCGGTTCAAGGCGTGCAGGATGGCTTCTTCTTCGTTCAATTCGCGGATCGGAAGTTTGCCGGCGAAATTTGCACTGCCACCGCTCTTGTCATTTCCGGCTGACGGCAATGACGAGGAATAAGTCACCGCCGGGCCGCGGCGCGGTCCGGCCCAGGCCAGCGTTGCCAAAGACATCGCGGCCAATAGTCCCGAACCAACGATTTCAACCCATCGCTTCATGGCTCGATCACCAGGGTGGCAGCAAAGGCGTTTCACATCCGCTTTCAACCCGCATCTTCAATTTCATACGCCCAATCCCAGCTAATCTCAACCCCGCACGGCCCAAAAAGTTTCGTTCACCCCCCGTGCGAACTCACAGTATGGGCGTGATTTCTCCGCGCCCTCACTCTTCTCTGCGTCCTCTGTGTTAAAGCCTTTGACTTTGCTTTTCACGGGTAAAATCTCAACACAGAGTACACGGAGAAAAGCGGGAACGCAGAGAAAGAAGGAACGCTGCGCGGTTGACATGAGCCACCCGCAGCCATACGATTTCCTGTAATTTCAAGCAGCGCACGCTGGCGAGCCGCGATATGTAAACTCGCGTGCTCGAGGCATTCGGGCGACCGGAGGCAGAGCATGAGTCTCAACGCAGCAGGCATGAAGCGCCGCAGCTTCCTCAAAACGGGCGCCGCCGGGACCGCCGGTCTGCTGATCGGTTTTTATTTTCACGGCGATTTGGAATCATTAACAGCGGCGAATGACGCCCCCGTCGTGCTCAACGCCTGGATCCACGTCGGCATCGACGATCTGGTCACCATCCTCATCGACAAATCGGAAATGGGCCAAAGCATTTTGACCGGGCTGGCCATGATTGCCGCCGACGAACTTGATTGCGATTGGAAAAAAGTTCGCACCGAATTCGCTCCTGCCGATAAGGTCTACTTCAATCCGCGATTCGGCGCGCAGGGCACGGGAGGCAGCTCCGGCACTCCTACTTCGTGGGACCCGCTGCGCAAGGCCAGCGCGACGGCGCGCGCCATGCTCCTCGAGGCGGCGGCTCAAAAGTGGGGCGTCGCCCCGTCCGAGTGCAGCGCGGAAAACAGCACGATCGTGCATGCTTCGACCAAGCGCCGCCTGGCCTACGGCAGCCTCGCGGAAGCAGCGGCAAAACTCCCCGTTCCCCAGAATGTGCCCCTCAAGACTCCGGGCGAGTACCACTTGATTGGCAAGTCCACCAAGCGGCTGGACACTCCCGAAAAAGTAAATGGCAGCGCCCAGTATGGAATTGACGTGCGCTTGCCGGGAATGCTCTATGCGGTGGTCGCGCGCTGCCCCGTATTCGGCGGAAAAGTCGCCAGGTTTGATGCCGCGAAAGCCAAAGCAATTCCCGGCGTGAAAGACGTGATCCAGATTTCAAGCGGCGTCGCCGTGATCGCCGACAATACTTGGACGGCCATGCAGGGCCGCCGCGCGCTCGATGTGCAATGGGACGAAGGACCGAACGCGAACCTTACCAGCGCCGCGATCAGCAAACAGCTGGTGGAAGCCGCTGCGAAACCCGGCCATGCGGCGCGAAAAGAGGGAGACGTCGACGCGGGACTTGCTTCCGCGGCCACCAAGATTGAAATCGACTACGAAGTCCCTTTCCTCGCGCACGCCACCATGGAACCGCAGAACTGCACCGCGCACGTCCGCGCGGACCGCTGCGACGTGTGGGCCCCCACGCAGGCCCAGACCAGCTCCCAGTCCACGGCCGCGAAGATCGCGGGCCTCAACACAAACTCTGTTTTCATCCACACCACTTTTCTTGGCGGAGGATTCGGACGCCGCTTTGAAGCCGATTTCATCGGCGAAGCGGTGGAAGTTTCCAAGGCGATGAACGCGCCGGTGAAAGTGACCTGGTCGCGCGAAGACGATATGCAGCACGATTACTATCGCATGGTTTCGCACGCGCGCTGCACGGCTGGGCTGGACGCGGATGGCTGGCCGGTGGTCTGGTCAAGCCGCGTCTCCTCCCCGTCGCTGCTGGCGCGATTCGGACCACTCAAGGACAATTTCGACCATCGCAGCGTTGAAAGCCTGGATAGCGTGCCCTACGCGATTCCAAACATTCTGGTTGATTATCAATTAGTGAATACAGGCGTCCCTATCGGCTTCTGGCGGTCGGTGGGCGCCTCGCAGAACGGTTTTTTCCTGGAGAGCTTCATCGACGAAATCGCCACGGCGGGGAAGAAGGATCCCTACGAATTGCGCCGCCGCTTGCTCGCGAAATCGCCGAGACACCTCGCCGTCCTGGAAACCGCGGCGCAAAACGCGGGGTGGGGCAAGCCGCTCCCCGCGGGCCGTTTTCGCGGCATCGCCCTGGTGAGCTCGTACGACGGGTACGTCGCGCACGTCATCGAAATTTCCTTGAATCGCGAGGCGCGCACGCTGAAAGTTCACCGCATGGTTTGCGCCCTCGATTGCGGGCGCATCGTGAACCCCTCAAGCATTGACGCGCAGGCGCGCAGCTCCATCGTCTATGGACTGACAGCCGCGCTCTACAGCGCCATCACCATTGACCGCGGGCGCGTGCAGCAGAATAATTTCAACGACTACAAAATGTTGCGTTGCGATGAAATGCCCGACGTGGAGGTCCACATCATTCCCAGCGATCTGCCTCCCACCGGCGCCGGTGAATTTGTCGTGCCTCCGGTCGCCCCCGCGCTGTGCAATGCGATCTTTGCGGCGACGGGCCGGCGCGTCCGCCGCCTGCCTGTCCATCCCGAAGATCTAGCATAAGAACGAAAATTCGTCAGCCTGCCAAACCAATTTTTCCCAACCCATTAGGCATGAACAGGTCTACGGTTTAGTAGGACAGCCACTCCTGGCTGTCCGCTTTTGAGTCGCCATAACTGTGCATGACAGCAAAACCGGACAGCCAGGAGTGGCTGTCCTACTTAAACCCAATCGTAAGCAATCGACACCGCGACCGAGGTTGACACCGCAAAGCGTCAGGTCTACCGTTTTAGATTGAGAAGGAAAATCGGGATTCCGGCCTCAGGAGGTTCCATGGAAATTGACAAAAAAGGTTTTCTCGACAGCCTCGGCGGTCCGGAAGCTGCCAGCCGGATGGACCCGGAAGCGCGCGCCGACGCCCTGGAATCCCACATGATGGCCCAACTCAACCGCGCGAAAACAGGCGATCCCGCCTGGGACCAGATAAAACCGGAGAAATACCCGACGGTCGCTGAAGTAGAAGCGCAAGTCGAAACGCGGAAATACCGCGAAGGCGTGGGCTTCATGTACGTTCCGCGCACCGGCGAAAATGTGAAACGGCTCAAGCCGATGCCGCCCAATCCCACGCTCTACGATTTTTTCAAGCTGCGCTTCATGGACACCTCCAACCACGTTCTGCAAAGCGCGGCACTGGCCATGAAGAACGGCATGAAGGAAGAAATCATTCTGGCTTGCCTGCTACACGACGTGGTTCAGGAAATTATTCGCACCGACCACGGCTGGTGGGGCGCGCAACTCTTCGAGCCTTACGTCCCGGAAAAAGTCAGTTTCGCCATTCGTTACCACCAGGCGCTGCGTTATTATCCCGATCCCTCGGTCGGTTACGAGTATCCCGATCTTTACCGGCAACTCTTCGGTTCCGATTACGTTCCCCCGCCCTACATCGAAGCGACCTACCAGATGGTCCGCAAGCATCCGTGGTATATGGACGCGCGCCTCGTGACAGTGAACGATTTATATGCCTTCGATCCGAACGCTGTCGTTTCCATCGACCCTTTTGTTGATATCATCGGACGCCACTTCAAACAGCCCAAAGAGGGCCTCGGAAACGACGGCAGCCCGGTCGCGCACATGTGGCGAACGATCGCCAGACCTGACCAGCCTTTGTGAGTGCGTGACGATTGGAAATGGGTAGCGTAGCGCCGACGTCTCCCCGGCTCTTTGCCTTATCGTTTAGCTATAAAAATGCCGGCAAGATTCCGGCACTACTAGATCAAGTGCAATCCGGGAAAACGCGGAGGAAATCGTGAACGGGAGAATCAGCACCGTGCTCACAATCGTCGCAGTCGTCCTGGCTCTAAGCTCAGGTTTGCTCAGCATATTCGCTCGCCGCACGCAGGCGCAAACTGCGGACCTCCACGTGATGATCTCCGACGGCATGAAAACGGTCGTGGAGGAACTCACCCCGCAGATCGAGCATTCCATCGGGCGCAAGCTCGCGGCGCAATTTAATTCCTCGAAAAATCTGAGAGACAAAATTCAGGCGGGGGAACCGTTTGACGCCGCGATTCTGACCTCCGATGTGCTGGACGATTTGATCCAGCAGGGAAAAATCGCGGCCGGCGGGCGGGCGGATATTTCCCGCACCGGGCTGGGAATGGGCGTTCGCGCCGGGGCCGCGAAGCCGGACATCAGCACGCCGGAAGCGCTGAAGAAAACTTTGCTGAGCGCAAAATCCATCAGCTTCAATCCGACCGGCGCCAGCGCCGCGCACACTTACGACATGTTTTCACGCATGGGAATCATGGACGCCATGAAGCCCAAATTGATGCTCGATGCCGAGGCAGGGCGCCCGCAAATGAATGTCGCCGGGGGCAAAACGGAATTAGTGATCTCGCTGATCCCCGAGATTCAGTTTTTTCCAGGCGTGGATCTGGTCGGCCCGATTCCAGCCGCTTATCAAAGCTACGTAAATTTCGCGGGCGGCATTGCGGCGAACGCGCGCGACACAGAAGGCGCCAAAGCGTTGATTCAGTTCCTCACCGCGCCAGCGGTCGTGCCTGTCCTGAAGGCCAAAGGGATGGAGCCGCACAAGTAGCGTGGGCTTCAGAGTCTGTGTGAGAACTAGCCTTGACGCGTCTCTTATACTGCACGAGAGGGGAGACGCGATGGGGAAATTTTTGGATTACAATCCGGATCAGGCGTATTTGCTTCC
>Ga0210409_10000409_pt1 | contig 73692 bp, 70 predicted proteins | sample IncBWH17MmetaG_FD_161649 | JGI IMG/M metagenome (GOLD analysis project Ga0210409, IMG submission 161649) | Forest soil microbial communities from Barre Woods Harvard Forest LTER site, Petersham, Massachusetts, United States - Inc-BW-H-17-M | ecosystem: Environmental > Terrestrial > Soil >... | reverse complement strand
GATGGTCTAGAATTTCCCTCATGCGCGTGCTCGCCATCGAATCCTCCTGCGACGAGAGCGCCGCCGCGGTGCTGGACACCACGGCGGGCCTCATGGCGCACGAGCTCTACAGCCAGGTGGAGCTGCACCGTGCCTACGGCGGGGTCGTACCCGAGCTCGCCTCGCGCGATCACGTGCGGCGGCTCCTGCCGCTGGTGAAGGCGGCGCTGGCGCGCTCGGCCACGCGTCCGGAGGATCTGTCCGGCATTGCGTACACGGCGGGCCCGGGCCTGATCGGGGCGCTGCTCACCGGCGCCTCGCTCGCCGCGAGTCTCGCCTACGCGTGGAAACTCCCCTCGATCGGCGTGCATCACCTCGAAGGGCATCTGCTGGCGCCGCTCCTCGAGACCGATCCGCCGCCGTTTCCGCACGTGGCGCTGCTGGTCTCGGGCGGTCACACGCAGCTCATCGAAGTGGCCGCGATCGGCAGCTACCGCCTGCTCGGCGAGACGCGCGACGACGCGGCCGGCGAAGCCTTCGACAAGACCGCCAAGCTCTTAGGCTTGCCTTATCCCGGAGGCCCGCAGCTCGGCGAGCTCGCCCGGCGCGGCACGCCGGGCGCCTATTCCTTCCCGCGGCCCATGCTCGACCGCCCGGGGCTCGAGTTCAGCTTCTCGGGCCTCAAGACCGCGGTGCTGCATACGGTGCGCGCCGCCGAGCTCACCGAGCAGCGGCGCGCCGACATCGCGCGCGCCGTCGAGGAGGCGATCGCGAGCACCTTGACCGCCAAGGCGCTGCGCGCGCTCGAGTACACCGGGCTCACGGCGCTCGTGGTCTCGGGCGGCGTCGGCGCCAACCGTACCCTGCGCGAGCGCCTGAGCGAGGCCGCCCGCGCGCACGGAGCACGCGTGTACTATCCGCGCATCGAGTTCTGCACCGACAACGCGGCGATGATCGCGGTGGCCGGGCTCGCGCGCCTCAGGGCCGGCCAGCACGACGGGCTTGCGATCGAGGCGCGCGCGCAGTGGCCGCTCGGCTCCCTGCCGCAGCTGGCGGCCTGAGCGTCAACCTCGCGACCAAACCCATGACCCAGCCCTCCGGCGACCGAATCTTTCTGCACGGTCTGACCGCCGAGTGCGTCATCGGCTTCATCGACTGGGAGCGGCGCGTTCGCCAGACGGTGGTGGTGGACCTCGAGATGCCGGTCGACTGCGCCCGCGCCTCGCTCACCGATGAGATCGCCGACACCCTCGACTACAAGAAAGTGGCCAAGCGGGCGCTGGAGTTCATCGGTGCTTCCGAATTCAAGCTGGTCGAGACGCTCGCGCATCGTCTGGCTCTCGTGATCCTCGAGGAGTTCGGGGTCGAGTGGGTGCGGATCTCCCTCAACAAGCCGGGCGCCATCCGCAACTCGCGCGACGTCGGCGTGGTGATCGAGCGTACGCGCGCCGACCTCGCGCGCTAGGGGCTCCAGATGCCGGAGGTCTACGTCGCGGCCGGCAGCAACGTCGAGGCCGAGCGCCACCTGCAGCAGGCGGTGGCGGAGCTCAAGCGGGAGTTTCCCGGCGTGCGCTTCTCTTCCTGGTACCGCAACCGCGCCGTCGGCTTCGAGGGCGAGGACTTCATCAACCTCGTCGCCGGCTTCACGACCGCGCTCCCGGTGCACGCCGTGCTCGAGCGGCTGCACGCGATCGAGGGCCGCTGCGGACGGGGACGCGATGCGCCGCGCTGGGCGCCGCGCTCCATGGACCTCGACGTGCTGCTGTACGGGGACCTCGTGAGGGAGGAGCCGGGACTCAAGCTCCCGCGCCCGGATCTCGTGCAGCGTGCGTACATGCTGGGACCGCTCGCCGAGCTTGCTCCGCAGGTGTTGCACCCGACCGCGGGCGTCACGATCGGCGAGCTGTGGCGCCGCTTCGACCGGGATGCGCACCCGCTCGAGCGGCTGGCGCTACCGCCGCAAGCCTAGGGCCTCCAGACGTGTCACCAGCCGATGCTGCGCCCGCCGTCGACCGCGAGGATCTGGCCGGTGACGTACGGCGCCTCGGCCGCAAAGAACAGGCACGCCCGTGCCACATCCACCGCCGAGCCGGGACGCTTGAGCGCGGTACGCTGCAGGATCTTCGCCTGCAGCGCGGGGTCGAGCCCATCCTCCGGCCACATGACCGGTCCCGGGGCGATCGCATTCACACGCACGTGGGGCCCGAGCTCGCGTGCCAGCACGCGCGTCAACATGATGACGCCGGCCTTGGCGACGCTGTACACCGGGTAACGGCGCAGGGGCCGCATGCCGTGGATGTCGGCGAGATTAATGATGAGTCCGCCGCGCTCGTGCAGCGCCGACGCCGCGGCCTGGGCGAGGAACAGCGGCGCCTTCAGGTTCGTGCCGACGAGATCGTCCCAGTCGATCTCGGTGATGTCGCCGACCGGGGTCGGATAGAAGCTCGAGGCGTTGTTCACCAGGATGTCGAGCGCTCCGAAGGCCTGCACCGCGCTCGCGACGAGCGCGGCGTGCTGTGTCACGTCGAGCAGATCGCTCTCCGCGAGGCTCACCGAGCCCGCGCGCGTCCCGTTGAGCTCGGCGGCGAGCTGCGCCGCATCCTCGGCGGAGCTGCGGTAGTGGAGGACGACGTTGGCGCCGGCGCCGTGCAGCACGCGCACGATCGTCGCGCCGACGCGGCGCGCCGCGCCGGTGACGAGCGCGGTCTTGCCGGCGAGCACGCGGCTCGGCGCCGGCAGGTCGGGGGCCGGGTCAGGAATCCCTCGCGCCATGGGGTTCGATTATGACCCCATCGGCCGCGCGCTCAATGCTTCCGGCGCTCACGCCCGAAGAGCAGCGTCACGGCGAGGCGGTCGCGGCGCTCATCCGCGCCGAGGTCGCGGCCGCTGGCGGCTGGCTCTCCTTCGAGCGCTTCATGGAGCTCGCGCTCTATGCACCGGGGCTCGGTTACTACAGCGCCGGGAGCTGGAAGCTCGGCGCGGGCGGGGATTTCGTCACCGCACCCGAGATGTCCGCGCTCTTCGGCCGCTGTGTGGCGCTGCAATGCGCCCAGGTGCTGCGCGCGACCGGCGGGGAGATCCTCGAGCTCGGTGCCGGCACCGGCTCGCTGGCCGCCGCGATCCTCGCGTCGCTCGACTCGCAAGGAGCGCTGCCGGAGCGCTACGCGATCCTCGAGGTGAGCGCCGATCTCGCGGCGCGGCAGCGCGCGCACATTGGCACGCTCGCGCCGCATCTGCGCGAGCGCGTCGTCTGGCTCGAGCGGCTACCGCAGGCGCCGCTGCGCGGCGTGATCCTCGCCAACGAGGTGGCGGATGCGCTGCCGTTCCGGCGCTTCACACTGCGCGGCGGCGTGGTGCGCGAGCTGGGCGTGGTTGCCGGAGAGTCGGGCGCCGCGCTGCAAGGCGCCGAGGGCCCGCCCGCTGCGGCGCTTGCCGAGGCCTGCGCGGCGATGTTCGGCTCGCCGGTGCGCTCGCTCCCTGACGGCTACACCTCGGAGGTCAATCTGCGGGTCGGGCCCTGGATCGCGACGCTCGGCGAACGCCTCGAACGGGGGATCGGGCTCGTGTTCGATTACGGCCTGCCGCGGACCCACTATTACCACCCACAGCGTGTCGAGGGGACGCTGCGCTGTCATTTCAGGCAGCGCGCCCACGACGATCCGTTCATCAACTTAGGGCTTCAGGACATCACCGCCTGGGTCGATTTCACCCGCGTCGCGGAGGCTGCAGCGTGCGGCGGGCTCGAGGTGAGCGGTTTCGCCACGCAGGCGGCCTTTCTCCTCGCCCTCGGGCTCGAGGGCATCGTGGCCGGGGCCGCGGACGCCGTGGGGCGCGCGCGCCTCGCCGGTGAGGCGCGCCGCCTCGTCATGCCGGAGGAGATGGGCGAGGCCTTCAAGGTCATGGCGCTCGCGCGCGGTTACGATACGCCGCTGCAGGGCTTCACACTGCAGGACCTGCGCCGCCAGTTGTGAGGGTGCGCTTGAGATGGATGGACTGTAATGACACTACTCAAAGTCATCGTGCTCGCGATCGTGCAGGGGCTGGCCGAGCTCCTGCCGGTATCGAGCTCGGCGCACGTGGTCGTGGCGGAGAAGCTCATGGGCCTCGATCCGTCCTCGCCCCCCATGACACTGCTGCTCGTCATGCTGCACACGGGAACGATGGTTGCCGTGATCGCGTACTTCTGGCGCGAGTGGCGCGCGATTTATTTTCAGAGCGCGGCGGCCTTCAAGACCTTCGTCTGGCTGGTAATCGTCGCGACCTTCTTCACCGGGGTGATCGGCGAAGGGATCGTGAAGGTGATCGAGCGGACCGCGCTGCGCGATGTGCCGCACGCGCAGATTGAGGATCTCTTCAGCCATCTCGAGTTCATCGCCCCGGCGCTCGCCGCCGCCGGCATCCTCATCGTGATCGCCGGGCTCTTCGAGAAGCGCCATCCTGCGGGCGGGAGCGGCGCCGCGCAGGATCTCAACGCGCGGCGCGCGGGAGTGATCGGCGCGGTGCAGGGTCTGTGTCTGCCGTTTCGCGGCTTCTCGCGCTCCGGAGCCACGATCTCCACGGGAATGCTGCTCGGGGTTGCCAAGTCGCGCGCCGAGGCCTTCAGCTTCGCGTTGGCCGTGGTGTTGACCCCGCCGGTGGTAGCGCGCGAGGTGATGCGTCTCATGCACGCGGCGCACGCGAGCGGCACCGCCGAGCTGCGCTCGGTCATCGTGTTGACCTTGCTCGGCGCGGCGGTCGCGCTGCTCGCGGGCTTGCTCGCGCTCAAGTGGCTGAGCCGCTGGCTGGAGAACGGCCGCTGGTACCTGTTCGGGATCTACTGCCTCGCCGCGGCAGCCGCCGTGGCGCTGTTACATCACGCAGGATACTGAGGCGCCTCAGGCCGCAGACGCGGCGGCCTTGACGGCGCTCACGGCCGCGAGCCGCCGCCGACGCATCTCCTGGCCGATGGCCGGGCCCTTGAGACCGCGCCGCTCCTCTTCGGAGAGTGTCACCGCCGTGGCCGCGGCGAGCGCCGCCTTCAGATAGGCCGCTTGCGGGTACGGCTGCGCCTCGAGCCCCGCGCGTCCGCGGGCATCCGCCTCGCATGCCTGCAGGAGCTCCGCAAAGCGCTCGGGACGGCGGAACGCATCACACTCCTGCAGCAGCTTCAGCGCCGTCTCGGGCCGCAGCTCCAGCGCCCGGTGCACCAGCGTGTGCTCGCGCGCGGCGAGGATCGCGAGCTCGCGGTGCGTGCCCGGGACCTTGAGCCGGTCGGCGAGGGCTTCGACGAGCGGCACGCCTGCCTCTTCGTGACCGTGGTGCTTCGGCCAGAGCTCGCGCGGCGTACGCGCCTTGCCGAGGTCATGCGCCAGCACCGCGAAGCGCACGGTGGTCGAGGCGCCGTTGCGCGCCGCCCAGGCGAGCGCCAGCATGACGTGCACGCCGGTGTCGATCTCCGGGTGCCACTTGGGCGGCTGCGGCACGCCGTAGAGAGCGTCGATCTCGGGGAAGATGACGGCGAGCGCGCCGCACTCGCGCAGTGTCGCGAAGAACACCTCGGGGTGCTGCGCGGCGAGCGCGCGCTCGGTCTCCTGCCACACCCGCTCGGGGACCAGCGCGCTCACCTCTCCGGAGGCGGTCATGCGGCGCATGAGCTCCATCGTCTCATCCGCGATGCGAAAGCCCCGGCCGGCAAAGCGCGCCGCGAAGCGCGCCGCGCGCAGCACGCGCACGGGGTCCTCGATGAAGCTGTCCGACACGTGGCGCAGCAGACGTGCCTCGAGGTCGGCCCGGCCGCCGTAGGGATCGATGAGCTCGCCGCCGTCGCTCTCGGCCATGGCATTGATGGTGAGGTCGCGGCGCTTGAGGTCCTCCTCGAGTGTCACCTCGGGAGAGAACTGCGTCGTGAAGCCGTGGTAGCCGGGCGCCACCTTGCGCTCGAGCCGCGCGAGCGCGTACTCCTCGTGGGTGGTGGGGTGGAGGAACACCGGGAACTCGCGTCCGACCGGGAGATATCCCTGGCTCTCGAGCTCCTTAGGTAGGGCGCCGACGACGACCCAGTCGCGCTCGCGCACCGGGAGGCCGAGCAGACGGTCCCGGACTGCGCCACCGACCAAGTAGACTCGCATGGTGCGCATGTTAACCGAGACCTCATGTGCCAGCGCGGCGCGCACACTCGTGAGCGGCGCGCTGTGCGTGCTGCTCGGCGGTTGTTATCTCATGCAGGCGGCCACCGGCCAGTATCGCCTGCTCCACGCGCGGGTTCCGATCGATACCCTGATCGCCGCTCCCGAAACGCCGTCCGCCCTGCGCACGCGCTTGAGCGAGGTGCGCGCCGCGCGCGAGTTCGCCTCGCGCGAGCTCGGCCTCCCCGATAACAAGAGCTACCGCAGCTACGCCGACATCGGCCGCCCCTTCGTCGTATGGAACGTGGTGGCGGCGCCGGAGTTCTCGCTCCACCCCAGGCGCTGGTGCTTCCCGGTAGCGGGCTGTGTTGCCTACCGGGGCTACTTCCGCGAGCAGCGGGCACGCGAGCTGGCGCTCGAGCTCGAGGCGCATGGCTACGACGTGGTGGTCGAGGGCGTGCCGGCGTACTCGACGCTCGGCAAGTTCGCCGATCCGGTGCTCTCCAGCATGTTGCGTTACGACGACGACGAGCTTGCCGCGACCATCTTCCACGAGCTGGCGCACCAGCTCATCTACGTGAAGAACGACTCGGAGTTCAATGAGGCGTTCGCGACCACGGTCGAGGAGCTGGGACTGACGCGCTGGCTCGAACACCAGGGCGAGCCGCAGCGTATCGAGCGCTTCCACACCGAGCAGGAGCGCGAGGCGGCGCTGCTCGCGCTGCTCAAGGCCGCGCGCGCGCGGCTCAGCGGGCTCTACGCCTCCGGGGCGGGCATGGACGAGATGCGCGCGCACAAGCGGCAGATCCTCGCCGAGCTTGCGGCGGAGATCCGCGCGCTCGAGCGCCGCCAGGGAGTCCACTACCCGGTGTACGACCAGTGGCTCGCCGCCGGACTCAACAACGCGCAGCTGGTCGCGGTGGCCACGTACTACGACTGCGTGCCGGGATTCAAACGGCTGCTCGCCGCTGAGGACGACGACCTGACGCGCTTCTATGCCGCGGTGCGCGAGCTCGCCAAGCAGCCGCGCGCCGAGCGCCACGCCAGGCTGTGCGGGGCGGCGGCACCGTAACGGACGGCGATCGGGGCGGCGTTACCCTAGCGGTCCGCGGTCCGGCGCAGCAGCGCGAGCTGCGTCTCGGTGTCATCGCCCCCCAGGTAGCCGGGCAGCACGGCGAGCATGGGCCGCGGCTCGATGCCGAGCCTTGCACAGCCGTCCTCGCGGCAGACGCAGTCGATGGTGAGCGAGCGGAAGTTGTCGAGTGAGAAAGGCTTGCCGGGCAGCAATCCCATGATGAGGCCCTGGACACGCGCCAGCACGTCGGGCAGCGGCACGATGTGGCAGGGGAGGCCGGCGATGCGCGCGGTGAGACGCACGATGTCACCGAGCGTCATGACCTCCGGTCCGCACAGCTCATAGGTCTGGCCGAAGCTGGCGCGTGCGCCGAGCGCGCGCCGGAATCCTTCCGCCACGTCGAGCACGTGGATCGGCGCAAAGCGCGCCCGCGCGCGCGCGAGCGGCAGCAAGCCGGCCGTGAGCCGCAGTAGGCGCGCAAAGCGGTTGGTGAGTGAATCGCCGGCGCCGAAGATCACCGCGGGCCGGAAGATGGTCGCCGCCGGCGGCGGGTGCGCCGAGGACGGCGCCGGGGCGCGCAACTGCGCCTCGCCCGCGCCCTTGCTGCGCAGGTACCGGCTCGGCCCGCGCTCATTGGCGCCGAGCGCGCTCATGTGCAGCACCTGGCGTACGCCGGAGGTGCGCGCCGCTGCCATGACTTTCGCCGCGAGCTCGGTGTGTACCGCGTGAAAGCTCGCGCCACGGCGTGGGTTGAGGATGCCGACGAGATTGATCACCGCGTCGCAGCCGGCGAACAGCTGCCCGAGCGCGGGCGGGGCGTGAATATCGGCGACGCGCAGCTCGACCGTGTCGAGCACCCGCAGACGCTGCGCGCGCGCCGGATTGCGGGTCGGGACCCGCACCCAATGCCCGTCGAGCGCCAGGCGCGTGACGAGCTCGGTGCCAACGAAACCGGTTCCGCCGAGCACACAGATGTTCACGACGCCTCCTTAGAGCTAGCGGCTCGCTTACCCCGCGCGCCTTCAGTGCGCAGCGGCGGCGGCGATTACCGCGGTGACCCGCTTCGGTCTGCCGTCGCGCACCAGGCCGATGTCGACGCTGTCGCCGACGCGCAGCAGCCCGATGGCGTTGCGCAGCTCGCTGTTGGATTTTACCGGCTGCCCGTTCACCGAGGTGATGACGTCCCCGACGCGCAGCCCCGCCTTGTCCGCCGGCGATCCCTCGACCACCTGCGACACCAGCGCGCCGACCGCGCTCGCCAGCCCGAGCGAATGCGCAATGTCGGGGGTCACCGTGTACATGGAGACACCGAGCTGCCCGCGCCTGACCGCGCCATATCTGATCAGCTGGTCCATGACGCTGCGCGCCATGTTGACCGGGATGGCGAAGCCGATACCGACGTTGCCGCCGTTGCTGGAGAGGATCTCGGTGTTGATGCCGATCAGCTCGCCGCGCAGGTTGACGAGCGCGCCGCCGGAATTGCCGGGATTGATCGAGGCATCGGTCTGGATGAAGTCCTCATAGCCGTCGGGATTGATGCCGGTGCGCGAGAGGCCGCTGACGATTCCCGAGGTGACGGTGTGCTGCAAGCCGAAGGGATTGCCGATCGCCACCACGAAATCGCCCACCTCGAGCCGCGCGGAATCGCCGAGCGGCATCTGCGAGAGCCCGTCGGCGCTCACCTTGAGCACCGCGACGTCGGACGGCTGATCGCTTCCGACCACCTCGGCCTTCAGATCGCGCCCGTCCTGCAGCGTGACGGTGATCTCGTTGGCGTTCTCGACGACGTGCGCGTTGGTGACGATGTAGCCCTGCCGGGCATCGAAAATGACGCCCGAGCCCGCGCTGCGGAACGGGTGCTCGCGCGGGGCGCTGCCGCGCGGCAGGTCGAAGAAGCGGCGGAAAAAGGGGTCCTGAGCCAGCGGGTTCTGCGGGCCGCTGTCGCGCACCGTGCCGCGCGTGGCGACGTTCACCACCGCGGGCGAGACCCTGCGGATCATCGGCGCAAGCGAGGGGAGCGGGGTGTCGCCGACCGCCGGGGGCACACCGGCCGGAGCAGGCGTGACGAGCGCGAGCGCGCTCAATCCACAGGCTAGAACCGCAGCTCTCATGCTGCCGGGATTCTAGCCGCACGGTGCGCGCCGGTCAGAGCCGGCGGCTAAGGGTTGGAAAGTCTGGAAAAAAGCCCAAGCCGGCGGCGCCGCGCGGGCGCCGCCGGATGAGCGATGCAGGGGGTCTCAGGCGGCCTGGACGCTGATGCGCCGCGGCTGCTCCTGCGGGCGCTTCGGAATGCTCACCTCGAGCACTCCATTCACGTGCGTCGCCTTGATGGCCTCGGCGTCGGCACTCTCGGGAAGCGTGAAGCGGCGGAGGAAGGTGCCGCTCGCGCGCTCGACGCGCTCGTAGCCTTCGCCCTCGGCCTTCTTCTCGGAGCGGCGCTCGCCGCGGATCGTGAGCACGCCCTTGTCGGCCGTGATCTCGATGCCCTTGCCCTCGACGCCCGGCAGGTCGGCCGCGACTACGAAGCGCTCGGCCTCTTCGCGGATGTCGACATGCGGGATCCAGCTGATGCTCGCGGCATCGGTATCACCGAAGGACTGATCGAGCTGGCGCTGCAGCCGCCCGAAGAGAGCCCACGGCTCGTAACGAACGATAGTCATAGAGAATCTCCTGTGAAAATGCAGTTGGGAAACCGTCGCGCAATTGCGCTTGAAGCACGATGTGCGGATGGGCGCCGGTGGTTTCAAGAGCGGCTGCGGCGGATTTGAGAAGCAGAAGGCGCGACCCGCGCGCTCGAACCGCGTGACCTGCGGTGAAGGAGCGCCCCGGCCAGTGTCGTGCGAGACGGTGCGCGCGGCGGATCGGAGGGCTGAGCGCGTCACCTCCCTCGGGCGCGTCACCTCCCTCGTGGACGGTGAAGCCGGTGCTTTACCGCCGCGAAAACACCCTCATATCCGCTTGTCTGTGTGTAAGTCTGTGCAAAACCTGTGCTCGGCCTGAGCACAATATATTGGGGTCGGGGGTTGACTTCCCAAGCGCCACAGATCTCCAGAAATATCGTGCACTTTACTGCGGAGAATGCTGTAAGACTTTGAAATAACTACTTAAAAGTGACACGACAAAATATGATTTTGAATCTTGACGCACCCGCGCATGCTCATTAGGCTTTTGACCCCGACACAAGATCTTGTGTTCGCGCGAAGAGCGACGAGGGTCACGCAGTCGGGGGGAGGTTTCAGGGTCCTGAACTGTTCCGCTGCAGTGAGGACAGTCAGGTACCGGATCAGGCTGGCGGTTCCTTGAGCGCCGCAAAGCGCTGGTGCTGGTATTTCCCTGCAATCCGTTGGACTAGGCGTCAATAAGTATTCCGGAGCGCCGCGGATTTCCATGAACACCGTAGTGAAGATCGACCCGAAGGACATCGACGCGATTCCGTTCCAGGAAGCCTCGCTCGATATCTGGGACAAGAAGTATCGTCTCAGCGCCAAGGACGGCACGCCCATCGACAAGACGATGGACGACACCTACAAGCGCGTGGCGCGCGCGCTCGCCGACGTCGAGGACGCGGACGTGCGCGAGCACTGGAACGAGCGTTTCCTGTGGGCGCTGCGCCGCGGAGCGATTCCGGCCGGACGCGTGACCTCCAACGCCGGCGCGCTCGAGCACAAGCCCGCCACCTCCACCATCAACTGCACCGTGTCGGGCACGATCCGCGACTCGATGGACGATATCCTGAAGAAAGTCCACGAGGCAGGTCTCACGTTAAAGGCTGGATGCGGAATCGGTTATGAGCACTCGACGCTGCGGCCGCGCGGCGCGTACGTGTCGGGCGCGGGCGCCTACACCTCGGGCCCGCTCTCCTTCATGGATATCTTCGACAAGATGTGCTTCACCGTCTCCTCCGCCGGCGGCCGCCGCGGCGCGCAGATGGGGACCTTCGACGTCGGCCATCCGGACGTCATGGAATTCATCCGCGCCAAGCGCGATGCCGGGCGGCTGCGGCAGTTCAACCTGTCGCTGCTGATCACCGACGAGTTCATGCAGGCGGTGCGCGAGGATCGCGAGTGGAAGCTCGCCTTCCCGCTGACGCTGCGCGAATTCGAGGCCGAGCGCCCCGACCTGAGCGACGCGCACAAGTTCGTGTGGCGCGAGTGGTCGATCCACGAGGGCTACGTCGTCAACGACGAGGGTCTGGTGGCCTGCAAGGTCTACAAGACCCTGCCGGCGCGGCGCGTGTGGGACGTCATCATGACGTCCACCTACGACTTCGCCGAGCCGGGCTTCATCCTCATCGACCGTGTCAACGAGATGAACAACAACTGGTGGTGCGAGAACATCCGCGCCACCAATCCATGCGTCACCGCCGATACGCGCCTCGCGACGCGCTACGGGTTGGTGCGCATCGGCGATCTCTACGATGCGCGCGTCGACATCCAGGCGACCGTCGATAAGCGCGCCCTTGGCGATGGTGAGGGTGTGACGGTTCGGCCGGCGGTGCCGGCGTTCATGACTTCGCCGTCGGCAGACGCCTACCGCGTAACCACGGTGGATGGGTATGAGATCAAGGCCACCGAGTGGCATGACCTGTACACCACGCGCGGCAAGATCAAGCTGAAGGATCTGAAGCCCGGCGACGAGCTCTTGGTGCAGTCCGGCAAGGGCCAGTTCGGCGGCTGCGGGAGCGAGGAGCTCGGCACGCTGCTCGGGCTGATCACTGGCGACGGTCATTTCACCAATCGCGGCAAGGGCAAGAACGCTGCAGTCGTCAATCTGTGGGGCGAGGACCGAGGCTACGCGGACCAGGTAGTCGCTTACATCAACTCTCTGATTGCGGAATGGGCCAGAGCTCCGCGTGGCTACCGCGTGAGCGCGGTTCCGGTGCCGGAGCGCAACCTGATCATGATCCGCTCGGTGATCCTGGCGCGCGTGCTCGAGTACTACGGCTTTACCGCAAGAGCGAAGACCCAGGTTCCGGAGATCGTCTGGCGCGGCAGCGAGGACTGCGTCCGTGGTTATCTGCGCGGACTGTTCCAGACGGATGGCACCGTGCAGCGTGATGACAAAAACGCATACTGCACGATCCGGCTCGCTTCGAGCCAGCCTTCATTGCTCAAGGATGTGCAGATGCTGCTCGCGAATTTCGGCATCTTCTGCCGGGTTCTCAAGCGTCGGTCTGCGGGGCAGCGCCTGTTGCCCGATGGCAAGGGCGGCCGGCGCCTCTATCAATGCAAGGCTGACTATGAGCTGCTCATCGGCTCGGAGTCACGCGATCGCTTCATGGAAGAGATCGGCTTCATCACCGACGAGAAGAACGGGAAGTACCGTGCCTGGAGAGAAGCGCGCGGGTCGACGCATAAGGAGAAGTTCGTCAGCGCCATCGCGAGCATCGCACACGTCGGCAGGGAGGCCGTATTCGACACCACGCAGCCTGACAGGAACAACCTGATCTTCAACGGACTGGTAACAGGGAACTGCGGCGAACAGCCGTTACCGCCCTACGGCTCGTGCCTCCTGGGCTCGGTGAACCTGACGCGCTTCGTGCGCCATCCGTTCACCGACTTCGCGGAGTTCGACTGGAACGAGTACCGCGAGGTCGTGAAGGTCTTCACGCGCATGCTCGACAACGTGGTGGAGGTCAACGGCCTGCCGCTCGAGAAGCAGCGCGAGGAGATCCTGCGCAAGCGCCGTCACGGCATGGGCTTCTTGGGGCTGGGCAGCACCATGACGCTGCTGCGCCTCAAGTACGGTTCGCCCGAGGCGGTGCAGTTCACCGAGGACGTGTCGCGCGAGATGGCGCTCGCCGGCTGGGAAGCCGCGCTCGAGCTCGCCCGCGAGAAGGGCCCGGCGCCGATCATGAACGAGGACTTCACGGTCACCAAGGAAATGCTGCGCAAGCGCCCGGAGATGGCGCGCGACGGCTGGCGGCCGGGCGCGAAGATCGCAGGCAGGCTGCTGCACGCCAAATACAGCCGCTACATGCAGCGCGTCGCCGAGGTGGCGCCGCGCCTGGTGCACGAGCTCGCCGAGACCGGCGCGCGCTTCACCCACCACAGCTCGATCGCGCCCACCGGCACGATCTCGCTGTCGCTCGCCAACAATGCGTCGAACGGCATCGAGCCGTCGTTCGCGCACCACTATTTCCGCAACGTCATCCGCGAGGGAAAGAAGTCCAAGGAGAAGGTCGACGTCTATTCGTTCGAGCTGCTCGCCTACCGCGAGCTCGTCAATCCCAACGCTACGCCGGGGGGCACGACCGATGCTGAGAGACTACCCGACTATTTCATTGCCTCCGAAGACATCACCCCCAAGGAACACGTCGAAGTGCAGGCTGCGGCCCAGAAGTGGGTCGATTCATCGATTTCTAAGACGGCGAACGTGCCTACGGATTTCCCCTACGAGAGATTCAAGGACATCTATCTGTATGCACATGAGCAGGGACTTAAGGGCTGCACCACCTTCCGCTTCAATCCGGAAGCGTTCCAGGGCGTGCTGGTGAAGGAGCAGGATCTCAAGAACACCGTCTACAAGTTCACCCTCGAGGATGGCTCGGTAATCGAGGCGCGCGGCGACGAGGAGATCGACTACGACGGTGAGATCCATACCGCCGCCAATTTGTTCGACGCGATGAGGGACGGGTACTACGGTCGTATGTGAGGGCTTGAAAAGCGCTCAACGCGATTCCAGGAACAGATCATGACCATCAAGATCCAGCGAAAAATCGTCAAGTACCAGGTGCAGAAGCCTGAGGACAAGGCGGCCGACAAGCCGGTGGACAAGCCGGCGGAGAAGGACAAGGCGGCGGAAGTGAAGGCCCTCGCCGCGGCGGCCGAGTCCGAGACGGTGCGCGACCGCAACGGCCGCACCGCCAAGGTCATCCGCATGCACGAGCGGCTCGAGCGGCCGGAGATGCTGATCGGGCAGACCTACAAGATCAAGACGCCGATCTCCGATCACGCGATGTACGTGACCATCAACGACATCGTGCTGAATGAGGGCACCGAGTACGAGCAGCGCCGGCCCTTCGAGATCTTCATCAACTCGAAGAACCTCGATCACTACCAGTGGATCGTGGCGCTCACGCGCATCATCTCCGCGGTGTTCAGGAAGGGCGGTGACGTCACCTTCCTGGTGGACGAGCTGAAGGCGGTATTCGACCCGCGCGGCGGCTACTGGCAGCCGGGCGGGAAGTTCATGCCGTCGATCATCGCGGAGCTCGGGCACGTCATCGAGAAGCACCTGCAGGCGATCGGGCTGATGCGCAAGAGCGAGCTCGACGTCCACCAGCGCAAGCTGGTCGACGAGAAGCGCGCCGAGTTCGAGGCGCGCGCCAAGCAGACCGATGCCTTTGCCAAGCCGCACTTTCCCGAAGGGGCGCAGTTATGCGGCCGGTGCAGCACGGCGGCGGTCGTCATGATGGACGGCTGCATGACGTGCCTGAATTGCGGCGATTCCAAGTGTGGTTGAGCGACTCCTCAGGACAAACCAACCGAACTGACAGTGCGTTAGGTCCACGAGGCAGCCATACGGCTGCCTCTTTTTTTTGCCTGGCGGGAACCGCCGGAGTAAAAAAAACCCCGCTTGCGCGGGGTTGTCGGTCGCTTGCTTGTGTGGAGGAGCGTCTTCTCGTTGTTATACGGTGCGCGCGGTGTCCGGCGAATTGCTTTTGTTCCGGACCCGTGCGTTTCTAGCTCTGTGCCCTGGCTCGCCTGCTTCCCAACTCGCGGCTGTGCCGCTGATGCTTGGGATATGAGCAACACCCGTGCCACGGCGCCAAAGCACTGAAGCGATGCGACATGTTCTGGTCCCGGGGCTGCACAAATGTGACGCGGCGCACGCTGGAGGGCCTCTTCAGCGGGATTTCGGCGCGCCACGCCAGGGTCCGGCCGTCTTTACAATCAGTGGGGAGACAGCCAGATTGTCAAAATATTCGACGCTTTTCGCGGGCTCCGTTTCTCGGCCAGGAGGCCGGGTGTACCACAAGTCATTGAGTTTATTTGAGAACATGGGTCCTCGCGGGGTGTAAATGAAGCCGACACCCCGTCAAGCACGCGCTCGCGCGACGCTTTTCGCCTGGCTGTGCGCCTTATGGGTCGCACCGGCGCTGGCCTCCGAGAGTGCGATGCCGCGGCCGGCGGCGCTCGAACCCGACGTGCAGTTCTGGCTCCGCGTCTACACGCAGATCGACACCAACTCGGGCTTCCTCCACGATCAGTACAACCTCAACGTCGTCTACGAGACGCTCCGCTTCGCGCCCGATGCCTCGCAGAGCGCGCGCGAGCACGAGGTGGACGCGCGGCGTGAGCCTATCGCGGCGGCGTTGCGCCGCATCGCGGCGGCGGGCGATGCGCCGCTGTCGGAGGGGGATCAGCGCATCAAGGATCTGTGGGGCGCGGCGACCCCGGCGCGGCTGCGCGAGGCGGTGGACGACATCCGCTTCCAGCTCGGGCAGGCGGACCGCTTCCGCGCCGGCCTGATCCGCTCGGGGGCGTGGGAAACGCACATCGCCGAGGCGCTCGCCAACCGCGGACTCCCCGCCGAGCTCGCCGTGCTGCCGCACGTCGAATCGTCCTTCAACCCGGCGGCCTACTCCAAGGTCGGCGCCGCAGGACTGTGGCAGTTCATGCGCTCGACCGGGCGGCGCTACATGCGCATCGACGGTTCGGTGGACGATCGCCTCGACCCGTTCCGCTCCACCGAGGCCGCCGCGCAGCTGCTCGGCTACAACTACCGGGTGCTCGGCACCTGGCCGCTGGCGCTCACCGCCTACAACCACGGCACCGCCGGCATGCTGCGCGCCAAGCAGACGCTCGGCACCGACGACATCGTCACCATCGTGCGCCGCTACACCAGCCGCACCTTCGGGTTCGCCTCACGCAACTTCTACGTGTCGTTCCTCGCCGCGCTCGACATCGATCACAACCCCGAGAAGTACTTCGGCGCCGTGCCGAGGCAGAGCGAGGCGAAGTTCCAGGTTGTGTCCGTACCGGGCTACGTGTCCATGGCGTCGCTCGAGCGCGTGCTCAACGTGCCCACCGATGAGCTGCGGGCGCTCAACCCGGCGCTGTTGCGCCCGGTGTGGGACGGACAACTGCGCGTGCCGCGCGACTACCGCTTACGGTTGCCGCCGCAAGCGGAGCAGTGGACCACCGAGCTTCTCGCGCATCAGCTGAACCCGCGCGAGCTGTACGCCGGGCAGCCGCAGCCGAAGCGCTACAAGGTGCAGGCAGGCGACACGCTCGCCGGGCTCGCCGACCGCTACGGCGTGCCGATCGACACCCTCGCGCGCCTGAACCGGCTGCGCACCAGCGCCTCGCTGCGCGTCGGCCGCACGCTCAATCTGCCGGAAGGAGCGACCGTGCAGGTGGCCTCCGCTGCGGCGACACCGGCCGCCGGGACCGCGGGCGCCGCGGCGAGCGCGGGCGGGGTATCGGCGGCGGTCGCGCAGCGCGAGAGCGCCGAGGATGCGGCGGCGCTTGCCACCATCACCGTGGTCGCGAGCCGCGAGCAGCCGGTGTCGGCCGCGCAGGCCGAGGCCCTGAGCCCCGCCTTGGGTCCCGCCGCCGACATTCAGCAGAGCGCCGATCCCACCGATTACAGCGTCGGCAGCGACGACACCATCCGCGTCGCCGCTGAAGAGACGCTCGGGCACTACGCCGACTGGCTCGCTGTGAGCGCGCAACATCTGCGCGACTTGAACCACATGACGATGAAAAAGCCGGTGCTGGTCGGGCACCGCTTGAAGCTCGACTTCCACAAGGTGCCGCACGATGCCTTCGAGCAGCACCGGCGCGAGTATCACCAGCAGCTGCAGGCGGCCTATTTCGCCGCCCACCGCATCTCGGGAACCGAGATCTACATCGCACGCCCGGGGGATTCGCTGTGGACGGTGACCAAGCGCGCCAAGCTCCTGCCGGAGTGGCTGCTGGTGCAGTACAACCCGGACGTGGATTTCAGCGAGTTGCGGGCCGGTATGCAGATCGTTATCCCGCGCGTTGAGGAGGTGGGGAACAGCGGATGAATGCTGTGATCCAGGTACATGGCGCTGCTCGAACCCGTGGCTATAATTTCCCCCATGCGTGTCAATGGATTGCGGAACGTCATGATTTTCAGGAACTTGGCAGCAGCCTTGACCTTGGCCTGCGCAACGGTGGCCGCGCAGGGGGACGCGCTGTCGGTGACGGAACCGGTCTCCTTGAGCAGCGAGACCCTTCCGGCGGTCGATCGCGTCGTGGTGAAAAAGAGCGAGCGGCAGCTGTACCTCATGCGCGGCGGCAACGTCGTGCGCTCCTACCACGTGGCTCTCGGGCTCTCCCCGGTCGGGCAGAAGGAGCGCGAGGGAGATTTCCGTACGCCCGAGGGAAGCTACCATCTCGACGTGCGCAATCCGCGCAGCGACTATTTCCTCTCGATCAAGGTGTCCTACCCGAGCGAGGCGGACGTGCGGCGCGCGCGCGCGCGGCACTGGGCCTCCGGCGGCTCCATCATGATCCACGGACTTCCGAACCTCATGAAGCACGATCCGGACTACTACCTGAGCCACGACTGGACCGACGGCTGCATCGCCGTCTCCAACGCGGACATGGTGGAGATCTGGATGCTGGTCCCGGACTCCGTACCGATCGACATCGATCCCTGAAGCGACGCGAGACGGCGCCCCGCGACGCAGGCGCCGGCGGTATCGTCCCTCAAGACAGCGCTTCCTGACATAACGTCTCCAACCGTGGCCAGCGACTTCTCAGAATTCGTCGACGCGCGCGTCGGTCCGCGCGGCAGTCTCGAGAATCTTTCCCAGTCGGAGATCGACAAGCTCCTCGATGCGGGGCAGGCGGGCCTCTATCCGCTCTTCCGCCGCTGCGCCCTCGCGGTGCTCAACTCCGGCGCGCCCACCGACAACGCCAAGGAGATCTTCGACCGCTACCGCGATTTCGACATCCGCATCGTGCGCCACGCCTGGGGCGTGAAGCTCGAGATGCGCAACGCCCCCGCCTCCGCCTTCGTCGACGGGCAGATGATCCGCGGCATCAAGGAGCACCTGTTCTCGGTGCTGCGCGACGTGGTGTTCACGGCGAACGAGATCATCCAGAGCGGGCGCTTCGATCTCAATGACTCCGCCTCGATCACCAACGCGGTGTTCCACGTGCTGCGCAACGCCCGCATCCTCGATCACAAGGCGCGGCCCAACCTGGTCGTGTGCTGGGGCGGCCACTCGATCACGGGCGAGGAGTACCAGTACACCAAGAACGTGGGCTACCAGCTCGGACTCCGCGGCCTCGATGTGTGCACCGGCTGCGGCCCGGGCGCCATGAAGGGGCCGATGAAAGGCGCGACCATCGGTCACGCCAAGCAACGCATCGAGGGCGGCCGCTACATCGGCATCACCGAGCCCGGCATCATCGCCGCCGAGCCCCCCAACGCGATAGTGACGCAGCTCGCGATCATGCCGGACATCGAGAAGCGTCTCGAGGCGTTCGTGCGCCTTGCGCACGGAATCGTCGTATTCCCGGGCGGCGCCGGCACCGCCGAGGAAGTGCTGTACCTCGCCGGGATCCTGCTCGAGCCGGCCAACCGCCAGCAGCCGTTCCCGATCGTGCTCACCGGCCCCAGGGACAGCGCCCCCTATTTCGAGCAGATCTGCCGCTTCATCGGCGGCACGCTCGGCGAGGAGGCCCTCGAGTGCCTCACGGTCATCGTCGATGACCCCCCCGAAGTCGCGCGCCGCATGGTGCGCGGCATCCACGAGGTACGCGAGTTCCGCCGCAAGCGCAATGACTCGTACAACTTCAACTGGCTGCTGCAGGTGCCCGCCGACTTCCAGCGGCCCTTCGAGGTCACGCACGAGTCGATGCGTGGGCTGGCGCTGCGGCGCGACCAGCCCGTGCATCAGCTCGCCGCCAATCTGCGGCGCGCCTTCTCCGGCGTAGTCACCGGCAACGTCAAGGACTTCGGCATCCAGGCGATCGAGCGCTTCGGACCCTACGAGCTCGCCGGCGACCCCGCGATCATGCGGCTGCTCGATGAGCTGCTCGCCGCCTTTGTCGCGCAGAAGCGCATGCGGTTGCCCGGCAGCGCCTACCGTCCGGTTTACCGGCTGGTAGCCTGAAAGGAGCGCTCCCCTTACATAACGCATTTGCTGGCGCACATTCTGCGAGCGCCGGGCGAGAGCTGCGTCATAGGCGTAGGCGCGCAGCGACACGCCTGGAACTGTCTGTGAACCAGGTCCTGCGCTCGCGAGGCGAAGGCCGTACGCTGCGGTCGAAGAGTAAACAGGAGCTTTCCATGAGCTCATCGAACAGGAGCCCGGACGACGTCCCCGCAGGCCATGAGCCGGCGGCGCAGGGCGGCGGCAATCACCCGGGAGGCGCGGATGCCTACGCCACGTGGCTCGACCGCATGCAGCGCGCACGTGCACGGCAGGCGGCGATCACCCGCAACCTCTACACCTGGTCGAACTACAAGAGCTGGGCCGATCAGGTCCGCGATTCCTGGCAGAGCGGCGACAGCGGTTTGAAGGCCGCGGCCACCCCGCCGAAATCCTCGAAGAAGTAACTGAGCGCGCAGTCGCGCGCCTGATTCCCAAGAAGCCTTGAAATCGGGCGTCAGCCCGCCTGCGCCGCGGCCGCCTCTAAAGCTGCGTCCAGCGGCACGACGTCCGCCTCTGCCGGCTCGGCAGCGCTCGCCTGCGGGCCGCCGTTCGGCGCCTGCCCCTCGGTGGCCGTCTCCGCCGCCTCCGTGGCCGTCTCCGCCGGCGTCTCGCCGGGCGGCTCCTGTGCGCCCCCCGGGGGCGCACCGCGCGGGCTCAGGGTGCTGTCGGGAGCCCCGGTGAGCCAGGTCACGAGCGGCCCCCACTGCTCGACGTCGGCCTGGGCGACGTAGCTCTTCATCTCGTGCACGCCGACGCCGAGCTCGGCGGCCCGTACGTAGTTCTGCGAGTCGCGGATGATGGCGACGATCGGGATCCCGAGCGTGTGCAGGAAGCGGATCAGCGCCTGGTACATGAGGGTGTTGCGCCGCACGCGGTTGGCAATCACGCCGATGCGGTTTTCCTCGCGGCGGATCTTGGCGACCAGCAGCAGGTCGCCGATACAGCGCGAGCAGGTATGGATGTCGATGTCCGACGGCAGCACCGGCACCAGGATCTTGTGGGCATCGCGCGTCATGTCCGGAAGCTGCCGCGGCTCGACCGCCGCGGGGGTGTCGACGATCACGTGGGTCGCGTCATCCGGTACCCGCAGCTGGAACGCGCGCGTCGTGCGGCTGTCTTTCTCGAACGCGGCGATGGCCTGGATCGGCGGCTGCGCCGGCTGGCGCTTCTTCACCCAGCGAACCGATGAGCCCTGAGGATCGAAGTCCATGAGGACCGGCCTCTGCCCACGCGTGGCGAGATAGCTCGCCAGGTTGGTCGCGATGGTCGTCTTGCCGGAACCGCCTTTAGGGTTCAGGACGACGATGCGCTGCATGGTGGCTGCGTTCTGTCATGTGGGCACGACGCGGGTCTCATCCAAGCCTACGCACGGCCGTAGGTAGCCGCAAGCCGATGCGCGATTGTGAGGGCGCGCACGTCATCGCGCGGCGCGGCCCCGTACAGTTCCCTCCACCGATGGAAGTCTTCCTGCATCTCTGGGACGAGCTCGACGACCTGAGCGGCGCCTGTCGCCACGTGGCGACCTCCGCAGCCTCCGAGCTCCTCGAACGTGCCGCGCCCGTGGTCGCGGGCGCCTCGGCTCTCGGTGTCTGGGTGCTCGACGGCGTGTACCGCCACCTGCTGCGCCTCGCGGCCTGATCCCCGCCTCAAACTGCCTGCCTGATGCCCCGGCCGCCGCCCTCACCGGGCGGTGCCGCACGCGGCGCTTGAAAATTCCCGGCCGACTCCCAAGATCGCTGCGCGGAAATGCCGCATATCGAGCGGCGGACGGCCAGCATGCAAACCACAGAGAAACTCGAGACCGGCGCGGGGCGCCAGACCCATGGCTTTCAGGCGGAGGTTCGTGAGCTCCTGAAGCTCATGATCCACTCGCTCTACAGCCACCGCGAGATCTTCCTCCGCGAGCTCATCTCCAACGCCTCCGACGCCTGCGACCGGCTGCGCTTCCTCGCGATCGCGCAACCCGCGCTGCTCGCCGACGACCTGGAGCTCGGCGTCCGTATCGACGCCGACCCCAAGGCGGGCACCGTCACCATCACTGATAACGGCATCGGCATGACGCGCGAGGAGGCGATCGCGAACCTCGGCACCATCGCGCGCTCGGGAACCGCGGAGTTCTTCCGCTCGCTCCCGGGAGACGAGCAGAAGGCTTCGCAGCTCATCGGCCAGTTTGGCGTCGGCTTCTATTCCGCTTTCATCGTCTCCGACCGCGTCGAGGTGCGCACACGCCGCGCCGGCGCTCCACCCGAGGCGGGCGTGCGCTGGGAGTCGAGCGCCGACGGGGAATTCACCGTCGAGACCGTGACGCTCGCGGCGCGCGGCACGGCGGTGACGCTGTATCTCAAAGAGGACGCGCGCGAGTTCGCCGATGCGCTGCGCCTGCGGAGCCTCATCCGCCGTTACTCCGATCACATCGGCTTCCCGGTGCGCATGCCCAAAGAAGGCGAGGCGACGCTCGAGTACGAGGTGGTGAATCAGGCCAAGGCGCTGTGGACGCTGCCGCGCACGCAGATCTCGGACGAGGAGTACCGCCAGTTCTACCAGTACCTCGCCCACGACTTCAGCGATCCGCTCGCCTGGAGCCACAACAAGGTGGAGGGCAAGCGCGAGTACACGAGCCTCCTCTACCTGCCCTCGCGGGCCCCCTTCGACCTGTATCAGCGCGAGGCCGTGCGCGGGCTCAAGCTCTACGTGCGCCGCGTCTTCATCATGGACGACGCCGAGCAGTTCCTGCCGCTCTACCTGCGCTTCGTCAAGGGCGTGGTGGACTCGAGCGACCTGCCGCTGAATGTCTCGCGCGAGCTCCTGCAGCAGGAGCCGGAGGTTGAGGCGATCCGCTCGAGCCTCACCAAGCGGGTGCTGGATCTGCTCGCGCGGCTCGCCAAGGACGAGCCCGAGAAGTACGCCGCCTTCTGGAAGGAGTTCGGCACGGTGCTCAAGGAGGGCATCGCCCAGGATCAGGCCAACGAGGCGGCGCTGCTGCCGCTGCTGCGCTTTGCCAGCACCGCCCAGGCTGACAACACCCCGTCGGTGAGCCTGGCCGATTACGGCGCTCGCATGAAGACCGGTCAGGAGCGCATCTATTACGTGATCGCCGAGACGCTCGATGCGGCCCGCGCGCATCCGGCCATCGAGCGCCTCAAGGAGCACGGCATCGAGGTGCTGCTGCTCTCCGAGCGCATCGATGAATGGGTGATGGGGCAGCTCGAGGGCTACGAGGGCAAGCGCTTCAAGGACGCCGCGCGCGGCGGCCTCGAGCTCGGCGGGCTCGCGAGCGATGCCGACAAGGCGCGACACGACGCCGAGCTCAAGGAGAGCAAGGGGCTCTTGAAGCGCATCAAGGATGCGCTCGGCGAGCGTGTCACCGAGGTGCGGATCAGCGACCGCCTGAAGGATTCCCCGGCGTGTCTCGTGCTCGGCGAGCACGACCTCGGGGACCGGCTGCGGCGCATACTCACCGCCGCCGGCCAGAAAGTCCCCGAGACCAAGCCCGTGCTCGAGGTGAACGTGACCCACCCGCTGCTGAAGTACCTCGATGCCTTGAGCGAGCCGGGACAATTCGCCGAGCTGGCCCAGCTCCTCTACGAGCAGGCCGCGCTCGCCGAAGGCGCGGCGCTCGCCAATCCGCCGGACTTTGTCCTGCGCCTCAACCGATTGCTGGTGCGCCTCGCCGCCCCGCGGGGTTAGGGCGCCTCAAGCGCTTACAATGCGCGCATGGTGCTCAAGCCACCGCGCGCGGAACGCCTCGCGATCGAAGGGCCCGCGGGCGCGCTGCAGGCGCTCGTAGAGACGCCGGTGACGGAGGCGGGCGAGCCGCTCACGGTGCCCGCGTTTGCCGTCGTCTGCCATCCGCATCCGCTGTTCGGCGGAACCATGGACAACAAGGTCGTCTACACGGTCGCGCGCGCCTTCGAGCAGCTCGGGGCGCCGGCGATCCGCTTCAACTTTCGCGGGGTGGCGGCCAGCACCGGGAGCTACGATGAGGGGCGCGGCGAGAGCGACGATGCGCTCGCCGTGATCGCCTGGGGCCGGCAGCGCTGGCCTCACGTGCCGCTGTGGCTCGCCGGATTCTCGTTCGGCGGCGCGGTGGCGCTGCGCATCGCGGACCAGGCGGCTCCTCAGCGCCTGGTGCTGGTGGCGCCCGGGATCACGCGGCTCGAGCGCGCCGACTTCGAGGCGGCGCGCGCCGCGCAGCCCGCCTGTCCCTGGCTGATCGTGCAGGGCGACGCGGACGATGTCGTGCCGGCGCAGGCCGTGCTCGCCTGGGCCGCGGAGCGGCAACCACTGCCCGGTGTGCCTCACCCCGAGGTGCGGGTGCTGCCGGGCGCGGTCCACTTCTTCCACGGCCGCATCGGCGAGCTGCGCGAGGCGGTGCTCACCTTCATGCGCTGAAAAGCAAAGGCCCGGACGGAGCTGTGCTTCCGCCCGGGCCCGCACTCCCGCAGTTCGCGGGAAAAACCCGTGATTTACGAGTTGACCATTGCCTTGAGGCTCTTCAGGGGCATGACGCGCACCTTCTTGCTCGCCGGCTTGGCCTTGAACATCATTTTTTCGCCGGTGAACGGGTTGATGCCCTCGCGGGCCTTGGTGGCCGGCTTCTTCACGACCTTCATCTTCAGCAGCCCGGGCAGCGTGAACAGGCCGCCGCCGCGCAGGCTCTTCTTGATCACGCCGCCGAGCGAATCGAAGACGGTTCCGACCTGTTTGCGGGACAGCCCCGTTTCTTTGGAGATGTGTGTCAGGACTTCCGACTTCGTCGGTGCGCCACCCTTTTTCGCCATTTGCGGTACTCCTCGAGAATTTTGGTTGGTTGCGAGGCGCGGCGTGTTTCGCCGCGCGAAGAGAATCGGCGCGGAAAATAGCACATGCGGGCGCTTTGGCAAGCGCTTTTTTTTCTTTGACTGTTGCGCAAATGCCTTTTTTCGTAGGGTTTCACCGCGCAGGTGCGCACCACGGCGTTGCGCGAGGGGTGTGCGCGGCGCGCGCGGCGCGCGCGGCGCGCAGTCTCGCGCGACGGCGCGATGCTGCGACTTCCCGTGCGAAGTGCGCGCTAAGCGTGTGTTCCGTAAACGCGGACGCACACGGCGCGGCAGCGCTGCGCGCCGCTCAAGACAGCCTTTCGTCAGTGCAGAAGTATCAGGATTGCCTGGATGGCGATGGTCGCCCAGAGCGGCGACAGATCCAGGCCCGCGACCGCCGGAATGATGCGCCGGAAGGGCTTCAGCACCGGCTCGCAGAGCGAGGTGAGCACCGACTGCAGCGGTGAATACCCGCCGGGCGCGATGAAGCTCAGCAGCCAGTAGATGAGGATCGCGTAGCAGTAAGTCCACAGCAGCGTGTGCGCGATCTCGAGCGCGACGGCGTCGAGCCAGGTGAGCCAGTCGGGCCAGCCGGCGCCGCGCAGCGCCGCGAGGGCCGCAACCTCGAGGCCCGCGACCAGCAGCACCGCCACCACCGAGGCGGTGTCCACCTTGCCGATCGGCGGCAGCACGCGGCGCAGCGGCACGATGAGCGGGTTGGTGAGCTGCACGATCGCCTGGCACAGCGGGTTGCGAAAGTCGGCGCGCGTCAGCTGGAGCAGGAGGCGCGCCAGCACCACGAACAGCGCCAGCGACAGCAGCGTCTCGACGATGTAGATGACGGCGTTCATGGAGCCACGCTCACAGACGGGTCGCGGGCGCGGCTCCAAGCTCGCGGCCGCGGCGCGTGGCCGCCGCCAGCGCGCGCTCGACCGTTCCCTTGAGGTCGGCAGCCGCGAACACCCCGAGCGCCGCCGCGGTCGTGCCGCCCTTGGAAGTCACCTCGGCCCGCAGCCGCACGAGGTCCGCATCGCCGGTTTGCGCGAGCAGCCCCGCGCCGTGGAGCGTCGCGGCGGCGAGTTTGCGAGCGGTGGGCGCGGCGAGCCCTAGGCCCTCGGCCGCCTCGGCCATGAGCTGCGCCAGCAGGAAAAAATACGCCGGTCCGCTGCCCGAGAGCGCGGTCACGACATCGAGCTGATCCTCTTCAGGCACCCAGACGACCTCGCCGACCGCGCGCGCGATGCGCTCGGCCGCCGCGCGCAGCTCGCCCCCCACGGACGGCGGGGCGTAGAGCGCCGTGGCACCTGCGCCGACGAGCGCCGGGCGGTTCGGCATGGCGCGCACCACCGGTACCCCCGCGCCGCAGCAGGCTTCGAGCGTGCTCGTGCGCACGCCCGCCGCCACCGACAGCAGGAGCGGGCGCTGCGTGCGCAGCAGCGGGCCGAGCGCGGTCAGCACTGCGGCCGTTTCCTGCGGCTTCAGCGCGACCACGACTACCGAGGCTCCCTCGACCGCGCGGGCGTTGTCGGCGGTGGCGGTGACCCCGAGCTCGTGCGCCAGCGCGGCCCGGGCCGCTTCCGAGCTCTCGCCGACGCTGATCCGCTCGGCGCGTGTGCCGGAGCGCAGCAGGCCGCTGATGAGCGCGCGGCCCATGTTGCCGCCGCCGAGTACGGTGAGGTGCTGTTCGTACATTGAGGGGATTATAGGGGCACTCAGCGCAGGGGCCCTCAGCGGGGCCGCTCGCCGAACAGCGCGGTTCCCACGCGCACGATAGTGGCGCCTTCCTCGATCGCGGCTTCGAAGTCGCCGCTCATGCCCATCGAGAGCGTGTCGAGCCCGGCGCCGCCGGCGTTGAGCGCGCGGAAGAGCCCGTGCAGCTCGCGGAACCAGGCGCGCTGGCGCTCGCTCGCGGTCTCCGCCGGCGGAATGCACATCAGGCCCCGCAGCGCGAGGCGCGGCAGCGCCGCCACCGCCCGCGCGAGCTCCGCCAGCTCCTCGGGCGCGACGCCGCCCTTGCTGGCCTCCCCGCCGAGATTGACCTGGAGGCAGACGTTGAGCCGGGGAGCGTAGTGGGGACGCTGCTCGGCGAGCCGCTCGGCGATCTTGAGGCGATCCAGCGCGTGTACCCAGGCGAAGCTCTCCGCGATCGGGCGGGTCTTGTTGGCCTGGATCCTGCCTACGAAGTGCCAGGTGAGCGGCCGATCCCGCAGCGCGGCAAGCTTTCCGAGCGCCTCCTGGAGGTAACTTTCGCCAAAATGCTCAAGCCCCAGGTCCGCGGCGGCGCGCACCACTTCGGCCGGCTGGGCCTTGGTCACGGCGAGGAGTGTGACCGAGTGCGCACTCCGGCCGGCCCGGCGGGCGGCCTGCGCCATGCGCTCCCGCACTTCCCGGACGCGCTCGGGTAAATTCTGCGGACCCCGTAACATATTGGACGTGTAACCCCTCCGCTATACTGCCGCCGCTCAGGCGCGCGCTTGCACTTCGCCTTTCATCAACGCGCCTCCGGCAGAGGGTTCCAGGGAGCTTCAATGGCCGTCGACATCGCGCAACTCCTGGCATTTGCCGTCAAGAACAACGCCTCGGACCTGCATCTGTCCTCGGGTGTGCCGCCGATGATCCGCGTCGACGGCGATATGAAGCGCATCAACATGCCGCCGCTGTCGCACAAAGAAGTGCACTCCATGGTGTACGACATCATGAACGACAAGCAGCGCAAGGCCTATGAGGAGTTCTTCGAGACCGACTTCTCCTTCGAGATTCCAAAGCTGGCGCGCTTCCGCGTCAACGCCTTCAACCAGAACCGCGGCGCCGGCGCGGTGTTCCGCAACATTCCCTCGGTGATCCTCTCGCTGGATGACCTCAACGCGCCCAAGATCTTCCGCGACCTGTGCATGCTGCCGCGCGGCTTGGTGCTGGTGACCGGTCCCACCGGCTCCGGCAAGTCCACGACGCTCGCCGGCATGGTCAATCACTGCAACGACAACCGCCCCGACCACATCATCACCATCGAGGACCCGATCGAGTTCGTGCACGAGTCCAAGCGCTGCCTGGTGAACCAGCGCGAGGTGCACCGCGACACGCTCGGCTTCAGCGAGGCGCTGCGCTCGGCGCTGCGCGAGGACCCCGACGTCATCCTGGTCGGCGAAATGCGCGACCTGGAGACCATCCGCCTGGCACTCACCGCCGCCGAGACCGGCCACCTGGTGTTCGGGACGCTGCACACCAGCTCCGCCGCCAAGACCATCGACCGCATCGTGGACGTGTTTCCCGGCGAGGAGAAGGACATGGTGCGCTCGATGCTGTCGGAATCGCTGCGCGCGGTCATCTCGCAGACGCTGCTGAAGAAGATCGGCGGCGGCCGCGTGGCGGCCCACGAGATCATGATCGGCACTCCCGCGATCCGTAACCTGATCCGCGAGGGCAAGATCGCGCAGATGTACTCGTCCATCCAGACCGGCGGCGCGCAGGGCATGCAGACGCTCGATCAGTGCCTTACCGAGCTCGTCACCAAGGGACAAGTCAGCAAGGAAGAGGCGCGTTACAAGGCGCAGAACAAGGACGCGTTGTAGTGACCGGGCAGAGGAGGGGCTGACATATGGATCGCGATCAAGCCATCAAGCTGATGCAGGATCTGCTGCGGCGCGTGGTGGAGAAGAAGGCCTCGGACCTGTTCATCACCGCGGGCTTCCCGCCGGCCATCAAGATCGACGGCGAGATCCGGCCGCAATCCGAGCGCGCGCTCACCTCGGAGCAGTCCGCGACCCTGGTGCGCGCCATCATGAACGACCGCCAGACCAAGGAATTCGACGCCACCAAGGAGTGCAACTTCGCGATCGCGCCGCCCGGTATCGGGCGCTTTCGCGTCAGCGCCTTCGTGCAGCAGGCCGCCACCGGCTGCGTCATCCGCCTGATCAACGCCAAGATCCCGAGCTTCGAGGAGCTCGATCTGCCGCCGATCCTCAAGGAGGTCGTGCTGTCGAAGCGCGGCCTGGTCATCATCGTGGGCGGCACCGGCTCGGGCAAGTCGACCACGCTCGCCACCATGGTCGGCTACCGCAATGAGAAGACCCGCGGCCACATCGTCACCATCGAGGACCCGGTGGAGTACGTGCACACGCACAAGGGCTGCGTCATCACCCACCGCGAGGTCGGGGTCGACACCGAGTCGTGGCACAACGCTCTCAAGAACACCCTGCGCCAGGCGCCGGACGTGATCCTGATCGGCGAGATCCGTGACCGCGAGACCATGGAGTACGGCATCCAGTTCTCCGAGACCGGGCACCTGGTGCTGGCGACGCTGCACGCCAACAGCGCCAACCAGGCGCTCGACCGCGTCATCAACTTCTTCCCGGACGAGCGCCGCGACCAGCTGCTGATGGACCTGTCGCTCAATATCCGCGCCCTGGTGTCGCAGCGGCTGGTCCCGCGCGAAGCGGGCGTCGGGCGCATCGCGGCCATGGAGATCATGCTGAATTCGCCGCTGATCCAGGACCTGATCTTCAAGGGCGAGGTAGCCAAGATCAAGGACGTGATGTCGCGCTCGACCCGGCTCGGCATGAAGACCTTCGACCAGGCGCTGTTCGAGCTGTACGAGACCGGCTTCATCTCCTACGAGGACGCGCTGCGCAACGCCGACTCGAAGAACGAGCTGCGGCTGCGCATCAAGCTCGAAGGCAAGCGCGAGGTGAAGACCGTCGAAGACGTCGGGGCGCTGCACATCGTCGAGGAAGAGCACGGACGTAACATCTGATGGCGGCGAAAGAAGCTAAAGCGCAGTCCCTGGACACCACAGGGGCGCAGGCACTGACCGGCGCCGAGCCATTGGCGGCCGTCAACGGCGCCAGCGGTCACCCGACGCTCAACACCAAGCCGCTGTTCAAGCTGATGGTCGAGAAGAAGGCCTCCGACCTGTTCTTCACCCCCAATGCGCCCATCAAGATCAAGATCGAGGGGCAGATCCTGCCGGTGAATCGCCAGGTGCTGACCCCCGAGACGGTGAAGCAGACGGCCTTCGCCCTCATGTCCGCCGAGCAGCGCGAGTACTTCACGCGCGAGTTCGAGCTCGACTTCGCGGTATCCGAGCCCGGGCTCGGGCGCTTCCGCGTCAACGTGTTCATGCAGCGCGGCTACCCGGCGATGGTGATGCGCTACATCACCGCCGACATGCCGCGGCTCGATGCCCTGGGGCTGCCCGAGGTGACGGCCGACCTGGTGCTGCTGAAGCGCGGCCTGGTCCTGATGGTGGGTGCCACGGGCTCCGGTAAGTCGACCACGCTCGCGGCGATGATCAATCACCGCAACGAGAACTCTTCCGATCACATCGTCACGATCGAGGATCCCATCGAGTTCCTGCACACCAACAAGCGCTCGATCGTCAACCAGCGCGAGGTCGGCCTCGACACCAAGTCCTACGCGCGCGCGCTGCGCGGCGTGGTGCGCGCGGCACCCGATGTCATCCTGATCGGCGAGATCCGCGACCGCGAGAGCATGGAGGCGGCCATCAACCTCGCCGGCACCGGCCACCTGGTGCTCGCCACCATGCACGCCAACAACTGCGCCGAGTCGCTCGACCGCATCATCAACATGTTCCCGCGCGAGCAGCACAATCAGATCTTCCTCGACTTGTCGCAGTACCTGCGCGCCATCCTGGCGCAGCGCCTGATCATCGGCGTCGACAACAAACGGCTCGCCGCGCTCGAGGCGATGATCAACACCCCGCACATCCAGACGCTCGTCAAGAAGGGCGACGTGGTGGGGATCAAGGAAGCCATCAACGCCAGCACCGAGCGCGGCATCCAGAGCTTCGACCTCGCCCTCTTCAATCTCTACAAGCAGGGGCGCGTCCCGCTGGAAGAGGCGCTGGCGAACGCCGACTCGCGCGCCAACCTCGAGGCGAAGATCAACTTCGGTTGAGGCGTCGGCTGTGCCCCAGGCGGCGCGCGCTCTCCCCGCGGCGCGCGGCGCACCCTTCAGTAAGCGCTCTGTAAGTCAGCCGTAAGTCCGCGGTCCGCCGCGCGTGCCTACACTGCCTGCGAACAGAGGGCCACGGCCATGCCAGCGCGACCACCGGGCAGATTCGGCATTCAATGGCTTCCGGCACTCATCGGGGCAGCAGGCCTCGCCGCGTGCGGCGCCCATGGGTTCGGCTGCGGTGACTTTGGCGTCGGCCCGTGCGGACCGCCGGTGCAGTTCGAGGTTGCGATCGACGTCACGGTGGCGGATCTCAACGGCGACGGACGCCCGGACGTCGCACTTCCCGTGAGCAAGGGCGCGGGTACGCCGGGCGTGGTCGCTGTCTTCGAGCACGTCGCGGGACCCGGCAAGGGGTATCGGCCGCGCGCCGACTCCGGCGACGGCATCAGCTCCGCCGATCGCATCATCAGCGCCGACCTCGACGGTGACGGGCGGCCGGATCTCATCGTCGCCTCGGCCGAGGGGACCGGCAGCTCCGTCGCCGTGCTGCTCAACAATGCGGGCAGCCCGGGCACGTTGCGCCTCGCGCAGACGCTCAGCGTGCCGTATCCCAACGACCTGGCGGCGGCCGACCTGAGCGGCAACGGCCGTCCGGCTCTGCTCTTTGCCGGCGACACGCTCAGCGTCGCGCTGCAAAATCCCGGCGCGCCAGGAACCTTCGCCGCGCCGACCACGCTCTATACGGGCGACGGCGGCGCCTTCGTCTCGGTCGCGGTCGGGGATCTCGACGGCGACGGCATGCCGGATATTGCCGTAGCCGACGAGACCGGCGTGACCGTGCTGTTTCTCACGCCGGGAGCGGCGACCCCGACCGTGGCACGTGCCGTGCGGGTCTACAGCAATCCCGCACCGCCCCCCAACACGGGGCAGACGGCCGTGGCGATCGCCGATCTCGATGGCGATGGCCGCAACGACCTCGTGGTGATCGATCCGGTGAGCTCCGTGGTGGCGGTCCTGCTGCAGAGCCACAGCGTCGCCGGGGAGTTCCTCCCGGCCGCGCTCTACAGCCTGCCGCCCAACAACGGGCTGAACCGCCTCGCGATCGCCGATCTGAATGCGGACCGCCTCCCCGACCTGGTGATCGCGGCCGGGGATGCCGTGCTGGTGTATCTGCAGAACGCCGCGCAGCCGGGAACCTTCCTGCCAGTGAGCAGCTATCCGGCGGTCTTCGGCTTCAACGGCGTGGCCGTGGCCGATGTCGATGGCGACGGTCTTCCCGACATCGTGACCGACTCGGGCGCGACCATTGCGGGGATCGGCGCGCTGCCGCCACCGGGCGTGCTCTACCAGGATCCCGGCAACCCCGGTCACTTCCTGCCGGTGCAGGACCTGCAGATCATGTCAGGGGCTCAGTGAGACTCGCACTCAGAACACGGTGTAGGCGTCGAACACCGGCCCGTCCACGCACACCCGCTTCATCGCCGGTCCTGCGGGCGTGCGCACCTCGACGGCACAGCCAGCGCAGCCGCCCACCGCGCACGCCATGAACTCTTCCAGCGACACCTGGCACGGCACGCCGTAGCGGCGCGCCACCTGGGCGGTCACTTCCAGCATCGGTGTCGGTCCGCAGGCGAAAATCTCGACCTCGGCGAGCTCCTTGGGGCCGAGCGACTTGAGCCATGCGTCGGCGAGCTGCGTGACGAAGCCGGGAAAGCATCCCGGGAAATCCGCGCGGCTCGCCAGCCGGCTCGGCACGCCCCACTCATCGAGCAGCGGCATGCAGGCGATCGCCCCGTCGGGGATGCCGGGAACGATGAGGGTCGAGGGCCGCGTGCGGAACGGAAACGGGATCTCCGAGCCCATGAGGACCAGCGGCTTCCACGCGCCCTTGGCTTCCCGCAGCCGCTCGGCGAGGAACACCATGGGTGGGATCCCGACGCCGCCCCCGACGAGGAGCGTGCGCGGCCGCTCGGGATGAGGGGTGAAGGGGCGGCCGATGGGACCTAACACGCTGAGCGTGTCCCCCGCTTTGCGGGCGGCGAGCGCGTGCAGCCCCGGGCCCACCACCTTGTAGAGCAGCTCGATCCACCCGGCGCGTGCGTCGGCCCGCATGATCGAAAGCGGCCGGCGCATAGGGATCGCGGCATCGCAGGTCACGTGCGCGAAGCTTCCCGGCTGCGCCTGCGCGGCGCACTTCGGTGCTGCGACGCGCAGCACGAATTGCTCCGCGTCGTAAGCCAGCTGAGAGATGACGCGCGCCTGCTCGAGGAAGATGGTGCCGCGGGCGGCGGAACTCATGTGCGCCCGCCGAACATCATGCGCCACCGCGCACGCCGAGGACCTCGGCCAGCACCGCCATACGCACCGCGACGCCGTTGCGGACCTGGTCGCGGATCACCGACTGCGGCCCGTCGGCCACTTCGGAGGCGATCTCGATGCCGCGGTTCATCGGCTGCGGATGCATCACGATGGCGTCGGGGCGCGCGAGCGCGAGGCGCTCGGGGGTCAGGCCCCAGGTGGTGAAGTACTTGTCCCCGTCCGGAACGTCCGCATCTCCAAAGCGCTCCTTCTGGATGCGCAGCATCATGATCACGTCGACGCCCTCGAGGCCCTTGGCGAGCTCCTGGTGGCGGGTACAGCCCTCGAACTCGTCCGTCGCGGGCATCAGGGCCGCCGGTCCGACGATGCGCAGATCCGCGACGCCGAGCGTGCGCAACGCGTGCCAGGCGGAGCGCGCCACGCGCGAGTGGCGGATGTCGCCTACGATCGCGACCGCGAGCGCCGCGAAGCGCTGCTTGCGCTGGTAGATGGTGAGCGCGTCGAGGAGGCCCTGCGTCGGGTGCGAGAGGTGCGCTTCGCCCGCCGACAGCACGCTCACGTGCGGCGCCACGTGCCCGGCCACGAGCCCGGGGACCCCTGCCTCGGCGTCGCGGATCACGAGCGCGTCGACGTGCAGCGCCTGCAGCGTGTACACCGTGTCGAGCATGCTCTCGCCCTTCACCCTCGAGGAGAGCTGCACCTCGAGGTTGACGACCTCGGCGCCGAGGCGCTTGGCGGCGAGCTCGAAGCTCACGCGCGTGCGGGTCGAGGGCTCGGTGAAGAGATTGGCGACCGTGAAGCCGGCGAGCGCCTCACTCCTCGGCGGCTTCTCGCCGAGCGGGCGCACGAAGGTCTGCGCGCGATCGAGGAGACGCTCGATCTGAGCCCGGGAGAGCGTCTCCAGGGTGAGCAGGTGGCGGAGCGACCCGTCCGGCCGCAGCTGTTCGGTCATCCAACCCCCTTAAAGCTCAAGTCCCCTCGCCGGCGAACCAGCGCCCGAGAATCACGGCCGCGGCCGCGCTGTCGACGTCGGCGCGCTTGACGCGCCGGCGGCGCTCACCGCTCGCGCGCCGCTCCTTCAGCTGCGCGCTCGCCTCGAGAGAGGAGAAGCGCTCATCGACCAGGTGGACGGGTAGAGCGAAGCGGCGTTCGAGCTCGGCGGCGAAGCGGCGCGCCGCATTAGCGAGCGCCCCCTCGCTGCCGTCGGCATTATAAGGGGCTCCCACCACGAGCCGTCCCGGCGCGAGCGCGCGCACCTCGCGCTCGATGGCACCCCAGTCGGGGCCCGACTTGCTCGCCAGAACGGCCGGCCGCGGCGCGGCGCTGCGCGTCAGCGTATCGCCGCAGGCGATGCCGATACGTTTGAGTCCGAAGTCGAAGGCGAGGACGGTCTGGGCCGCCGTCATGCCCGCTGCGTTCGGCGGGCGCCGCACCGCGCAGCGCGCCTAGGCATGACCTGCCTCGGGGCTGAGGCGATCGACGTCGATGCCCAGCAGCCGCCAGGCTCCCGTCCAGCGCTCCTCGAAGGGCAGGTCGAACACGACCCGCGCATCCACCGGCATCGAGGCCCAGGCATTTTCCTTCAGCTCGCGCTCGAGCTGGCCGGATTCCCAGCCCGCGTAGCCGAGCGCAATGAAGGCGTCCGAAGGCCCCTCGCCGCGGGCCATGGCCGCCAGCACGTCCCGCGAGGTCGTGACCTGGATGGCGTCGGAGACTTTGTGCGTGTGGTCCCATTGCCCGCCGGGGCGGTGCAGGACGAAGCCGCGGTCGGTATGCACCGGGCCGCCGCGCAGCACCGGCTGCTCGGCGATGTGCTCGCTCGAGGGCTCGAGCTTCATCTGCGAGAGCACGTCCGAGAGCTTCATCGGCAGCGGCTTGTTGAGCACGATCCCGAGCGCGCCCTTGTCGGTGTGCTCACAGATGAGGGCCACCGTCTGGGCGAAGTTCGGGTCGTTCAGCTGCGGCATCGCGATCAGCAGGTGATTGGTCAGGCTCCCGGCACCGCCGTCGGCGAAGACCGGGGACCCACTGCGGGGTTCGCTCCCTGAGGCGCTCTCGGGGGCAGTGGCACCGCTGCTGGTTGAGTGCTTGCGGACCATGTCCCAAGTATGGGCACGGCGGCCCCGACTCTCAAGGAATCCGCAGGGAGCTCAGGGACGCGCAGAGACCGAGCCGCGCTGCATGCGCCCGCCAACGAACTGCCATTCGTAGGCAAAACGCAACACGCCGTGCTCGGCGGCGAGCTCTGGCGGGAACGGGTCGAAGGGGCTCGCGAGCTTGAGGATCGCCAGCGCCGCCTGGTCGAGCTCGGGGTTGCCGCTCGAGCGGCGGATGACCGCGCGGTCGAGCGTGCCGTCGGCGTTGATGCCGACTTCCACCACGGGGCTCGAACTGCCGAGTGCCGTGCGCGCGGCGACCGGGAAGTTGAGCGTGCCGACGCGCTCGACCTTGCGCCGCCAGGCATCGAGGTAGGGCGCGAGCGAGGCCGCGCGGGTGTCGGCCGTGACCCAGAGCTCGTCGCGCCTGGGTCCCGCGAGCTGTGCGGGCCCCGGCTCATCCTCGGGACCCGGCTGCGCGGCGGGCGGCTCGTCGATGAGCAACGGCCGGTCGCGCTGCGAGCCCGTGCTGCCGAGGTCGGCCAGATAACTCACGTCGGTCACCCAGGCGGTGGTGGCGAGGACGCGCTCGGCCTGCGCGCCCTTCATGTCCCCGCGCATCGCGAGCGAGTCGCCCTGGGGGGAGCCTGCGTGCTTGAGCGCGGGAAGGGCAGTCGGGGGGCTGTGGGGCGGCACGGGCTCGCGCGTGTTGCCGGAGCCGAGCTGGGTACGCTGCGCGAGGTAGGTGGCGGTCGGGTTCTTGTCCGCCTCGGGGAGCTCGTCCGACACCAGCAGCACCTTGAGCCCCGGCGCGCCGCCCTCATCGCCCGCCTGAGCGTTGAACGTGATCCCGAGGATCACGAGCCCGTGGAGGAGCCCGACGAAGAACACCATGGCGAGCAGCCGGTCCCATGCCGGCGGCCGGCCTTCGCGCAGCGTGAGCGCCCGGCGTGCCATGGGTCCTCAGGCGCTCCGGCGCGGCCTGGCGTCGAGGCGGGCGCCGATGGCTTCCACCAGGAGTCCGCCGATGTCGGTGCCGAACTGCTTGTCGAGCTCGCGGATGCCGGTGGGGCTCGTGACGTTGATCTCGGTGACGTAGCCGCCGATCACATCCAGCCCGACGAACATCATGCCGCGCGCCGCCATCGCCGGGCCGATCTCGCGGGCGAGCCAGCGATCCCGATCGTTGAGCGGCCGGCCGACGCCCTTGGCCCCGGCGGCGAGATTGCCGCGGTGATCTTCCCCGGAGGGGATGCGGGCGAGCGCGTACGGCACCGGCGCGCCGTCGATGAGCAGTACACGCGCATCGCCCGACGAGGCGATCTCGGGGAGATACCGCTGCACCATCGCAAAGCGCTGGCCGTAGCCGGTGAGCGTCTCGAACACCACGCGCGTATTGGGGTCCCCCTGGCCGAGCAGGAAGATCGAGCGGCCGCCCATGCCCTCGAGCGGCTTGGCGACGATCCGGCCGTGCTCGCGCAGGAATGCGCCCATCTCACCCATGTCGCGGGTCACCAGCGTCGGGGCGCAGCACTGCGGGAACCACGCGGTGTAGACCTTCTCGTTCATGTCGCGCAGGCCCTGGGGCCGGTTGACCACCAGCACCCCCTGGACCTCGGCGCGCTCGAGGATGTAGGTGCTGTAGATGTACTCGGTGTCGAACGGGGGGTCCTTGCGCATCAGGATGCAGTCGAGCCCGGAGAGGGGCTCGGTCACCGGCTCCCCCAGGGTGAACCAGGCCTTGGGATCGGCCCGCACGCTCAGGGGGCGCGTACGGCCGAACGCGATGCCGTCGCGCAGCAGCAGGTCGCCGAGCTCGAGATAGCTCAATTTGAAGCCGCGCGCCTGCGCGGCGAGCAGCATCGCGAGGGTCGAGTCCTTCGCGTAGGCGATGGCGCCGATCGCATCCATCACCACGCCGAGTCGTCTGGCCGTGCTCATCGGGGGGCGATTATGCTCAGGGCGGCGTGAATATGTCTGCCCCGCCCGCGCCCACCCGCCGCCGGGACCGCGCGACCTTCGAAAAACGTGACGTGCATGGCATAGCAGGGGGTATACCGATATGTTAAAACCCCGCTGCGCTTGCCTCAGCGTCAAGGGGCCCGTGAAGGTACGGCCGCTTGTTTGGACGGTGCGCCGCCGGTGGGTGTTCCAGCCTGATTTCGTGGCCTTATTTCGCGGCGATCTCTCTAGCCCGCCATGCCTTCACGGGCGTGGCCTGTAAGGAAGGAGTTGCCTGACCGTGACCGGCAGCAACGCTAAGCTCCAGGGACTCAAAGTACTGGTGATCGACGACAGCAAGACGATCCGGCGCACCGCCGAGACGCTCTTGGCCAAGGAAGGTTGCGAGGTGTTCACGGCGATCGACGGCTTCGACGCCCTCGCCAAGATCGCCGACCATCAGCCCGACATCGTGTTCGTCGACATCATGATGCCGCGCCTGGACGGCTATCAGACCTGCTCGCTCATCAAGCACAACAAGGTCTTCCGCGCCATTCCGGTGATCATGTTGTCCTCGAAGGATGGACTGTTCGACCGCGCACGCGGCCGGATCGTCGGCTCCGAGCACTACCTCACCAAGCCCTTCACCAAGGACGAGCTGCTCTCCGCGATCGAGACTCATATCGGGAGATGATGGCAATGCCCCTGATCCTCATCGTCGACGACTCGCCTACGGAAGTGCATGTGATGCAGAAGGCGCTCGAGAAGCACGGCTACCGCACGGCCGCCGCGGCCGACGGCGCCGAGGGCGTACGGCTCGCGCGCGAGATGAGTCCCGACCTGATCTTCATGGACATCGTCATGCCGGGCATGAACGGCTACCAGGCCACCCGTGCTCTGGCGAACGATCCGCGCACCCGCACTATCCCCATCATCATGGTCACCTCCAAGGGCCAGGAGACTGATCGCATCTGGGGACTGCGCCAGGGCGCGGTCGACTACATGGTGAAGCCCGTTTCCCCCGACCAGCTGGTCGCCAAGGCCCAGGCGACACTCTCCGCGTGAACCGCGCGCTCGCCGCGTGCCCGAAAACCCGCCATGTCCGAGCCGGTAACCAACACCGAGATTGATCTCAGGTCCCTGCGGGACCGGCCGTTCGAGCTGCTCGCCGAGCTCGAGCGCCGCGGACGCGCGGTCTCGGCGCAGGTGAGCGAGCAGGCGACCGGCGGGCGCGAGTGGGTCGGGGTGGCGCTGCGCATGGCGGGCGACCTCTATCTGGTGGCGCGCGAGGAGACCCGCGAAGTGCTCGGCGTGCCCGCGAGCACCACGCGCGTGCCGGGCGCCAAGACCTGGATCCGCGGGCTCGCGAACGTGCGCGGGCAGCTGCTGCCGATCGTCGACCTGCGCCAGTTTCTCGGCAGCGGGGTCACGCCCGTCACCCGCAACACCCGCGTGCTGGTGGTGAATCACCGCGAGATCCCCGCCGGGCTGCTGGTGGACGAGGTGCTCGGCTTCCGCCGCTTCGCTGAGAGCGAGTTCTCGGGCGATGCGCCGCCGACGGTGGCGCGCTGCGAGCGCTATCTCGCCGGCGCCTTCCGCCGCGCGCAAGAGCAGTGGCCGGTGCTGTCGCTGCGCTCGGTGCTCGAGAGCCCGGCGTTCGCGGAGGCCGCGGCATGAGCCTGACGCCGCTGCTCGTGCTCGCTGCGCTGCTGATCGCCGGTGGCGGCGTCGCGGACTACTTCCTGTACCCGCCGAACCAGGCGCTCGTCTCGTGGCTGCCGCTCGCGCTCGCAGCAGCGGCGTTCGTGGCGCTGCTCGTCTCGCTCATCGTGGCGCTGCGCACGCGCCGCACGGTGGAGCGGCAGCGCGCCTCCGCGGATGCACGGCTGCAGGAGAACGACCGCAACCAGCAGGCGATCCTGCGCCTGCTGGACGAGCTCTCGAGCCTCGCCGACGGTGATCTCACGGTGCAGGCGACCGTCACCGAGGACATCACCGGCGCGATCGCCGATTCCATCAACTATGCGGTCGATGCCTTGCGGGGCCTCGTCACCACCATCAACGCCTCCGCGATCCAGCTCGACTCCGCCACGCGGCAGACGCAGGCGCTCTCGGCGCACCTCGCCAAGGCCTCGGGCGCGCAGTCGAAGCAGATCGCTTCCGCCACCGAGAGCGCCGCCAGCATGGCGGGCTCGGTGGAAGAGGTCTCGGGCAACGCCGAGCGCGCCTCGGATGTCGCGCGCCACTCGGTCGAGGTCGCCCACAAGGGCGGCGATGCCGTGCGCCGTACCATCGACGGCATGAACACCATCCGCGAGACCATCCAGGAGACCAGCAAGCGCATCAAGCGCCTCGGTGAGAGCAGCCAGGAGATCGGCAACATCGTCGAGCTGATCAACGACATCGCCGAGCAGACCAACATCCTGGCGCTGAATGCCTCGATCCAGTCGTCCATGGCGGGCGATGCCGGCCGCGGCTTCGCCGTGGTGGCGGACGAGGTGCAGCGGCTCGCCGAGCGCGCCGCCAATGCCACCAAGCAGATCGAGGTGCTGGTGCGCACCATTCAGACCGACACCAACGAGGCGGTCGTGTCGATGGAGCGCAGCACCACCGATGTGGTCGGCGGGGCGTTGCTCGCCGAGAACGCGGGGGCTGCGCTGGAAGAGATCGAGCAGGTGTCGAACCAGATCGCGAGCCTGGTGCAGAACATTTCCTCGAGCGCCCGCGCCCAGACGAGCGCGGCTCAGGGCATCGCGCGCAACATGCAGGTCCTGAAGGAGATCAGCGCCCAGACGGCCGAGTCCACCAACGCGACCTCGGTGGCGATCGCCAAGCTCGCCGAGCTCTCCGCGGGGCTGCGCAAGTCCGCGACGGGCTTCCGCCTCCCCGGCAGCAGCGCGACCGGCAGCAGCGTGCGGCTCAAGAAGCTCGAGGAGAGCACGCTCACCACGGCCAAGGTGCGGCAGATCTCCGCGCTCGGCGGCTCCTGAGGTACGAGCCAGCGCATGCCCGAAGTCGCTTCCCAGACACTCGACCTGGTCGGACGCGAGATCACCGCCACGCTCACCGAGGCGCGCGGTGCGCTCGAGAACTATGTCGAGCAGCCCGACAACGTGACGCTGCTCGAGCGCTGCGCGCAGGACCTGCACCAGGTGCAGGGCGTGCTGCGGGTGCTGGAGATCTACGGCGCCGCGCTCCTCGCCGAAGAAATGGAGCAGGTGGCGCAGTACCTGATCGCCACGGTGAACGAGCGCAAGGGTCAGGCGGAGAGCCTCGACGCCCTGATGCGCGCCATGGTGCAGCTGCCGAGCTACCTCGACCGCGTGCTCGCCGGCGGGCGGGACCTGGCGCTGGTGCTGCTGCCGCTGCTCAACGACCTGCGCGCGGTGCGCGGCCATGCGTTGCTCTCCGAGGGCACGCTGCTGCTCCTCAACCTCAAGTCCGACAAGCAGGCGCAGCCGCAGCCCGCGACCGCGGGCGAGGCGCCGATGACGGTCGAGCAGTGGGCGCGGCGGCTGCGCGCGCGCTACCAGATGGGCCTCATCGGCTGGATCCGCGGCGAGCGGCCCGCGCAGAACCTCGAGGTGCTGGCGGCGGTGGCGCACAAGCTCGAGCAGATCGCGACCCGCCAGCCGGTGTTTCAGCTGTGGTGGGTGATCGGCGCGTTGATCGAGGCGCTGCAGCACAACGGGCTCGAGGGCGGGCAGTCGGTGAAGCGGCTCTTGGGACTGGGCGATCGCGAGATGCGCCGCCTCTACGAGCACGGCGAGGCGCGCTATGCGCAGAGCCCGCCGATCGAGCTCCTGAACAACCTCCTCTATTACGTCGGCCGCGCGGAGTCTGCCGGCAGCCGGGTGAGCGCCGTGCGCGCCTCGTTCCGCCTCTCCGAGCTCCTGCCGGTCGACGAGCGCATCGAGCAGGAGCGCGAGAACCTCTCGGCGCCCTCCGTGAAGCTCATGCAGACGGTCGCCGCGGCGATCCGCGAGGACCTGGGCCGAGTCAAGGACGTCCTCGACATCTTCATGCGCCGCGGCGCCGGCCAGCCGGCCGAGCTCGCCCCGCAGGTCGAGATGCTGCGCAAGATCGGCGACACGCTCGGCGTCTTGGGTCTGGGCGAGCTGCGCGCCAGCGTGCAGACCGAGACCGAGCGGCTCGAGAAAGTCGTCGCCGGGACGCTGCCGGCCGACGAGAGCTCGCTGATTGAAATCGCGGCGACCCTGATCAGCGTCGAGGATCGGCTCGACGACCGCCTGGTCGGACTCATCCTGCCGCGGGACACCGAGGTCACCGCAACGACCGACGACAGCGAATTCCAGCAGGTGCAGGCCGCGGTGCTGCGCGAATGCATCGTCAATCTCGCGCGCATCAAGGAAGCCATCACCCAGAGCGTCGGCGGCACGCTCGATGCTGCCGGCCTCGACAGCTGGCAGCACCTGATGCGCGGCATGAAGGCCGGCCTCCTGATGCTCGGCAAGGCGCGCGCCGTCGAGGTGATCGAGACGATCACCACCCAGCTGCGGCGTGTCATGCAGCCCGGCATTCACGTGCTGCCGCCGGGATTCATCGACCGGCTCGCCGATGCCATCGTCAGCGTCGAGTACTACATGGAGACGCTGCAGGCGGGGCGCTCGGATCCCTGGTACATGCTCGACAACGCGCAGGTGTGCGTGCAGGCGCTCGAGCAGCAGCCGACCCCTTCGGTTCCCACGGTCGAGCCGCTCGATCCCAACGCCTACACCCGCACCCTGGCGATTCCCACCGCGTCGCCTCTGCGGGTAGCGGCCGCGGACGCGGCGGGAGTCGGCGCCGCGGCCCCGACGCTCGCGGCGTCGGCCACCGGCAGGCTCGCGGCGCTCGCCGAGAGCGCCGATCCCGAGCTCGTCAAGCTCTTCATCGAGGAGGCGCGCGAGGAGCTCGAGAAGATCCAGCGCGGCTTCCCGGCCTGGGAGCAGAATCCGCTCGAGCACAATGCGCTGGTGACGGTGCGCCGCTGCTTCCACACGCTGAAGGGGAGCGGGCGCATGGTCGGCGCGCGCGAGCTCGCGGAGTTCGCGTGGGCGATCGAGAACCTGCTGAATCGCGTGCTCGACAACACGCTCACCCGCTCGCCGGCGATCCTCGAGACGCTGCGCGCCGCGGTCGCGGCGCTCCCCGAGATCATCGAGCAGCTTGACGGGGGCGCAGCGCCGAAGGCCGACACCAACGCCATCGTGGACCGCGCCCACGCGCTCGCCGCCGGGCGCGGCGGCGCGGCGGGGGCGCCTGCGCAGGCTGAGCCGGAGGAGGAGGTACCCACCGAGTCACCCACCGCCGTGTTGGTCGAGCCGCCGCCCGCACAACGGCGACCGGTTGAGACGCGCTCGAGCCCGGCCGCGCCGCGGGGCTCGACCCGGCCGATGCCGAGCGGGCTGATGGACGTGCTCGAAGGGGTCAACACCATCGTCGGCGACACGTTCCCGCCGGACACGCCGCCGGCGGCGGCCGCGCTCGGCGCCACGAGTCCAGGCCTGCAGGACGACACGCTGCGCGATATCTACGCGCGCGAGACCGCGACCCACATTGCGACGGTGCGCGCCTACCTCGCCCGCGAGGCCGCTCTGCCCGAGCCGCACCTGCTCCCCGAAGAGGTCTATCGCGCCTGCCACACGCTCTCGGGAAGCTCGAAGATGGCGCAGGCGCGCCACGGGATCCGCCTCGCCGAGCCGCTCGATCACTGGCTGCGCCGTGTATTCGGCAGCGGCCTGGGGCTGCGCAGCGAGGACCTGGTGCTGCTCGGCGAGTGCATGGCCGCGATGCACGCGGTCGCGACGCACCTCGATGAGCCGACCGGCTACTTCGTCAATCACTGGCAGCTGCTCGAGCGCATCGAGAAAGCCGAGCGCAACCTCGATCAGCGGGTCGCCGCCACCGGCGGGCACGCGCCACCCGCGGCCGCCGCCCCGGCCGCTGCCCCCGAGCCCGAGGGCGAGCCGCCGGATGAGGCCGCCGACTTCGATCCCGAGGTCGCGGCGATCTTCACCGACGAGGCGACCGAGCTGATCGATGCCTCTGAGCACGCACTCTCGGACTGGCGCTCGCAGCCCGGGAGCGCCGAGTACCGCCTGGCCCTCAAGCGCCCGTTGCACACGCTGAAGGGCGGCGCCCGCATGGCCGGGATCCTCCCCATGGGCGATCTCGCGCACGAGCTCGAGTCGCTCGTCCTGCAGGTCGATAACGGTACCGTGACGGCGGATGCCGCGGTGTTCGAGGCGATGCAGGCAAGCCTCGATGAGCTCGCGCGCATGCGCGAGCACGTCGCGGCGGGCCAGCGTGTGGTGCCGGCCCGCGCCATGCTGGCGCGCATCCAGGCATTCACCCGGCCGGCCGCCGCCGCGCCGGCGAAGGCTGAACCCCCGCCGCCCGCGCCCCGGGCCGCCGCAGCGCAGGGCAAGGCCGCAGCACCCGAGGGTCCAGTCTCGAAACCCGCCGCGCCCCAACCGCCGGCTGCGAAGACACCCGCTCCGCAAGCCGCGCCGCCCGCGGCCGCTGCGCCCGCGCCGCCGCCGCGCGCCCCGGTTTTTCCGTCGCGGGCCTCCGCCTCTCCGGCGGCCGCCGCCGCAGCGGTAGCGCCCGCGCGGCCCGCGCCGCCCTTCATACCCGCGATCGCGCGTGCCACCACACCACCGGCCGGCCCTGCGCCCATGACCGACACCGGGCTCGCTCGTCTGAACGAGGAGCTCGCGCACGGGGCGCACGCCGAGGAGGGCCTCGCCGCGCCGCAGCCCGTTCCGCCCGGGCGCGAGCCCGTGCAGCCGGGCGAGCGGGTGGAGATGGCGCGCGTCGACGCCGAGCTCCTCGATCAGCTGCTCAATATCTCCGGCGAGGCGAGCATCGCCCGCGCCCGGCTCGAGCAGCAGCTCGGCTCGTTCGATTTCAACTTAGGGGAGCTGTCGCGCACGGTGACGCGCCTGAAGGAGCAGCTGCGCCACCTCGAGATCGAGACCGAGGCGCAGATCCTGCACAAGCACGAGGACGAGGTCGGCGCGCACCGGGCCGAATTCGATCCGCTCGAGCTCGACCGCTACTCCTCCATCCAGCAGTACTCGCGCGCGCTCGCCGAGACCGCCAACGACGTGGCAAGCATCCAGCAGCTGCTCGAGAACCTCGCCAAGGACACGCAGAACCTGCTGCAGCAGCAGGCGCGCACCATCACCGAGCTGCAGAACGGCCTGATGCGCACCCGCATGGTGCCGTTCCAGCGCCACGTGCAGCGCCTCGCACGCATCGTGCGCCAGGCGACCGCCGACACCGGCAAGCGCGCCGAGCTCACCGTCGAAGGCGCCTCGGGCGAGCTCGACCGGCAGGTGCTCGAGCGCATGCTCCCGCCGTTCGAGCACATGCTGCGCAACGCCGTCGTGCACGGCATCGAGAGGCCCGAGGAGCGCGTCAAGCGCGGCAAGCCCGACACCGGCAACATCCTCCTCGAGCTGCACCGCGAAGGCGCCGAGGTGATGGTGCGCCTCACCGACGACGGCGGCGGCATGAACCTCAAGGCGATCCGCGAGAAGGGCGAGTCTCTGGGGCTCATCGCGCCGGGCCAGGCCTTGAGCGATGAGGATGCGATGCAGCTCATCCTCGAGCCCGGGTTCTCGACCGCCGGGTCCATCACCCAGCAGGCCGGCCGCGGCGTCGGCATGGACGTGGTCGCCACCGAGATCAAGCGCCTGGGTGGTGCGCTGCACATGGAGACCAAGGCGGGCGAGGGCACCGTGTTCACGGTGCGCCTGCCGCTCACGCTCGCGATCAGCCACGCACTGGTCGTGCGCACCGACGAGGAGTACTACGCGCTGCCGCTGCCGACGGTGGAGGGAGTGCTGCGCCTCTCCAAGGCCGAAGTCTCCGCTCACCTCGGGCGCGATGCCACCTTCTTCGAGTACGGCGGGGCGAAGTACCGCTTCCAGCACCTCGCGGCCTTCGTCGGGCTCGACCCGACGCCGCTGCCGGTGCACGACGTGACCATTCCGGTGGTGCTGGTGCGCGCCGGCGAGCACTCGACCGGCCTCGTGGCGGACGAGCTGGTCGGCAGCCGCGAGATAGTCGTGAAGTCGGTGGGGCCGCAGATCTCCAGCATCCGCGGGATCTCGGGCGCCACCATCCTCGGCGATGGGCGCATCGTCATCATTCTCGACATCGGCGCGCTGGTACGCGCCGAGTGGCGCACGCGCGCCGCAGCTCCGGCCGCCGCGCCCAAGGAGCGCGGCGACCGCCGCACCTTCGCCATGGTGGTCGACGACTCGATCACGGTGCGGCGCGTGACGCAGCGCCTGCTCGAGCGCAACGGCATGCGCGTCATCACCGCGCGCGACGGCATGGATGCCGTGGCGCTGCTGCAGGACAACGTGCCGGACGTCATCCTGCTCGACATCGAGATGCCGCGCATGGACGGCTACGAGGTCGCGGCGCACGTACGCAACGACCCGAGACTCAAGGACGTGCCGATCATCATGGTCACCTCGCGTGTCGGTGAGAAGCACCGGGCGCGCGCCATCGAGCTCGGCGTCGACGACTACCTGGGCAAACCCTATCAGGAGGCGCAGCTGCTCGACGCGATTGCGCCACTGGTCGAGCGGCGCCGCGCGCACCAGCGCCAGGCCGCCTCGGCGGGCTGAGCTCTCAGAGCTGACCCATGGCGGAGCGCGTCAACGAGATCTACAGCCTGCTGATTCCGCTGGTCGACGGGCGGCTCATCATTCCGCGCGCCTGCGTCGCGGAGGTGATCGCTTTTCAGACGCCCTCGGAGATGACCGGGGCGCCGCCCTGGTACATCGGCACGGTGCCCTGGAACGGCAAGGCGGTACCGCTCATATCCTTCGAAGGCACGTGCGGCCAGATGATTCCGCCGGCGAGCGGCCGCACCCGCATCGTCATCCTGCACGCGCTCGGCACGCGCGTCGAAGGCGGCAACTTCGCGCTGGTGGCGCAGGGCTTCCCGCAGCTGGTGCGCGTGAGCTCGGATGTGGTGCGCCCCGACAACTCGCGGGCGTTCCCGGAGCGCGCGCCGATCATCTGCCAGATCCGTATGGTGAATGAGACCCCGCTGGTTCCCGACCTCGAGCGCCTCGAGGAGATGATCGCCGACGAGACGAGCATCGGAGCGTGACCGAGACCCCTGGCTACGGCGTCGTGCCGCCGGCGGAGGCCGCCGCCGTGAGCGGCCGCGAGCTGCTGCAGGGAATGATCGACGGGCGCTTCCCCGCGCCTCCCATCACGCAGGCCATGAAATTCTGGCTCACCGAGGTGGGCGAGGGGACCGCGGTGTTCGAGGGCGAGCCCGGCGGACAGCTCCTGAACCCCATGGGAATCGTCCACGGCGGCTGGACCATGACACTCATTGACAGCGCCACGGGCTGCGCGGCGCACACGTTGCTGCCGGCGGGCGTCGGCTACACGACAGTCGAGACCAAGGTGAATTTCTCGCGCACGATCCGCGCCGACACGGGCCGGGTGCGCGCCGAAGGCCGCGTGGTCTCGAAGGGACGCCAGATCATCTCGGCCGAGGCGCTGCTGAAAGGCCCGGACGGCCGCGTGCTGGCGCATGGCACCTCGACGCTGCTGGTGCTGCAGGGTGCGGCGAAGGGCTAGATCCCGCCGGCTGACCGGGACAGTGTGTGCTGTCCCCTTTGGCAAGACTTAGATGGTTATCTAACTCGGGTGGCTGGCGGCCCTATACGAGGGGTCCCGGGGCTGAAGTTAGACGAGTCTCTAAGTCTCGCCCGCAGAGCCATCGCACACGCTCTCTCAGCCGGGCTTACGGAACTTGAAGACGATCTGATCCGTGCGGTGGCGGATCGCCGGGTCGAACACCCGCAGTCGATGTGAATCGTCGGGGTTGCGCAGCACCGCGCTCTCTCCCTCGAACACGAACCCGGCGGCCGTTACCTCCGCGCGGATACTCGCCGGATCGATGCGGTGGAGTGTCTCGGTGTCGCGCAGCCCCGAGCCTGCCTCCGCCGCATGATCGATGACGATGTAGACGCCGCCCGGCTTCAACGCGCGGTAGATGGCGGCGTTCAGCGCGGCGAGCTGGATCGGCCTCATGAAGCTGTCGTGCAGGTCGTGGTAGTTCTGCGCCGTCCACACCAGGTCGACGGGCTCCGGCACCGCGAAACGATCGGCGGCGTCGATCAGTACCGCCACATTTCCGTAGCGCGTATCGTGCTCGAGCGCCCTGGTGCCCCCGGTCTCGTCCGCCGAGCAGTTGGCGAGCTGCTGCGCGGGGATGAAGGCGTACACGCGGCCCGCGGCCCCGACCACGCGGCTGAAGATGCGGGTGAAGTAGGCGTTGCCCGACATGAAGTCGGCGACCCGGTCGCCGGGCTTCAGGCCGGCGAACGCAATCACCTGGGCGGGCTTGCGCAGTGCGTCGAGCTCAATCTCCTCGGGCGGGCGCGCCGGGTCCGACAGGACCGCGGCTACGCGAGCCATTGCAGCAGTTGAAGCGGTGGCGGTCGTCGGCTCCGCGCCGGCGGAACCGGCTGGCGCGGCGCCGGCCGCCAGCAGGCAGAGCAGGACTCCTGGCACGAGTGAGGGCTGCATGTTCGAGCTCCAGTAGCGGTTGTGGTCGCTCGAGCATACGAGTTAAAGTGCGCTTTAAGTCAAGCAGGCGGGAACGGAGCGCGCGATGCTGTCAGCCATGCCGATCGGAGAGGTGGCGCGAGCCGCGGGAATCGCGCCGTCCGCCATCCGCTACTACGAGAAGGCGGGCCTGCTACCGAAGCCCGGCCGGCAGTCCGGCCAGCGGCGCTACGGCGCGGAGACCGCCGCGCGCCTGAAGATCATCCAGCTGGCGCGCGATGCCGGCTTCACGATCGCCGAGACGCGCACCTTCCTCTCGGGGTTCTCGCCGGCGACGACGCCCGCGGCGCGCTGGCGCGCGCTGGCCGAGCGCAAGCTCGCGGAGCTCGAAGCGCAGTCGCAGCGGATTGCACGCATGAAGACGCTGCTCGAGTCGAGCTTCCAGTGCAGGTGCCCGCGGATCGAGGACTGCGAGCGCGTCCTCGCGGCGCGCGACACGCCACGCAAATGAAGGAGGATCGTCGCATGCGAATTGCAGTGTTACTCGCGCTGACAGCGTGTGGCGTGAGTTGGGCGGGAACTGAGCCGCACTCTCCCGCCGATGCCTTCGAGCAGATGGCCTCGCTCACCGGCGAATGGCAGGCGGATCTTCCGGGCTACGGGCAGATCCTGGATTCGATCCGGCTGGTGTCGAAGGGCACGGCCGTGGAGGAGACGCTCGGCACGCCGAGCGACAACGAGGTCTCGCTCTACACGCGCGACGGTAAGCGGCTGCTCCTCACGCACTTCTGTGCACTGACGCCCGACGGCCACGTGGCGCGGCTCGAAACCCGCGCGCTCGAGGGATCGCCGAGCGAGGTCGAGCTCGCTCTGGTCTCGGTCAGCAACCTGCACGACCGGGCCGCGCCGCATATGCGGCGCGTGCTGATCACCTTCGTCGATCGCGACCATTTCAGGGAAAAATGGACTAAGACGGAGAAGGGCGTGGATACGGTGTTCGAGCTCAGCTTCTCGAGGCGGCCGCCGACGCCGTGAGCCGGCCACCGGCCGGGAACGGCGGCGCCGTTGGTTCCCTTTCATGATAGTGAACCAAATGGTGCACTATCGCTGCATGGTCAAACCGGCCGCGTTCCTTTTAGCTGCGTTGCCGGCAATTCCCGCCTTCGCCGGCGCGCAGTCGGGTGAGGTCGGCGAGTGGCGCAGAGCATCGCCCGCTGACAGCGGCCTCGCCGCGGACAAGCTCGCCACGCTCGCCACCGACATCCGTGGCGGCAAGTTCGTGAAGATCGGCAGCGTGCTCGTCGCGCGGCACGGCCGCCTCGTCTACGAGGAGTACTTCGACGGCGGAGCAGATTCCCCGCGCGACACCCGCTCGGCCACCAAGAGCATCACCGACATTCTGGTCGGCATCGCGATCGATGCGCACCAACTGAGCGGCGTCGACGCACGGGTGCTGGATCTCCTGCCGCAGCGCGCCGCGAAGCTCCAGAACCCCGACCCGCGCAAGAGCCGCATCACCCTCGAAGACCTCCTCACCATGAGCTCGCCGCTCGAGTGCGACGACTGGAACGACGCATCGCGCGGCAACGAGGAGCGCATGTACCTGGTCGAGGACTGGGCACAGTTCATCCTCGACCTGCCGATCCGCGGGCGGATGCACATGGGCGAGAATCCGCCCGCGCCGCCGTTCGGACGGTATTTCAGCTATTGCACCGGCGGCGTGTTCGTCCTGAGCGAGGTGCTGACCCGGGCCACCTCGATGCGCACCGATCGCTACGCGCAGGCGCGCTTATTCGAACCCCTCGGTATCCGCAACCTGTCGTGGTTTTATTCGCCGCTCGGCGTGCCGCAGACGGGTGGAGGCCTGCGTCTCAGCTCGCGTGACCTGCTGAAGATCGTGCAACTCTACCTCAACGGCGGCCGCTGGAACGGCCGGCAGCTCGTGAGCGAGGCGTGGGTGAAGGCCTCGACGACCCCGCACGCGCAGATCGACGAGGCGACGAACTACGGCTATCTCTGGTGGCTGAAATCGTTCGGGCCCGCCGCGCACCAGCACGCCGCGTACCTCATGAACGGCAACGGCGGCAACAAGGTGGTGGCGATCCCCGACCTCGAGCTGGCCGTGGTCATCACCAGCACGAACTACAACACGCGCGGCATGCACGAGCAGACCGACAAGATCCTCAACGACTACGTGCTGTCGGCCGTGGAGAAATGAGCTCAGCGGTTGAGCTCGCTCCTTAAAGAGCCCCGAACTCCCGCTAAAGATCCCCGAACTCCCGCTGCAGGAGCGCCAGCGCCGCGATCGCCGCCGTCTCGGTGCGCAGCACCCGGGGACCCAGGCGCACCGAAGAGAAGCCGGCCGCGACCGCCGCCTGCTCCTCTTCGTCCGTGAGCCCGCCCTCGGGACCGATGAGGACCGTGATCCCACCGCTCGGCCGCCGCAGATCCTTGAGCGTCGAGGTGCCGACGGGTGAAAGGAGCAGCCGGGCACTCCCCGCAGCGCCCGCGGCATCACCGCGGAGGAACTCCCGGATCGGCACGGGCGCCGCGACCGAGGGCGGCCGGTTGCGCCCGCACTGCTCGCAGGCGGCGATCACGATCGCGCGCCAGTGATTCACCTTGCGGTCGGACTGCTGCGCGCTGAGGCGCACGATGCTGCGCTCGGTGAGCACCGGTACGAGATGTGACACGCCGAGCTCGGTGGCCTTCTGCACCACGAGATCCATGCGCTCGCCGCGCGAGACGCCCTGTGCGAGGGTGAGCGTGAGCGCAGACTCGCGCTCGCTCTTGAGGTGCGCGCCGACCGCCACGATCACCTCGCCGCCGTGTGCCTTGTCGATGCTCGCCTCGTACTCGCCCCCGGCGCCATCGAAGAGAACGAGCGCCGAGCCCACCCGCAGGCGCAGCACCCGCGTGACGTGGCTCGCGGCGTGTCCTTCGAGCTTCACGCGCTGGCCGGAAACGAGCGGCCCCTCGACATGGACGCGCGTCAGTCGCACGTGGCGAGCTCGATGCCTTCACGCGCCACATCCACCATGAGATCGATCTCCTCGGGCGTGATCACGTAAGGCGGCATGAAGTAGACGACGTTGCCGACGGGGCGCAGCAGCACGCCGCGCTCGAGCGCGTGGCGGTAGACCGTGAGGCCGCGGCGCTCCTGCCAGGGGTAGGGGTGGCGGCGCGGCTTGTCGCGCACCAACTCGATCGCGACAATCATGCCGCGCTGGCGCACCTCGGCGACGTGGCGGTGGTCCTCGAGCTCGCGTGCCCGTGCTGCCATTTGCGCACCGAGTGTGCGGTTGCGCTCGAGCGTGCCGTCTTCGCTGAAGATCCTGAGGCTGGCGCGCGCCGCGGCGCAGGCGAGCGGGTTGCCGGTGAAGCTGTGGGAGTGGAGGAAGGCATTGAGCTTCACGTACTCATCGTAGAACGCGGCGTAAATGGCCTCGGTCGTCATCACGGCCGAGAGCGGCAGGTAGCCGCCGGTCAGGCCCTTCGAAAGGCACATGAAGTCGGGGCGGATGCCGGCCTGCTCGCACGCAAAGAACGTCCCGGTGCGCCCGAAGCCCACCGCGATCTCGTCGGCGATCAGGTGCACGCCGTGGCGGTCGCAGGCCTTGCGCAGCAGCGAGAGGTACACGGGATCGTACATGCGCATGCCGCCCGCACATTGCACCAGCGGCTCGACGATCACCGCGGCTGCCTCGTGCGCGTGTGCCGCGAGCGCGGCCTCCATGTGGGCGAACTGCGTGCGCGAATGCTCGGCCCAGGTCGCGCCCGCGGCACGCTCATAGCAATCGGGCGAAGGCACGGTGATCACTTCCATGAGGAGCGGGCGGTAGATCTCCTTGTAGAGCTCGACGTTGCCGACCGCGAGCGCCCCGAGCGTCTCGCCGTGGTAGCTGTTCGAGAGGGTGATGAAGCGGCGCTTGCCGGAGCGGCCGACGTTGCGCCAGTAGTGGAAGCTCATCTTCACCGCCACCTCGACCGCGGACGAGCCGTTGTCGGCGTAGAAGCAGCGGGTGAGCCCGGGAGGGGCGACGGCCGCGAGCTCCTCAGAGAGCGCGATCACCGGCTCATGGGTGAAGCCGGCGAGCATCACCTGCTCGAGCCGCTCGAGCTGCGCACGCACCGCGGCATTGATGCGCGGGTTGGCGTGGCCGAAGAGATTCACCCACCAGGAGCTCACCGCATCGAGATAGCGCTTGCCCGCGTAGTCCTCGAGCCATGCCCCGGATCCGGAGCGGATCGGGATCATCGGCACGTGCTCGTGATCCTTCATCTGCGTGCACGGATGCCATACGTGGGCCAGGTCGCGCGTGACGTAGGAGGCGTTGGCGGAAGTCATGGCGGGGATTGTGGCAGAATCGGCCGGCCAGCATGACCATCACAACTGCGACCATTCCCGACGCAGCGCCGCTGCGGATCGATGCCGCCACGGGCCTCGTCGTCGGCGCGCGCCAGGTGTTATCGCCGCATTTCGACCCGCGTCCCTCCGGGATGAAGCCGGACCTGCTCGTAGTGCATGGCATCAGCCTGCCGCCAGGAGAGTTCGGCGGCCCGTGGATCGACCGCCTGTTCACCGGTACGCTGCCGCTCGATGCGCACCCGTACTTCCGCGCCATCGCCGGCTCGCGCGTCTCCGCCCACGCGCTGATCCGCCGCGACGGCGAGCTCGTCCAATACGTGCCCTTCGGCGAACGCGCCTGGCACGCCGGGCAGTCCGAGTACGACGGTCGCGGGGCGTGCAACGACTTCTCGATCGGGATCGAGCTCGAGGGGACCGACGAGATCCCCTACACGGATGTGCAGTACGAGCAGCTCGCGCGGCTCGCGGCCGCGCTCTTCGATGCCTATCCCTCGCTCGGTCCCGAGCACATCGTCGGCCACAGCGACATCGCGCCGGAGCGCAAGACCGATCCCGGCCCGCTCTTCAACTGGCGGCGCCTGCGCACGCTGGTAGAGGAGCGGACGGCGCTGCGCTGACGGCAGCGGCCGCGCTGCGCTCAGCGGCGAGCTTGTGCCTTAAGCTGACTTGCCGCGCCGGTGGCGCCACAGCACCTCGGCGCCGCGCTCGTGCCGCGCCAGCACGCGCGCCACGACGAACAGCAGATCCGACAGGCGGTTCAGGTACTTGAGGAGCTCGGGACTGACGCTCGCGGTGCGCGCGAGCGTCCACGCGCGCCGCTCGGCGCGCCGGGCGACGGTGCGCGCGAGGTGGCAGGCGGCGGCGGCCGGGCCGCCCCCGGGGAGGATGAATTCCTTCAGAGGCGGCAACGCTTCGTTGAAGCCATCGAGGGCCTTCTCGAGCCGCGTCACCTGCTCGGCGTTGATCATCTGGTGGCCCGGGATGCAGAGCTCGCCCCCTAAGTCGAACAGCTCGTGCTGCACCTCGGTGAGGCAGGCCGCCACCTCCTTCGGCAGATCCGGCACGGCGAGCAGTACGCCGACGACGCTATTGAGCTCATCGACGCTCCCGTAGGCCTCGACGCGCGCGCTGTCCTTGGGCACGCGGCTGCCATCACCCAGGCCCGTGGTGCCGTCATCGCCGGTGCGCGTGTAGATCTTGCTCAGGCGGTTTCCCATTGGCCGTATCCTAAGGCATATGGCATCCAAAGAACTGCACGCCGCGCTGGCCGCCGCGCGCGCCGCGAGCGAGATCATCCGCGGCTACTACCAGAAAAGCCCCACGGTGCGCCTGAAGCCCGATGCCTCCCCGGTGACCGAGGCGGATGTGCGCTCCGAGGAGGTCATCCGCGCAACACTGAGCGAGCGCTTCCCCGGCTACGGCTTCTACGGTGAGGAGACCGGCCGGCACGCGATGGAAGCGGACAACGTCTGGCTCGTCGATCCCATCGACGGCACCAAGGCGTTCGTGCGCGAGATCCCATTCTTCTCGACCCAGATCGCGCTCATGCGGGCGGGCAAGCTCGTGCTCGGGGTTTCGAGCGCACCGGTCTTCGGGGAGCTTGCCTGGGCCGAGCAGGGCGGCGGCGCCTACCTCAATGACCGCCCGATCAAGGTCAGCGCCGTGCGCCGGCTCGCCGAGGCGGCAATCTCCACGGGAAATCTCCATAGCATGGCGAGCTCGCGCGGCTGGCAGCGCCTCGGGAAGCTCATCGCCGCCTCCGGCTACATCCGCGGCTACGGCGACTTCGTGCACTACCACCTGCTGGCGCGCGGCGCGCTCGAAGTCGTCATCGAGTCGAACGTCAACATCCTCGACATCGCCGCGCTCACCGTGATCGTGCGCGAGGCGGGGGGCACGTTCACCGATCTCGAAGGGCGCGAGGTGGGCCTTGCAACTACCAGCGTGCTCGCGACCAACGGCGCGCTGCACGCCGAGGTGCTCGGGATGCTGACGAGCTAGGCGCTGACGAACACCCGCCGGCCGTCTTTGTCGAGCTCCATCATCGGCGCGAGGTACAGCTCGCTCAAGCTCGCGGCGTTCAGCGCCTCGTCCACCGACCCGAGCGTCCAGCGCCCGTCGCCGTGCAGCAGCAGCACGCGATCGGCGAAGCGCGCCGCGAGTGTCGGATCGTGGAGCGTCGTGATGACGGTGCGCCCCGTGCGCGCGAGCTCGCGAAAGAGTCCCAGCACCACCAGCTGGTGATGGGGATCCAGGTGATTGGTCGGCTCATCGAGCAGGAATATCGTGGGCTGCTGCGCCAGTAGCGCCGCCACCGCCACCCGCCTCTGCTCCCCGCCCGAGAGCGTGTCGGTGCGCCGCGCGGCGAAATCGCCCATGTCGACTGAGGCGAGCGCCGCGCGCGCCAGGCGCTCGTCCTCGGCGCTCTCCCACTGCCAGAGCGCGAGGTGCGGGTGGCGGCCGATGAGCACCGTCTCCATCGCGGTCGTGACGAATGCATCCTCGAGGTCCTGGGGCAGGAGGCCCAGGCGCAGCGCGACGGCGCGGCGCTTGAGGTCGGCGAGCGGCACACCGTCGAGCGCCACTTCCCCGCCCGCGGGCTGGCGCAGGCCCGCGAGCGTATGCAGCGTGAGCGTCTTGCCTGAGCCGTTGCGTCCGAGGATCGCGACCACCTCGCCGGGGGAGAATTCGACCGAGAGCGCCCGCACCAGCTCACGCACCCCGGCGTGCACGCTGAGCTCGCGCGCGGCGAGCGGAGCACGCGCGGCCGCTGCGGAGCGCTCGCCGGTGCCGTTGCCGCTGCTCACGGGCGCGTCCACCGGATCTCCAGAGCGGTGGCGGGGCCCACCACCACTCTCTTCAGGCTCACCGGCATCTCCGATTCCCGGGCGCTGAGCGGGCGGCGCCCCGCCATGATCTCGGCCTTATCCTGCGGGTAGAGTGGCTTCTGCTGCGGATCTCCGTAGCCGATCGGGTAAATCGGCTCGCCATTGGCGAGGTCGTACTTGTCGGTCGCGCCCACGGTGTGCATGAGCTCGTGCGCTATGACGATGGCGTTGCTCCCGGTCATCTCGCGCGCGGCGAAGGCATGCACGACGCCGACCAGTCCCTTCTGCAGCCCGTGCGAGTCGGGTGCGCGCTCGAGCGTGGCGGGGTCGTGATAGAGCACGAAGACGCGGATGCGCGACGGCACGCGCCCCGGCACGGTGCTCGCGTGCCTGGCGAACCAGCGCAACTTAAGGCTCCACCAGGCGATCCCGAGAGGTCCGGCGTCGCTCGCGAGCGCCGGCGGCAGCTCGCTGCCTTGCGGGTAGAGCTCGAGGTGCAACGGCTCATCGAGTCGCACTCCGTAGCGATGCGCCTCGCGCGCAAAGAACGTCTCGATGGGCGTGAAATCCTCGCGCGTCAGTCCGTCGATGTAGCTGTGCGCAGTCCCCGTCCCGTCGGCATTCAGCGGGTAGATTCCCACCCACAGCGTGTCCTGCCAGCTCTGGGTGTGGACGCGGTCGAGCCACTGCTGCAGCACCACTGCGGCGAGCACCAGAAGCAGCAGCAGGATGCGGATGTTTCTCCACATGGAGAGTCGTCAGCCGCGCAGCGCGCGCGCGGGGTGCCGCGGGCGTGCGCGCATCAGGGCTGAAGCCGCGTGACCTGCCACGCGCTCGCTTCGAAGGCGCCGCCGGGCGCGGGCCGGAGCGTGCGGCTCCAGTGCGCCCGGTCGTGGATGCGGCCCTGGCTGCCCTCGACCCAGAGCTCGACTGCGTCCGCCCACAAGCGATAGCCGCCCCAGTGCGGCGGGCGCGGAATCTCGATGTCGGGCGTCGCATCGGCCTCGGGCGTGCCCGGGAGCGGTGCGCCGAAGCGCCGTGCGGTGGCCGCGACGGCTGCCTGCAGCGCCGCGCGCGAGGCGACCGGCTCGCTCTGCGCGCTGGCCCAGGCGCCGATGCGCTTGTCCCAGGAGCGCGAGGCGAAATACGCATCGCTCTCGGCGGCGGGGCCCTGCACAACGGTACCCTCGATGCGCACCTGCCGGCTGAGTGCATCCCAGTGCATCACCGCCGCGGCGCGCGGGTTCTCGGCAAGCTGCCGGCCCTTGCTCGAACGATAGTTAGTGTAGAAGACGACGTAGCACGGTTGCGGCACGATGTCCCGGCAGAGCACGACGCGCGCGGACGGATGGCCGTCGCGCGTCGAGGTCGCGAGCACCATGGCGTTGGCGTTCGGCTGACGGCGCGCCGCAAAGGCGTCCGCGAGCCAGCGCGCCACCACCGCGAGCGGCTCGGCGGGCAGCGGATCGGGCAGGAGTTCGGTGGGCTCGGTCACGGGGTTGGTGGAGCGTTCCGGGATTCGGTAGGCTCAGGCCATGATACCGCTCTCGCGCATCCTGAGCCGCATCCTCAAGTGGATCGGGCTCGTGGCGGGGAGCCTCGCCGTCCTGGCATTCGTGCTGTTCGCGCTCGCCTTCATCATCAACTGGCGCGATGAGCCGCTCGCGCCGCGCACGCAGGCGCTGCTCACGCCCGCGCCGAACCCGCTCAAGCCCGACGACAACATCTATCTCGCCATGGCGGGCTTCAGCGCGGCTTCCGGCAAATCGGTCATCGCCGCGGGGCGGGCCCGGATCGAGCACTACAACCAGCGCCTCGACGCGGTGCTGCATGATCCGTCGGCGCAAGCCCTCGACTCTCTGACGACCAAGGACTCACATGAGCTCGAGTTCCAGGGCCACGCGGATTTCGTCCGGCCGTTGACCGGGTCAGTGTGGGATGAGGTTCCGGTGCACCGTGCGGAGATCGCGGCGCTCATCGCGCAGAACGCCGAGCTCTGTGAGCGCTACCGGGCGCTCGAGCGCCTGCCCGGCTACTACGAGACGGCGCGGCCGAGCTACCTCGCTCCGGCCATCTTCGTTCCCACCGAGGTGCGCTATCTGTTCCTCGAGGATACGGTGCTCAGGCTCCGCGGCAACGCGCGCGAGCAGCGCGCGGCGCTCGATGAGCTGGTGGCCGACATCGGCTTGTGGCGGCGCGTCCTCACCGGGCAGGGACTCCTCGTCTCGAAAATGCTCGCGCTCGCCTACCTGCAGTCCGACTATCTCGTGCTCGCGGACCTGATCGCTGAGCCTCACTCGGCCGTGCCCGTGGGCCCCGCCGACGCCGATCTTGCCGTGCCGCCCATCGCGCTCCAGGACTTCGACTTGGGTAGCGCGTTCGCCGCGGAGTTTCGCGAGCAGGCCTCGCTGCTCGAGCAGACGCAATACCTCTACACGATCGGGTGGACTCCGCAACCCTCGCGCGATACCGGGCCGCACAGCTGGACCAGTCGCCTCGGGAGCGCCGTGAGCGGCCACTTCTTCAAGCTCAACGCCACAGTGAATCTCTTCGCGCAGCAGGCGGAGCGGCTGATGGCGGTGGCGCCGGGTTCCGGAGTGGTCGCTCTCAACAAGCAGCTGGCGGATTCGAGCTACACGGCGTGGTCCATGGTGGGTGTCTACAACCCGATCGGCAAGCTCCTCGCCGGGATCGCGGCTCCGACCGGCGTGACCTATCCGCTGCGCGCCTGGGATGCAGCGGCGCTGCAGCGCCTGGTGCGCGCCGGCTACGAGATCCGCCGTCAGCGGATCGCCCCCGCCGACATCCCGGCATTTCTCAAGCAGCACCCCGAATGGTCGACGCACCCGGCAGATGGGCGGCCGTTCCTGTGGAGCGCCGACGTCGGAGAGCTCCGCGTCCAGACCATCGGCGAGCAGCCGCACGGGCGGCGCTTCTCCATCCGGGTGTGGCAGGCGCCCGCGCCCGGGGGCGAGGCGCCGGGGTGAGCCGATTGCCGCCGGCTCGCTCTCACGGCGCGACTCGTACCCCTTGCACCCCCCGCTCCGCCCCGATAGAAAGGAGGCGGATTTCCGCCAGAAGGCACCCCTTCCCATGACGCGCGAGACCGTGACGCTGGAGGACCTGCGCCAGCGAGTGACCGATATCGACCGCCAGCTGATCGCGCTGGTCGCGGAGCGCAAGGCTGTCAGCGAGGAGGTCGCGCAGGTGAAGCGCGCCACCGGCCGCTCGACCCGCGATTACGAGCGCGAGCGCGAGGTGCTCCTCGGCGTGCGCGCCATGGCCGAGGAGCGCGGGGTGTCGGCGGCGCTCGCCGAGCAGCTGCTGCGGCTCCTGATCCGCTCCTCGCTCACGACGCAGGAGCAGGCGAGCGTCGTCGCGCGCGGCGCCGGCAGCGGGCGGCGCGCGCTGGTCATCGGCGGTGCCGGCAAGATGGGCGGCTGGTTCGTCAATTTCCTCGCCAGCCAGGGCTTTGCCGTCGAGGTCGCGGATCCGGCGCCGGCCGCGGCGGGGACCACGCGCGTTGCGGACTGGCACAGCACCGATCTCAGGCACGACTACATCGTGCTCGCGACGCCGCTCGGCATCACGGACGCGATCCTGCGCGACCTGGCGCTGCGCCGTCCCGCGGGGGTGATCTTCGACGTCGGGTCGCTGAAATCGCCGCTGCGCGCCGGGCTCATGGCGCTCAAGTCGCACGGCTGCAAGGTGACGTCCGTGCACCCGATGTTCGGTCCCGACACGGAGCTCCTGTCCGGCCGCCATGTCATCTTCGTGGACCTGGGGCACGCCGGCGCGCTCGCGAGCGCGCGCGAGCTCTTTGCCTCCACCATGGCCGAGCAGGTGGTGATGAGCCTCGATGATCACGATCGCCTCATCGCCTACGTACTCGGGCTCTCGCATGCGCTCAACATCGCCTTCTTCACCGCACTCGCCGAGAGCGGCGAGGCGGCACCGAAGCTCGCGCGCATGTCAAGCACCACCTTCGATGCGCAGCTCGATGTGGCGAGCCGCGTCGCCCAGGACAGTCCTGAGCTGTATTATGAAATCCAGAGCCTGAACGACTACGGCGCGGAGTCCCTCGAAGCTCTCTCGCAGGCGGTCGAGCGCGTGCGCACCGCGGTCCTCTCGCAGGACCACGATACATTTGTTGCTTTGATGCGCCGCGGGCGCGAATATCTCGATGATCGGCGCACGGTGACGGAACGCCGCGCCTGAGGGACCGGGAGGAACCGTTTTTCATGCGCCGACCGAGTGCCGAGCCGCGCGCTAGCGCCTTGTCCCCCGATCCGATCGAGACGCTGGAGCGCGAGAATAGCGCGCTGCGGGCGCGCCTCGCCGCGCTCACCGAGGAGGTGGGGCGGAACGACTCGCTGCTGCGCAAGTCGCAGGAGCGGGAGCTCGAGCTCCTGCGCGCCGGCTCGCTCGCGCAGCTCTTCGAGCGACTGATCGCGGGGCTCAAGACCTCCTACCAGCTCGACGGCGTCACCGTCGTGCTCAACGACCCGCAACACGAAATCCGCCACCTGATCTCCGGCGATGACCTGGCGCATGAACCGCTGGCCGGCGTCATGTTCGTCGATGCGCTGGGGACGGTCGCCCCGCAGCTCGCCGCCCTCGAGCGGCCCTGGCTCGGCCCCTACCGGCGCGCCGACCATGAGCTTCTGCTCCCAGGCCTCACGCACCCGGCGAGTCTCGCGATGATCCCACTACGCCGGCATGACGAGCTGGACGGCGTGCTGGTGTTCACCAGCAGCGACCCGTTGCGCTTCACCAAGGAGCTGGCGAGCGACTTCCTCGCACATTTAGGGCTGGTCGCCGCGATCTGCGTCGAGAACGCCGTGAACCGGGCGCGGCTGCTGCGCAGCGGGCTCACCGATTTCCTCACCGGTTTTCACAACCGCCGTTACCTCCACGCCCGCCTGCGCGAGGAGCTGGCGCGGGCGCAGCGCGCGCGCAAGCCGCTCGTGTGTCTGATGATCGACGTGGATCACTTCAAGCGCATCAACGATCAGTACGGGCATCTGGCCGGCGATGCGGTGCTGCGCGAGGTGGCGCAGCGCATCGACGCCGAGATGCGCACCAGCGACACCGGCGCCCGCTTCGGGGGCGATGAGTTCGCGATGGTGCTATCCCAGGCCGACGTCGCCCACGGCGAGAAGGTCGCCGCTCGGGTGCTGAACGCCGTGCGCCGGCAGCCGATTGCGATCGGCTCGGGGGCCAACCCCGCCACCGAGACGGTGACGCTCTCGATCGGCGTTGCGGCGGCCAACCCCGGACCCGGGCCGCACGACTACAAGGCGCTCGCCGAGGGGCTCATCGCCGAAGCCGACGCCGCGCTCTACCGCGCCAAGAGCGCCGGGCGCAACCGGATCGCGACCTCGCCCAACGTCGTTCAGTAGCGATCCGTCTCGCTGCACCCTCTCGCGGGGGGTCGTGCGTATTTCCTGATGTATGACCCGAAATCCCGCTCACCAACGCTCCGGGAGACCCCGTATGCATGCCCGCCTCATCGTTCTGGGTGCCGCCTGCCTCGCCTTGCCCACATTCGCCGCGGCCCAAGGCCCGCAGCTGAGGCTCCCTTCGTTCTCGAGCCTGCGGGAGGCGGCCACCGAGTCGGTCAACATCGATCTCGGCTCACTGCCGCTGCACCTGGCGGCGTGGCTCATGTCCGATGACGACCCGGACAGCGCCGAGGTCAAGAAGACCATCAAGGACCTGAAGTCGGTGCAGATACGCAGCTACACGTTCAGCTCCGATTTCACCTATCCACAGGCGGACCTCGACCAGGTCCGCGCGCAGCTCTCCGGGCCCGGCTGGAATCCGCTGGTGCAGCTGCGCAAGCACACCGAGCAGGACGGCACGGGCAAAGAGACTGTCGACATCTACGTGGCCATGGAGGACCGGAAGGTCAAAGGCCTCGTGATCATTGACTGCGAGCCGCGAGAGTTCACCATTGTCAACATCGTCGGTACGGTCGACCTCGAACACCTTGCCAGTCTTCGCAAGACCTTCGTTCACCCGGAGAAGGGCGTCGCGCGGCTACCGCAGCTGGCGCCCTGACCGCTCCGGTGCACCTCGAGCGCCAGCCGCGGACCCAGTGTGAGCGGGGACGAGGAATGTACCAGCGGCGAATTGCTGACGCAGGCTCTGGCCGGCGAGCGGGCGGCGTTCGGCATGCTGGTCCGGCGGCATCAGCGCTCGGTGTACAGCCTGGCGCTGCGCATGGTGGCGGATACTCATGCGGCCGAGGATCTTGCGCAGGAGGTTTTTCTGCAGCTCTATCGCAATCTCGCATCGGTGAGCTCCGAGGAGCACCTCGCCTTCTGGCTGCGCAGGGTGACGATGCACCGCGCGATCGACCGCCTGCGCCGGGAGCCGCGGCACGAGAGCGCCGCGCCCGAGGAGGCCGCGCGGGCCGCGAGCGAGGCGCATGAGGCCGATCCCATCCTCGAGCGGCGGCTGCGCAGCCTCGTGCGGGAGCTTGCCCCCGCCGCGCGCGCGGTCGTGCTGCTCCGGTACCAGGAGGATTTGGACCCCGCGGAGATCGCCCGGACACTCAAGATGCCCGTGAACACGGTAAAGAGTCATCTCAAGCGCTCGCTCGCGCTGCTGCGCGAGCGCCTCGGCGAGAGCGCGGAGGCGCCGACATGAGCGGCGACTCGGAAAGCAACGATCTGGAGCGACGCTTGCGCGCGGCGCTCAAGCCCGTGAACCCCCGCGAGGGATTCTCGCGAGGCGTGATGGCGCGCATCGCGGCCGAGCCGGCGCGTGCCGCACGGCTGCCGCGGGCGCCCGCGGTGGCGAGTTGGCTGGCATTCGGACTCGCGGCCTCCGTGGTTCTTGGCGTCATCGTGGCGCATGAGTGGCAGGCAGGCCGCACCGCGCAGGGACTCGAGGCGCGCCGGCAGCTGATCGAGGCGCTCAAGGTGACGGACGAGAAGCTCGACCTCGCGTATCGGGTCGTGAATACGCAGGAGCGCGCCACGCCTCCGCAACACTCGGGTGCATAGGCCATGAATTCATCGCTGAGGAGACGCGGCTTGCTGTTCGGAGCGCTGACGCTCCTGGCCGCGTCGGTGGCGGTCGCCACGCCGCCGGCGCTGTTGAAGCTTCCGGACTTCGACGCACTCGCCGCGAAGGCCACCGAGTCCGTCAACATCTCGCTCGATCCGGCGCTCCTCGGCCTCGCGGCCAGCTTTCTCGACTCGAGCGATCCCGAAGACGCGGCCGCCAAGGAGCTGATCGGGGGGCTCAAGGGTATTTACGTCCGCAGCTATACCTTCGCCGCGGACTTCGCTTACCCGGCCGCGCAGGTCGAGCTGGTGCGTAAGCAGCTCTCGGGCCAGGGGTGGCAGCGGCTGGTCGAGGTGCACAAGACCAAGGAGCGCACCGCCGTCGACATCTACGTCTGCGTCGATCGTGGGGTGGCCAACGGGCTCGCGATCATCGCGAGCGAGCCGCGCGAGTTCACGATCGTGAACATCGTGGGCTCGATCGACCTCGCCAAACTGCACCGGCTCGAGGGGAAGTTCGGCATCCCGAAGCTCGACGTGCCGGACGGCAAAGAGGGCAAGCCGGAAAGCAGGTGAGGCGGACGCGCATGAGAATTCCCTTCCTTCTCGTGAGCGGAACTAGCGCGCGCGCCCCCTCAGGATCACCACGAAGAGCGGCGCGCCGACCAAGGCCATGATGGCCCCGACCGGGAGCTGCCGCGGGCTGGCAACGGTGCGGGCGACGAGGTCGGCCAGCGCCAGCAGCATCCCGCCCGAGAGCGCCGCGGCGGGCGCCACGATGCGGTGATCGCTGGTGCGGTAGGCAAGCCGCACCGCATGCGGCGTGATGAGTCCCACGAAGCCGACCGTCCCGGCGCTCACTACCGCGATCGCCGTGAGCGTGGCGCAACCGACGAATAGCACCGTGCGCCATGCCTCGAGCGCGAGCCCGACGCTGCGGGCGCGCAGCTCCCCGGCCGCGAGCACGTTCAAGGGGCGGGCGATGAGCACCGCGGCCACCAGGGCGAGCGCGGCCGTCGCGCCGCTCGCCCAGGGCGTCACGGCCCACTCCAGGTCGCCCGCGAGCCAGAACACCATGCCGCGCACGTGGGAGGTGTCGGCGAGCGCCAGCAGCACGCTCACCAGCGCGCCGCAAGCGCTCGCCAGCACCACGCCCGTGAGGAGCAGGCGCGGCGTGCCGCCGCTGCGCGCCAGGAGGTACACCGTCACCACCGCGCACAGCGCCCCGCCGATCGCAGCCGACTGCACCACGAGCACCGCGGCCCCCGCCATCATGGCGAGCAGCGCTCCGACCGCGGCGCCGCCCGACACGCCGAGCACATAAGGGTCGGCGAGCGGGTTGCGAAACAGCGCCTGCAGCAGTACGCCCGCGAGCGCGAGCAGGCTGCCTACTCCGAAGGCGGCGAGCACCCGCGGCAGCCGCACGACGAGCAGCACGGTGCGGGTCGCCTCATCGCCGCTGCCCGCGAGGGCGGCGAGCGAACCGCGCAGCCCCGCGCCCGAGCTGCCCACCAGCAGCGACACGCAGAAGACACCCGCCGCCAACACGGCGAGCAGCACGAGGCTGCGCGGGGACGCCCGCTCGGCCGGGCGAACCTGCGGCATTACCGTCGACTCGTGCGCGTCCGCGGCCATAGGGGCGCTAGCCTACATCCTCCCGAAAGCTCACGTCGGGCGCGCCTTGTGGCAGACTCACCTTCAACCATGAGCGATGTCATCGATCCGGACGGTTTTCGTGCCAACGTCGGGATCGTCCTGATGCACGGGCTGAAAGTGTTCCTCGGGCGCCGCACCGGCGGGCGCGGCTGGCAGTTCCCGCAAGGCGGCCTGCGCGAGGGCGAGACACCCGAGGAGGCGGTCTACCGCGAGCTCGCCGAGGAGATCGGCGTCGAGCGCGAGAGCGTCGAGCTCCTCGGCTCGACCTCCGAGTGGCTGCGCTACCGGCTGCCGCCCCGCTACGTACGGCACAACCAGCACCCGCTCTGTGTCGGGCAACGGCAGCGCTGGTTTCTGCTGCGCCTCGTCGCGGACGAGGTGAAGTTCGATTTCAAGCGGACCACTGAGCCCGAGTTCGATCGCTGGCGCTGGGCGACCTGGTGGGAGCCGGTGCGGGAGGTGATCTACTTCAAGCGCCCCGTGTATGCGAGCGCCCTCACGACGCTCGCCGCGCTCGCCTTTCCCGAGGGCAAGCGCCCGCCGCTCCCCACGTGGTGGGACAAGGTCATTGCGGGGACCCGGCCGGCGGCTGCATCCGCTTCGCAGTAGATGCGCGCCTTGCGCCTCATCGCTTCCATCTTCGGCAGGGCCGAGGGGACGCCGCAGGTCGTGCACCGCCGCACGCGGGCGCGCCGGATCCTCGTAGGCCTTGCGACCACGCTGATCGGCGCCTTCGGGCTGTATGTGATCTACGAACTCGGCCGCTACAACGCGGGCTACGACCGTCAGGCGGTCGGGCAGCAGCGCACCGAGCTCGAGGTGAAGATCGAGCATCTGGAGAACGAGAGCCGGGAGCTCCGCACCAAGCTCGCCGAGCTCGACACCATTCGCCTGGGAAGGGCGCGCGAGCAGGCGGAGGTGGCGCGCTCGGTGGGAGATCTGCAGGCACAGGTCGCAAAGCAGTCGCAGGAGCTCGCCTTCTACCGAGGCGTGGTCGCGCAGGGCGCGGCGACGCTTGGAGTCAAGATCGAGGACTTGCGCATCACGGCGAGCGCGCAGCCCAACATCTACGTCGCGCACATGGCGCTGGTGCGTTCGGGCCGCGCCGAGACGCTGGCAGCCGGGACGTTGGAGCTCAGCGTCGACGGCGAGTTCGCCGGCGGTGATAAGACGCTCGACCTCGCCGCCATGACCGGCGGCCGGCAGCGCGACCTGCGCTACGACTTCCGCTACTTCCAGGACTTCGACCAGGCGCTGACGCTCCCCGCGGGCTTCAAGCCCGCACACCTGGTGGTGGAGTTGCACTCGAACCGCAAGGATGTGACGCCGCTCTCGCAGACCTTCCTGTGGAGCGTCGAGGCGTCGCCGTAGAATACCGGTCCATCGGAGGAAGCCATGTTCAGTCGTGATTCCCGCCCGCCGCACATCGACACCCTGATCGGCAAGGGCGTGCGCGTGCAGGGCGACATCGACTTCCTGGGCGGGATGCACCTCGACGGCGCGATCGCCGGCAACGTGCGCTCGGACCTGGCGCCCGGCGCGACGCTCTCGGTGAGCGAGAGCGGCTCCATCGAGGGCTCGGTGGAGGTGCCGAACGTGATCCTCCAGGGCCAGGTGCGCGGCGACATCCGTGCCGCCGAGCGTGTGGTGCTCGGTGCCAGCGCGCGCGTCGAGGGCGATGTCTACTATGGCGTTATCGAGATGACGCTCGGCGCGCAGATCATGGGCAAGCTCGTGCGGCTCACGCCGGCGGCCCCCAAGGCGGCGGCCAAGGGTTGAGAATGGAACGCGTGACCCAAATGAGGGGTCTAACGAGGCGCCGGGGACACTTTGGTGAACTGCGCCTTTGACCGGCTCCTTCGGCGCTCCTAGACTGGCTTCTTCAGGAGATTATGACCACCAGCGACACCCTGCAGGACGCTCCTCCCGCGCTCCTCTTCACCGAGGCCGCGGCCCGTAAGGTCGGCGATCTGATTCGCGGCGAAGGCAACCCCAGACTCATGCTGCGCGTGTTCGTGCAGGGTGGGGGCTGCTCGGGGCTGCAGTACGGCTTCGAGTTCGACGAGCAACTCCAGGAAGGCGACACCTGCATCGAGAACCTCGGGGTAAAGCTCATCGTCGACCCGATGAGCGTGCAGTACCTGACCGGGGCCGAGATCGACTACCGTGAAGGGCTCGAGGGGGCGCAGTTCGTGATCCGCAACCCGAACGCAGCCACCACCTGCGGTTGCGGGTCGTCCTTCGCGGCCTGACCGCGTGCGCGTGTCCACGGCCTTAACCGCCCGACTCGCCGAAGCCAAATCCGCCGTCCGCGCCGCTCTCCGCCCGGTCCCCGATGTCCTCGCGGCCGTGGACTTGGGGAGCAACAGCTTCCACATGGTCGTGGCGCGCTACTCGCACGGCCAGCTGGTCATCATCGATCGCCTGCGCGAGATGGTGCGCCTCGCAGCCGGGGTCGAGGAGAGTGGCCGGATCGATAAGGACGTGGCGGCGCGTGCGCTCGCCTGCCTCGAGCGCTTCGGGCAGCGGCTGCGCGACATGCACGCCGACAGCGTACGGGTCGTCGGCACCAACGCGCTGCGCATGGCGCACCGCAAGCAGGCGTTCCTCGAGCGCGCGCGCGAAGCGCTCGGCCACCCGATCGAGATCATCGCCGGCATGGAGGAGGCGCGCCTCATCTACTCCGGCGTCGCGCACACCATGCCGAACGAGCCCGGCCGCCGCCTGGTGGTCGACATCGGCGGCGGCAGCACCGAGCTCATCATCGGCCAGGAGCTGACCCCGCTCGAGCTCGAGAGCCTGCAGATGGGCTGTGTCAGCCTGAGCGAGCGTTTTTTCCGCGACGGCAAGATTTCCACCAAGCGTTTCGAGCGCGCGCGCCTGGCGGCGCGCCTCGAGCTCGAGCCGGTGCAGGCCGCGTTCCGTACCCGCGGCTGGGACACCTGTGCGGGGAGCTCCGGTACCGTGCGCGCGATCGGCGAGGCGATCCGGGCACTCGAGCCGGCATCGCACGCCATCACGGTGGCGGGTCTCGAGCGGGCCATCGAGTACTGCGTGGACGCCGGGCACACGCGCGAGCTCACGCTCGAGCCCATCACCGAGGACCGCCGCCCGGTGTTCCCCGGCGGGCTCGCGATTCTCGCCGAGGTCTTCAGCGTGCTGGAGATCAAGGACATGAAGATCGCCGAGGGGGCGATGCGCGAGGGACTGCTCTACGACATGCTCGGGCGCTTTCGCCGCGAGGATGCGCGCGAGCGCACCGTGCGGGCGATGCAGCAGCGCTATCACGTGGACGTCGCGCAGGCCGAGCGGGTCGAGGCCACGGTGGGAGATTTCCTCGAGCAGACGCGCGAGAGCTGGAAGCTCGAAGAGCCGCTCGCACCTCTGGCGCTCAAGTGGGCCGCGCAGCTGCACGAGATCGGGCTCGACGTGTCGCACACGGGCTATCACCGCCACGGCGCCTATCTCCTCGAGAACGCCGATATGCCGGGATTCCCGCGCGAGGAGCAGCGTCTGCTCGCGCGCTTGGTCGGCGCGCACCGCCGCAAGCTCTCGCTCGATGGGGTCGAGGAGCTCGTCCCGCCCTGGGACCGGAGCGCGGTGTACCTGATTCTGCTGCTGCGCCTCGCAGTGCTGCTGCACCGGGGAAGGAGCGTCACCGCGCTGCCGCCGATCGAGCTCTCGGTCACGCCGCGCTCGGTCGAGATGCGCTTCCCGGCGCGCTGGCTCAAGGACCATCCGCTCACCTCGGCGGATCTTCAGCAGGAAGTCGATTACCTGCGCGCCGGTGGCTATCGGCTGCGGGTGTTCGGGGGCGGGAGCTGAGCGGACCCGGAGACGGCGCCGCGCTTCAGGGGGTGACGCCGGGTCCCGCCGCGTACGCGGCGAGAAGCTCCGCCTGGGCGTTGATCGCCTTGGCTTCCCCGCGCCGGATGCGCTCGTAGGTACCGTCGGGCCCCAAGTCCCAGGCCTGGCAGTTGTCGCTCAGGGAGATGTCAAGATCGCGACGGATGCGCTCCTCCTGCGCCGGGTGGCGGATCGGGAAGGCGACTTCCACGCGGCGGAAGAAGTTGCGCTCCATCCAGTCGGCGCTCGCGCAGAACATCTCGGGATTGCCGCCGTTCTCGTAATAGAAGACGCGCGAGTGCTCGAGGAAGCGCCCGACGATCGAGCGCACGGTGATGTTCTCCGAGACGCCAGGCACCCCGGGGCGCAGCGCGCACACCCCGCGCACGATGAGATCGATCTTCACCCCGGCGCAGGAGGCGCGGTACAGCGCCTCGATCGACGCCGGGTCCACGAGCGCGTTCATCTTGACGATGATGCGTGCGGGGCGGCCGGCGCGCGCGTGCTCGGTCTCGCGGGCGATCTTGCCGAGCACCATGTCGTGCATGCCGAAGGGGGACTGCGTCAGGCGATGCAACTTCGGCGTCTGCGTGAGACTCGTCAACTGCAGGAAGAGCTCGTGTACGTCCTGGCCGATCTCGTCATCGCAGGTGAAGAGCCCGTAGTCGGTGTATTGCCGTGCGGTGCGCGGGTGGTAGTTGCCGGTGCCGAGGTGGCAGTAGCGGCGGATGCCGCCTTCCTCGCGGCGCACCACCAGCGTGAGCTTCGCGTGGGTCTTGTAGCCCACCACGCCGTACATGACGTGCGCGCCCGCCTCCTGCAGGCGGTTGGAGAGCTCGATGTTGGCCTCCTCATCGAAGCGCGCACGGAGCTCGACGATCACCGTCACGTCCTTGCCGGCGTTGGCCGCCGCCACCAGCGCATCAACCAGGGGGGAGTCGTGGCCTGCGCGGTAGAGCGTCTGCTTGATCGCGAGCACCTGCGGGTCGGCCGCGGCCTGGCGCAGGAAGTCCATCACCGGCGCGAAGCTCTGGTAGGGGTGATGGAGCAGCAGGTCTTTCTGGCGGATGACGCCAAACAGATCGGTGGCTCCGATCAGGCGCTTCGGCAGCCCCGGCGTGAAGATCGGGTACTTGAGATCCGGCCGCTGCACCAGGTCGTACAGGGCCGTAAGGCGGTTCAGGTTCACCGGTCCCGGCACGAAATAGGTGTCGAGGCCGTTCGAGCCGAACTGCGCGTGCAGGAACTTCACCATGTCCTCGGGGCACTCGCTCGCCACCTCGAGCCGCACGGCCGCGCCGTAACGGCGGTGAATGAGCTCGCCCTCGAGCGCGCGGCGCAGATCGTCGATTTCCTCCTCGTCGACGAACAGGTCGCTGTTGCGCGTCACGCGGAACTGGTAGCAGCCCATCACCTGGATGCCGGTGAAGAGCTTCGGCACGAAGGCCTGCACGATGGTCGAGAGCAGCACGCAGGCGCGTCCCGTGCTCTCGTGCGGCAGCGGCACGACGCGCGGCAGCGAGCGCGGTGCCTGCACGATTGCGAGCTCACTGTTGCGGTTGAAGGCGTCTTTCCCCTCGAGGCGCACGATGAAGTTCAGGCTCTTGTTCTGGATGCGCGGGAAGGGACGTGAGGGATCGAGGCCTAGAGGCGAGAGCACCGGCTCCACCTCGCGCTCGAAGTACTGCTCGAGCCATTGATAGGCGGCCGGACTCCAGTCCTTGCGCTCAAGCAGCGGCGCGCCCTCACGGGCGAGCGCCGGGAGCAGCAGCTCATTCAGGCACCGGTACTGGTCCGCCACGAGCCGCGTCGCCCGGTCGTGGATCGCGGCCAGCTGCTCCGGGATCGACAGGCCGTCGGGAGCGAGCGGGCCGCCACCGAGCTCGGTCAGCTGCTTGAGGCCCGCGACGCGGATCTCGAAGAACTCATCGAGATTGCTGGACGAGATGCACAGGAACCGCAGCCGCTCGAGCAGCGGCACCGACTCATCGAAGGCCTGATCGAGGACGCGCTGGTTGAATTCCAGGAACGACAGTTCCCGGTTGATGTAGTGCTGCGGCGCCTTGAGATCCGGAGCGTCCATCGGCCGTCGACTCCCCCGTGGGGCTTGCGCGTCAGGTCGCGGAACTTCCAAGGATACCAGCCACGCGCGGCGATCTCTAACACGCGTGCCCCCTTGGTCAGAGCTTCCTCAGAGCTTGCAGCGGCTGCGCAATCAGCGCGCGTCGTCGTCGCTCGGGTCCTCGCGGTCCCTCGCGTTCTCGTGGCGCGCGCGGCCGCCGACGAACTGCAGTCCGCGACCGCTGACCAAGCCCGTCACGATCGGCGTGACGACACCGTTGTCGAGGTTCAGCGTGCCGACGATGCCCGCCGTGTCCGAAGCCGAGTACGCCTGACCCGGCTCGAAGCCGAAGTCGCCGCGGTCGATGCGGTAGATCGTGTTGCCGCCGACGTCGGTGACCAGCAGATACCTGGCACCGGGGGGCGTAAACGCGGTGTCATCGATGGTGATCAGGGCCGCGCCCGGCCCGGTTGCCGTCGAGCTGATGTCGAGGCTACCTACGGCCTGGTCGCCCTCGCCGGGGTGGCGCACGAAGACCACCACCGAGTCGGCCTGGCTGGTGAAGACGATGTTGCCCTTGAGATCCCGCGTCATCGAGTCGGGATCGGTGAGGTTGAGAGTCACGGCGGCACCGGTTCCGATGTCGGTGGCGGCAGCGTTGCCGTAGAGCACGGTCTCGAGCAGCACGTTGCCCTGCGACAGCCGCGCCCGCACCAGCGCCGGAAAGACGTTGACCCCCGCTGAATTCAGGTTGGGATTGGAAGCCGTCAGATAGACGGCGTGATCCTCGCCGACCACGATGTCGTCGTAGCCGCCGCCGTGCGGCGTGGGCGCGAACGCATAGGGAGTGGCGGCGCCGCTCCTCAGGTCGATGACGACGAGGTTAGGATTGGCATCCTCGTTCTGCAACGCCCACAGCTGGTCGTCGCCGACGACACGCAGACCGTCGTTGTGGCCGGGCACGCTGAAGCTGCGCCGCGGCTCCCCGCTCAGCGAGAACTCGACGATCGTGCTCGACTTGCCGTCGCTGCCGTCCTTGGCGACGTGGTTCTGGAAGCCGACGATGATCCTGTCGCGCCAGGCCACGATCGAGTCGGGCTGCGAGGTGTTGGCCGGGGCGTGTGCGAAGACGCGCACCGTGTAGGGCGCCTGCGCCTGCGCTTGCGCGCTGGCGGCGGACGGGGCGAGCAATGCGGCGGCGAGCAGCAGCCCGGCGGCCACCGTCAGGCGGCGCAGCATCCAGTGGTTCATGGCGACTCCCTGGCGGTCTAACGATTGGGGGAGTCGGAGTGTCGGTCGCGAATGTTGCGAGCGCGTGACGATGGCAGCGCTTGGGTCAGCCCTCAGCGGGAGACCAGCATCGGGCCCACGGCCGGGTCCAGGGAGGCGAGCAGCGGGTCGGCATGCGCGCGGAAGTCCGCGCGGTAGTTGGGGTTGATGGGGGCCGCGGCTGCAAGGGCCACGGTCTGGGGGTTCTTGAAGACCCCGTTGACGCGGTACTCGTAGTGCAGGTGCGGACCGGTTGCGAGGCCCGTCATCCCCACGTAGGCGATGACCGTGCCCTGGGTCACGCGGGTACCGGGCCGCGTGCCGTGGGCGAAGCGCGAGAGGTGTCCGTAGACGGTCGTAATGCTGTGGGTGTGCTCGATCTCGACCAGGTTGCCGTAGCCGCCCATCACCCCGGCGTAGCGGATGACCCCATCGCCGGCGGCGCGCACCGGCGTGCCGATCGGCGCGGCATAGTCGACGCCCTTGTGGGCGCGGATGCGGTTCAGGATCGGATGCAGGCGCGCGGTGCTGAATCCGGAGCTCACGCGGCTGAACTCGAGCGGCGCACGCAGGAACGCCTTGCGCATGCTGCGCCCGTCGGGCGCGTAGTAGCTGGTGACGCCGCTCGGATCCGTGTAGCGCACCGCGCGGTACTCGCGTCCCTGGTTCACGAAGGACGCCGCGAGCACGGGTCCGTCCTTCAGGTAATGCCCGTCGCGCCAGATTTCCTGGTAGGTGACGACGAACGAGTCGCCCGCGCGGACGTCGAGCACGAAGTCGAGGTCCCATCCGAAGATGTCGGCGAGCGCTACCGCGGTCTGATCGTGCGCGCCGGAGCCCTCGACCGCTTCAAAGAGCGAGCTGTAGATGCGTCCGCCGATGGTCCGCGTGCGGGTCTCGAGCGGATTCTCGACCACGTCGGCCTTGAGCCCATCGCCCGCGCGCACCACCTCGAGCGTCTCGCCGTCGTTCAAGCGCCGCTCGAGGCCGATGAGCTCGCCCTCCTTGTGCGTGAAATGCAGCGACTCGCCCGGGCGGAGATTGTCGAGGCGGGCCTTGAGTCCTGGCAGCGCGCGCAGCGACGCCAGGTCCGCGAGGTTGAGCTGCAAGCGCCGGAAGATCCGGTAAAGCGTGTCGTTGCGGCTGACAATGACGTCGATCGAGGAGAGCGCCAGGCGCGCCCCATCGAAACCCACGGCGCCGGCGAGCTGCACCGGGGCCGCGGGAGCGTGGACCGCGGCAGGCGGGGTGGTCGCGCCGGCCGAGGTCGCGGCAGCGGCCGGGGTGCCTGCGGGGTCCGCGGCGTCTTTAAAAGGATTGACGGCTGCGTCGGCGGAAGCATCCGGCGCGCTGGCGCCGGCAGCGCTGGTGGCGGGCGTCGCGGCGGCTGGCTCGGCGCTGCCGTCCGGAACGGTTCGCGGGCTATTCAGCCCGCCGTTCCATACCGACCAGGCGACCACGGCGCAGGCGGCGGCCTGGAGAAAGAAAGCAACGGAGGGCCGCGGGAGACGGAAACGTAGTGCCATCGCCTAGACTTATGCGAGTGTTCTATCGGAGTTTCTAAATTTAAGGCCGAACCGTACCGGGCCGGGACCGCGCGGTCAATGTATGTTAAGGGTTCGAGGCTGAACCTTAGCTGTCGAGCGGACGCATAACGGGTTTCACGGGAACGAGGATGAATCTCGAGCAACAGATCGCAGAGCTCGAGCGCGGTGCGAGCGAAGTCATCACGCCGCGCGAGCTGCAGGACAAGCTCAAGCGCGGCACGCCGCTGCGCATCAAGGCGGGTTTCGATCCGACCGCACCGGATCTCCATCTCGGGCACACGGTGCTGCTCAACAAGATGCGCCAGTTTCAGCAGTTCGGGCACGAGGTCACCTTTCTCATCGGCGACTTCACCGGAATGATCGGCGATCCGAGCGGGCGCAACGCCACGCGCCCGGCGCTCACGCTTGCGGAGATCGAGGCGAACGCGCGCACCTACGAGGGCCAGGTCTTCAAGATGCTCGACCGCGAGCGCACCCGCATCGACTTCAACTCCCGCTGGCTGTCGCCGCTCTCGGCGGCCGATGTGGTGAGGCTCGCTGCGCACTACACCGTGGCGCGCATGCTCGAGCGCGACGACTTCGCCAGGCGCTACAAGGCGGGGCAGCCGATCTCGATCCACGAATTTCTCTATCCGCTCGCGCAGGGCTACGACTCGGTCGCGATGCGTGCCGACGTCGAGCTCGGCGGCACCGACCAGAAGTTCAATCTGCTCGTGGGGCGCTCGCTGCAGGAGGCCTACGGGCAGGAGCCGCAGGTGGTGATCACCATGCCGCTGCTCGAAGGCACGGACGGCGAGAAGAAGATGTCGAAGTCGCTCGGGAACTACATCGGGATTACCGAGGATCCCGACTCGATGTTCGGCAAGGTGATGTCGATTTCCGACACGCTCATGTGGCGCTACTACGAGCTCCTCTCGTTCCGGCCACTCGCCGACGTCGTCAAACTCAGGCGCGAGGCCGAGCAAGGCCGCAACCCGCGCGACATCAAGCTCGAGCTCGCCCACGAGCTCGTCGCGCGCTTCCACGACGCCGCCGCCGCCGAGCGGGCGCAGCGCAATTTCATCGCGCGCGTGAGCGAGAAGGCGGTGCCGCAGGACCTGCCGGTCAAGGTGATCGCGGTGGACGGGACGGGACTGCGCATCGCGAACCTCTTAAAGGAGGCGGGACTCGCCGGCAGCACCTCGGAAGCGAACCGCAAGATCGAGGAGGGGGCGGTCAAGATCGACGGGGCCCGCGTGAGCGATCGGGGCCTGACGCTCAAGGCCGGCGCCGAGCATGTGTTTCAGCTCGGGGCCAAGCGCTTCGCGAGGGTCAGGCTCGAGCCGAAGCCTTAAGACAAGGCGCCGGTGCCACCCGGTGTGATGGGGATCTCACGGGCGCGGCCTCGAGCGGGGCCTCGGATCCCGCCCGGGCGTGAAATCAGCCCGATCAGACCATTGAACCCGGCATCTGAGCCCTCACGTTAACGGTCTGCCCCCACTCTGGGGTACCCCTCCCGCCGCGATCCGCGGGTGGCTCGGGATCCTAAGGAAGCCTTCCCCCTAAAGGAAGGGGTCCGGGCAAATGACAGTGCGTTGACAAGGCCTCTTGGGGGGCTATACTGCGCGCCCCTTGCAGCCTCGGCCGGCAAGCCGGTCCGGGGCCGCAAGTGTCTGGGTGATTACTTTGTCCCGAAGCCTTCAGCGCTCCCGGGTGCTCTTTAAAAGTTTGGCAGGTAATTTGTGTGGGGACTCGCGTCGATGTGCCTTTGGCGCAAAAGACCGAGTGACCAAAGATGTCCAGCAGTAAGTTGGAGCCATTTTTGGATCCACTCTTCGATGTTGATTCTCAAAATCTTCAAGTGAAGAGTTTGATCCTGGCTCAGATTGAACGCTGGCGGCGTGCCTAACACATGCAAGTCGAGCGGTAACAGGCGTAGCAATACGTGCTGACGAGCGGCGAACGGGTGAGTAACGCTTCGGAATCTGCCCAATGGTGGGGAATAACCAGCCGAAAGGTTGGCTAATTCCGCATGAGCCCTACGGGGGAAAGCGGGGGATCGCAAGACCTCGCGCCGATGGATGAGCCGAAGCCGGATTAGCTAGTTGGTAGGGTAACGGCCTACCAAGGCGACGATCCGTAGCTGGTCTGAGAGGACGACCAGCCACACTGGGACTGAGACACGGCCCAGACTCCTA
>Ga0210409_10000408_pt1 | contig 73772 bp, 72 predicted proteins | sample IncBWH17MmetaG_FD_161649 | JGI IMG/M metagenome (GOLD analysis project Ga0210409, IMG submission 161649) | Forest soil microbial communities from Barre Woods Harvard Forest LTER site, Petersham, Massachusetts, United States - Inc-BW-H-17-M | ecosystem: Environmental > Terrestrial > Soil >... | reverse complement strand
GTGATGCCCAGGACGCTCTTCAACTGCTCGGCCGGCACTTTCATCGGGCCGGGAGAATCGGCTTTGCCCGGCGCCGGTTGCGGAAACGCAGTGGAAGCCGCGGTATGAAACGTTACGTTGCCCTCGACCTTCTGCATGGTCTGGTGAATATGTCCATTCAACACCGTCACCGAGCCGAACTTCTTCAAATATGCCAGCGCCTGGGCGCTGTCTTCCGTTCCCCAGCCCCACTCCGGATATACCGACCAGAGCGGAATGTGCGCGAACACCACGATCGGCGTGCTGGGCTTGAGGTGCTTTACGTCGTCTTCCAGCCATTCGAGTTGGTCGTGACCCAGCGTTCCGAGCCCGCCGGCTTTCAGGTTCATGACGTTCACCAACCCGACAAAGTGCACGCCCTTCTTGTCGAAGCTGTACCAGCCGCCGCCCTTGCTGCCCTTTCCATAGCGCTCCAGGAATTGCTTCCCGTCGTCGTTGAGAACGTCGTGCTCGCCGGGCACATAGAAAACGTCCTTGGGCTTTGCGCTTTTCAGGATCTGGTCGACGGTATCGAACTCTTCCGGCTTCGAGAGGTGGCTGATGTCCCCCGTGTGCAGCATGAATTCCGGCGACACCGATAGTCCATTGATCTTGTCCACCGCGATCTTCAGTGTTCCCGCTACGTCCGGGTTGGCCGGCTTGCTGAAGCCCATGTGGCTGTCGCTAATCTGCACGAAACTGAGCTCGCCCATAGCTTCCTTGGCGCCTAGTTCCGGCAGGCGGCTCAGGCTGTACGACTTCAAAACGCCACCCTGTATCACGCAGAACGCCCCGGTTCCCGCCCAGGCCATGCACTTGAGGAATCCACGCCGGTCAATGCCGTCGTGGTTGTGGTCGTGCAAAATTTCGTCTTTTACCTTGCCAGCCATCGTTTCTCCTTTACGTTTGGGCACACCAAGTGCCTGTACCATTCACCGTCGCCCTTACCCGCCAACTCTCTTGGGAGGGCGGCGCGGGTGAGAGAGTCCAGGGAGCCCGCGCCGCGTATGGGACGTGTTTCGTTTGTGCAGACCGTGCCCGGCCGCCAGTTATTCCCGGTTTTTTTCGCTTACCAAAGGCTTATCTTAATCGTCACACCCAAGGGGCATTTGGGAATAAACTAGCACTGCAGGCGGTTCCTACTGATGAGTGGCTCTGACCAGGGAAGAGGCTCGGACGTGCTGGATGCGCAGGAGCGAGCGCGCTTCGAACAGCTAGTTTTGCCGCATCTGGACGCCGCCTTCAATCTTGCAAGATGGCTCCTGAGGAGCCGGGCGGATTCGGAAGATGTGGCGCAAGAAGCGATGCTTCGCGCCTTCCGCTTTTTCCGCGGATTTCACGGCGGAGACGCGCGCGCGTGGCTTTTGCAAATTGTGCGCAATACTTGTTATACCTGGTTGGAGAAGAATCGCCCTGTGGAACTCATGACCGAATTCGACGAAGAAATGCATCCGCAACCCAGTGTGTCTCCCGAGGCATTAGCCATCGCGGGAGACAATCGGGACCGCCTGACGCGCGCCTTGGAGTCGCTGCCTCCGCGCTTCCGCGAAGTTCTTGTCCTTCGCGAGCTGGAAGGCTGCTCTTATAAGGAGATCGCGACGATTACTGCCATTCCCATCGGTACCGTGATGTCTGCACTTGCCCGCGGCCGCCAGCGGCTGCAGCGCGCGCTCACGCATTCCTCCCCGCAGGAGGCTTCCCGTGAGCTGTGATTATACGCGAACGGTGCTGCACGGTTATCTCGATGGCGAGCTGGACGCCACGCGAGCCGGGGAGTTTGAACGGCACTTGGAAGCTTGCCGGGAATGCGCCAACACCCTGGGGGCGGAAGAATCCCTGCGTTCTTCTTTGCAGCGTTCCGGTCTCTACGAACATGCTCCGGTATCGCTGCGCAAGAGAATTCGAGCGGATCTGGATGCGGCGACTGCGCCGGCTTTAGCTCTCCGTATTCCCGTATGGCGATGGTTTGCTGTTGCGGCCGCGATCCTTCTCGTTGCCTCCATATCCTGGTATGCATGGCCGCGTCTCCAAAATAGCGCGGCTTCCGCCCCGGTGACCGCAGCAGAAATCATTGATGCGCACGTGCGCTCGCTTCAGCCCGGCCACCTCATGGATGTTGCGTCCACGGACCAGCACACCGTGAAGCCATGGTTTAACGGCAAGCTGGCGTTTATTCCTCCTGTGAAGGATTTCGCGGACGAAGGATTTTCATTGGCCGGCGGGCGTCTGGATGTTCTAAACGGCCAGAATGTTGCCGCGCTTGTGTACGCGCGCCGCAAACACATCATCAACGTTTTTGTATGGCCCACGAAAGAGCCGGACACGCCGATTCATCCCCCCGGCTCGCGGCAAGGATACCAGTGGGTGCATTGGCGTCATCAAGGAATGGAATTCTGCGCCGTTTCGGATGTATCTGCCGCCGACCTTCACGAACTCGCGCAACTCCTCTACGAATGAGATTCGGGTTCCCTACGGAGATGCCTTTGGAGGTGACCGCGATTCGTCCCAGGAAATGCGCGTGGTAAGGGATTGGGCGCGAAACTTGACTACTGCGCGGGCTTGCTGTTCACGTAAGCCTTTGGGATTTTCTTCGCATAAATCAGATGTAGCGTCAGACTCTTCGTTTGCCCCGGACGGAGATTGACATTTTTCTCCCAATCGGAGAAAACCCCTTTTCCTGACGCCCGGATATCGTAATTGTCTGCCTTCAGCTTCGGAATCGTGAAGTGACCGTGAGCATCCGTATGCACCACGTGCGGGGCGCTGCCGTTCGCCGATTGGTACGAGACACTCGCATGTGCCACAGGCCTGTCGTCCGGGCCAATCACCACGCCGCTCAGCGTCGCGTTCGCCTTGCTTTGCGGCGCCGCAGACACACCCGCCGCCATTAGAAGTGACAGAAGAATCATCGCAGTTTCGCGTGCGCGTCTCATTGGTTCCAGCCTCATGTGTGTTCTCAGCAGAGAACACCTGCGAAAGCGAACAGCCTGGGTCGATCTTGGCCGCACTTTCTCTTGCAACCTTGAGTGTAAGGCGCTTGTAGCCCTCGGAACTGCTGTATGTGGAAAATGTGTCCCGGCGCCAACCTGCCAGTTTGGGCAGGGCGTAACCCTGTTTCAAGACTGCTGCAGCGCTGGAAAAACGGGAACAAACTCCGGTGAAAAGAGCAGAAGGCAGCGCTTTTCCCGACCGCCTGCAGACTCTATAGTTGCACGGTTCCCATTGTCCCGCCGAGGCGAAGACCAATGACGAAGAAGCAGCCGGTTGCCGGAACGAAAAAAACTGCATCCGCAAAGCCCGGAAAGGATTTTTCCGTGGTTTTCAATGCGCTTCAGGAAATTCTGAGGCCTTACGAGAAACACCTCAAAATCCTTCCCTACAAACCCGAGTTCTATGGTCTTGTCACCCGCCTGCCGGTCCACAAGGGGAAACCGTTCTGGTTTGCCGCCGTCCGCATGGGCAAGAACTACGTCAGCTACCACTTTATGCCGGTGTACATGGATGCAGGCATGCAAAAGCGAATTCCGCCCGAACTGAAGAAACGCATGCAGGGCAAAGCCTGCTTCAACTTTAGCGAGGTCGATCCCGCGCTTTTCCGCCAGCTTGCGCACCTGACCGCCGCCGGCTTTGAAGGCTACCGCGCGTTGAAATACGTTTGATCCCGTCCCCTGAAAACTCCACCTACAAACTTACATCCATCTGCAATTCCAGGATCATTTTCTGAAGAACGGCATTTGCCAGCTTCTGTTCGGCTTCCGTGTCTTGCTTCTTCTTTCGCAGTGCGTCGAGCTGCGTCTCTTCCTCGTCGAGTTGCTTGGTGTAGCGTTGGAGCAACGTTTTTTCTTCCGCGCTCCCTTTCAGCGCTTTCATGTTTTCCCGCAGCCGTCCCTGGTCCGCGAAGATTTGGTCAATCGCTTTTTGCTGTTCTTTGATCGTGCCATCCAAATCCGCCACGACCTTTTTTTGCGCCGCAATGGTCCGCAACGCTTTCTCGATCTCCGCGTTGATCGAATTTTGGCGCAGCAGCAGCTCGATGTCATCGCTCGTCACGAGGTTCAGCTCATATCGCGTATAGAGCGGTTTGGCCTCGTTCACCTCCAGCCTTTCCGTGGTCTTCGGCGCCACGTTCAGTCGGAAACGATACAGCCCCGCCGCCTTCTCTTCCGGTTTTACGCCATCCTCGCGAAGCTTCCATTCCGGCCGCGCTGAATGTTCAATCACCAGAGTTCGTGGTGTAGTATCTTCATTTCGAACGATGTAGGTTTTCTTTTCGCGGTCCTCGCTGGAGGTGGTCATCGTGCCGCGGTACATCCGCACCCGCGTCACGCGCTCCCGAGTGCTTTCCAGTTTGCCGTCCACGAGCAGGCCCAAGTCGGTCGCGTAAGAAAGCAATCTTCGTTCTCCCGGTTTAATGGCTTCGACGAGTCCTTCGCCTGCGAACGTATTGCTGTCCAGCACGCTGAAGCTTCCGCCGTCCAGAGTCAGCGAACTCGCATTGTTCACCCATAAGGCGCGCAGCGGCCGCGCGACACCCAGCGATTCGCTCCACAACGAAACCTTTTCCGCTGCGATATCCGTTTGCAGGATCGGCACTAGCGCGGACTGGTTCTTTCGAATCGTCACGGGCTCCTTCAGCTTGTATTCGAACAAATCGCCAAGAGCGCTCCCCTCCGCGACAGGTTCGCTCTCCTCCCGAGCTTCCTCGACTACGGCTGCGTCTGTCATCGCTGGTCGCGGTGGAGGTGGTCCCGCGTGAAAGCTTCCTCCACCCACGCCACTTCCGCTTCCACTCCCGACTCCGCCGGCAACTCCACCTATCACTCCACCCATCTGTCCACCTGGGATTCGGCCCAGCAGACCGGCCGTCGCATGGTCAGCCGGTTCCAGCGTTGCCGCGTGCGTTTGTGGAGTCAGTTGTACACTCTCCGGTAGCGGCACAACCGGTCGCCGTCCGTAATACGGCTGCGAGAGCTCCTGGATGAAGGAATGCGGCGCGCCCGCCACGAGCGACAGTTCCACATCGTTCCAATCTTCCCCAATTGTGTTGTCCACGATCGCCCAGCCCTGCAGCAGCGGCTTCTTGTCTTCTTTGGAAGGCAGCACGATCCGGTACGTCGTCTTCCAGACAGGCACTTCGCTGATGTAGCTTACGTACAGGTTGCGCTCGCCCGCGCCGCCAGTGGTCGAAATGGTCATGCGCCGCAGATCCCGGTCTCGTGAAGAGGCGATCAGCCCAAGGTAGCGCCCCACTTCCAGTTGCAAATCCTTCTCGGCGATTCGAACGCTGGTCGCAGGTGTCACTTCCGCGCTACGCACTTCACCGCTATCGCTCACCAGAGAAATTTCCGTCCACTTCGTGGTTTCCTTCTCCTTCTCTTTCTCGCGCGACTTTTGTTCGACGCTGAGCAGTTTTCCAGTCATCACCGCGCCACCGCTGCGCACTTCCAGCCGCGCTCCCCGCAACGCTGCTAGAAAATCAGCCATCGTCGGATTTTCTCCCAGCGTCAGCCGCAGCGTCGCCAATCTTCGCGCCAGCGGAGCTTCCGAGTTGTAATCCACGCCTGATATTTTTCCGCCGGAAAGATCGAGCACCGTCAGTGACTTCAACACGTCATTCAGTTGCGCGCTCGTGAAGTCCACGTGAACGTCCTGGCTGCCCCGCACGTGACCCAAATGCTCGAAATATCCGACTCCATTCTTATAAAGAACCACACGCCGCACTGGCAGCTTCGCCGCGGATGCATTTGCACTTTCTCGTGCCTCCGCCGCACTTTCCGGGCTCCTGGAAGTTGTTGCAGCTGGCTTTTCCTGTGCTGGATTCGAATGGCAAATCAGAATGGAAATACAGAGTACTGGCAGGACCCGTTTCACGTTGCACCCCCGCCGATGCGAAATACTGTCCGCCCATCCAGATGCGAACTACACCCGCTGCGTTGTCCGGTTTCGCAAATAACTTCCGGACCAATCACTTCTTTGCCGGAAGCGACGCTTCCCCTTGCCGTGCAGAAGCTTCCCGTCCTATGAAATACTTAGACACCAACTCGAACGCAGGAGTTCCGATGCCCCGTTACCTCACCCAACACACTCTCGCTTGCCTCACGCGCCAGGGCGCGGAAGCCCTTGCACAGCGGATGAAGGCCGGCGGCACGGCCCACGCCGAGCGCATCCTCGTTAATATGCTCGAGGGGAAAATGTTTGCGGAGTTCCGCGCGGAGTCCCGCGAAGCCCTCGAAGGCTGGCTCAAGACGGAGGGCATGCACTACGATTTTCTGGTGCGCATCGAGTGGGAAATGCACGGAGACAAGCTGCAACCCGCCGAGTAACATCGTTAGGGCTTCGGCCAAAACGCAAGCTTGTTCCTCCTCACATACCCCATTTTCAGAAACATTATGTTTGCACTCGAGATCCCGGCTCCGATCCCGAGGCGCACCCTCACTTCTGCACCGTCATATTTTGGGGACGTGCGGAGCAAATTATTTCTCGACAGGGAACACGCCTAAAACGATTTAGATCATTCTTTTTGCGCCGGTCTATTGTTATAAGGAGACCCATAACGCAGGGAAAGGGACTGGATGAAGAGGCTTCGCTTCCTCGTTTCGCTGATCACCAAGGAGAACGACTACCAACTCGAGCAAGCCGCCGCAGCGCAGCAAGCCTCGCACCGGCTGGGAACTGACTTAGACATCCTCTACGCCGACAACGACGCCATCACGCAGAGCACGCAGATCTTGAAAGCGGTACAAGCCGCCCCCGAATCGCGGCCAGATGCCATCGTGTTCGAGCCCGCGGGAGGCACCGCCCTACCGCAAGTGGCGCGCGCCGCCATTAACGCTGGAATCGGCTGGGTCGTCTTGAACCGGGAAGCAGACTACCTGACGGAGTTGCGCCGCTCTTCGCGCCTGCCGATCTTTGCGATCAGTTCCAACCACATTGCCATTGGCCAAATTCAAGCCCAGCAGTTTGCCGCACTGCTTCCGCGTGGCGGATCCATTCTCTACATCCAAGGGCCCTCGGAGAACTCCGCGGCGAAGGAGCGCACGGCGGGGATGCAAAAATCACTCCCCTCGAATATCCAAGTTGTCGCACTGCGCGGCCAATGGACGGAGGAGAGCGCCTACAAGAGTGTCACCTCCTGGCTGAAGCTCAATCTCTTGCACCGAGTGAGCATTCATCTGATCGGTGCGCAAAACGATGTTATGGCCTTGGGGGCGCGCAAGGCCTTGCTGGATCTCACCAACGTGGAAGAAAGGGAGCAGTGGCTGCGGCTCCCGTTTACGGGAGTGGACGGGCTGCCAAAGACAGGCCAAACATGGGTGCGGACCGGTTCGCTGAAGGCCACCGTGGTCGTGCCGCCAAACACCGGGCAAGCCTTAACGATGCTCTCGGAAGCAATTAAGACGGGCTCGACGGTTCCGGAGCGCACCAGCACTGTTCCATCCTCATTTCCTCCACTGGAGAAGCTGACCGGCCAGGCCTCGTGACCGGAATCGCCACGCAGCGTCCCAAAAGCGGTCACTTCATAGTCTGAATTTATTCCCTAGTACTCCTGTTAACCATTTGTTTTCTGTAGCTTGCGAGGGCGATGAACCTGGAGCTTGGACTGCGTACTTGCTCTGGGTTATGTGCAGCACTTCTCTTGGCTTCGATCGCACCGCTCGCACCGGGCTACTTCTGGAAGCCCGAAGGGGTGACCGTGAATCGCTGGCCAAGCTGATCTTGCCGTATGGGCCAGGCCTGTACTTCGGCGCGTTGCGGCTGACGGGCAATCCCGCCGATGCCGAGGATGTCCGCCAGGAAGCATTCCTGAAGGCGGTATCCCGGCTAGAACAGTTCACAGGATCTCAGGACGAGACGCGGGACGATCTGCGCGCCTGGGTTTCCCGCATCGCGGCCAATGCCTCCATTGACGTGATCCGCAAACGACGGGATGGCAGGCTATTCTCGTTGGAAGAGACCAGCGGCGCAGGAGAGGAGACATTGGGAAGCAATGTAGCCACGCCGGAAGACAATCCTGAGAAGCGTTTTGCGCGGCGCGAAACCCGCAAGCTCATGTCCGACGCCATTGCGCAGCTCGCGCCGGAACTCCGGCAGGTTTGCCTGCTGCGCGACGTGCTGCAATATTCGACGCAAGAAGTTTCCGAGAAATTACACATTTCGGCGATGGCGGTGCGGCTGCGGCTCTTCCGCGCGCATCGGAAGCTCCGGGAAAAGCTGAGCGAGGACTTGCGGCCGCAGCAACGCCAGCAATCGGTTCCCGTGACCCGGCGCGCGGAAGAGCACAAGCGCGAGACTCAGATTCCGCTGGGCGCGTTTGCGGAGTGCGCGTGTGGTGATTGAAGCCAAATCGGGCAGTAAATCGTAAACTGCGAGAAAATCCTTCTCAGTATTTCTGCTCTCGACAAGCCTACAGGTCTTTCACGAAGGAGCTGCCCGTCCTCGTTGTCCAACGTTGCCCCATGAGAATTCAGCTGACCCCTGCTGTGGAATAAGGAAGAGCACATTCAGGTTGGGAGGAGTAGAATCGGGGCAGTTCCTCTGCCCAGGAGGACCATGGAACAAGATCGACGCCGAAGTCCCAGGTATCCCTTTGCCGCATCTGTGGAGATGCGTCAGGGAACGTCAGCAGACAAGATAACGGCGAGCGTCAGCGAGCTCAGCATGAATGGGTGCTACGTGCAGACTCTCTATCCTTTCCCTGTGGGAACGACGCTCAGTGTAAAGGTGTTTACGCCAACGGAATTCTTCGAAGGCCAGGCCTCCGTGATATATACGCTGGACAATGAGGGCATGGGGCTGATGTTCAAGGAAACCAAGCCATACTACCTGATGGTTTTGAGAAAATGGCTCCTGGCAGCGATGATGGGGGCCAAAAAAGAGACTCCCAGTTGATCCCATTCTAGTACCTGCATTTCCTCAAGACGTTGGCTGCTCCAAGACATTCGCTTTCATCGCGCTCGGAGAAACTGTTCGACTACGCTTCTAATTCTTCAAGGCGGCGTTTTTTTGGCTCGATGCCAAAAAGAAGAACAACCACGGTCTGCACGACAAGTAGTCCGATCATCAAGGTGAGGACCCCACCGATTCCGTAGGACCGGAACAAAGCCACGGCCAGGAACGGCGTAATGATCGTCGCGCCACGCCCGAACGTGTTGCAAATCCCCGCGGCGCGCAGGCGAACCTCTGTTGGAAATAGCTCTGGGATGTAGATGGCGAAAAGGACCGATACGAGAACGTAGATCGGAACGGTCAACATGAAACCGACGGCGAGCAACGCCGCGGGCTGATGGATAAATGGATAGATTCCGCCGAGCACGATGGTGAGCAGGGATGCGCCCGCGATTGTCGGCTTGCGTCCCCAGGAGTCCGCCGTAAATGCGCCGATGGCCGACCCGATCGGCGCACCGAGTGACATGACGAGAGAATAGCTAAAGGAGGTGATGATGCTCAGTCCTTCGTGAACAAAGAATGTGGGCAGCCACGTCACAAAGCCGAAGATCAATGTGTTCATGACGATCAGGGTGGTGGCGCCCACAGTCATACGAGGGAGAAGCAGAGGGCTGAGAAGCGAACTGAGGTTTCGCGTGGGTGGTGCCGATGAGGAAATCACGGGCGCAGGTAGAGGACCGTGTTGCTGCGAAACTTCGCGTTCAATCGATTGCATTAAAACCTCCGCCTCTGCGCTCCGCCCGACCGATTCCAGCCAACGCGGCGACTCCGGCAGCGCTTTCCGCAAATACCAGACCACCAGCGCACCGAATCCGCCGAGGATGAACATGGCGCGCCAGCCGAGTTTCGGAATGATGAGCGTTCCAAGAAGTGCAGCAACCGGTAGACCGCTAACCACGATGACATTCATCCCGCCCAGCCATTTGCCGCGGGCCTGCGGCGGGATGAATTCCGTCATTGTCGAGTATCCCACGACGTTTTCGGCGCCGAGGCCCACTCCCATTGCAAAACGCAGGAGAATCAGCACAGTCATCGAAGGTGCGAACGCGGAGGCGAGGCAGGAGAAACCGAAAATGGCAAGATTCGCCTGATAGGTAAAGCGGCGGCCGTAGAGGTCCCCGAGGAAACCGGTCAGGAAGGAGCCGAACATCATGCCGACAAACGTGAGGGACATGAATTGCGCATTCTGAGCCATCGTGGAAAAGCCGCTTTTGAAGGTGGCGCCGAGGACCGTGGCAGCGACATAAATGTCAAACCCATCGAAAAACATACCTGCGCCGATTAACCACATGATGCGGCGATGAAACGTTGAGAGTGGGAGGCGATCGAGACGCGCGCCGGCGTTGACAGTCACTGGGAATTTACTTCACCCTCGCCAATACGGCTAGGCTGCCCGCGACCAGGGCTTCCACGGCAAGGCGAGAATTTTCATCAAACGAGTTCTGCTGGGCGTTTTGAAAAAATTGTTTGCAGCGGCACGCCGCGGCCGGGTCGAGCCGAAGGATGCGCTTTACAAGGGCGTCCGCCTCAGCAGAAAGGCGCTTGAGTGGAACAATTTGCGAAATAAGGCCGATTTGCAGCGCGCGCTTCGGTTCGATGGGTTCGCCGAAGAGCACCAGCGGAAAAGCGAAGCGCGGCAGAGTGTATTCACCAAGGTACGCCATGATAGCGGTGGGAGCGAGACCATGACGCATCTCGGGGAATCCCAGCGCGGCGCGCTCGGCGACCAGCACGAAGTCGCAGAGGATCGCCAACCCAAATCCAAAGCCGAAGGCATCACCTTGCACTTCCGCAACGCTAATCAAAGGTGAAGATCGCAAAGCTCGCTTGAACTCGACGATGCGAGCGGCTTCATGACGAATGGAAGCTTCATCACGTCCAGCGCGCTCACGCCCCGTGCAGAAAACCTTGCCTCGTGCGCGAATCCGCAATACCCGCGCGCTAGGCTGAGACGATTCGGCGCGAAGTTCCGTCAGCATAGCCTCGAACATCGCGCCGGTAACCTCGTTCCCGTGCGCAGCATTGTTCAACGTAAAGCTGAGCACATTCCCAGCCCGTTCAATGATTATCCCCGCAAGCGCAGCGGGCCCGGAAGTATCGCGAGGCTTAGCTTTGGACATGACGGGAACGGTATACAAGAGATGCAGCGACTGTCAAATTACGGTGTGGCACGGATTTGAAGCGGGTCACTTGTTATTTGAGGTCGTACGCCTCCTGTCGCCGAAACACACCTCCAACTATTTGTTCACGGTGAAGGAAGAAAAAGCGGGAACCGGGTCTGTGTCGATTATTTAACCGTGCGGACGGTTGAAACCGTACGTGCTTCCGGATGCTTGGGCGACCAGTCTTCGGGGGGAAACGCCACGCGCCAAAATGCCGGCCGGGGCGCAGAAAACTCCAGACCTACCTCCGCCCTGCCGCTGCGGACCGGACCGAGGAACGCAACATGACACTCCTGTTCCTCCTCCGTTTTGTTGTGCTTCATCTGGACCTTGCTTCCGCTGGTGAGACGCGCGCCCAGCAAAACCAGGGCTCCGTGTGCGTTAATGGCGAGAGTTTCCGTATTCTCCTCGAAGTTTTGGCCCTGAGCGTCCGTTCCTCGAATGCGGACCGCGACCTGCATCAGCACGCGCTGGCTGCGGCGTCGCGCTCCCGTATTCGAAGGTGTGTTCGCTACCTGAGCCATACTACCTCACTCCAATAACTATACGCGGCGGGGGACGATTGTCGAGAATCTCTCGGACAACGGGATTCAAACTCGATACCGGGTTTCTTCAGCTGCGCTGGTCGATGGGCACGTAATGGCGCGTGTCGTGGCCGAGATAAATCTGCCGCGGCCGCGCAATTTTCTGCTCGGGGTCCAGAAGCATCTCTTCCCATTGCGAGATCCATCCGGAGGTGCGCGGAATCGCGAACAGCACGGGGAACATGGTCATGGGGAAACCCATCGACTGATAGATGAGGCCGGTGTAGAAGTCCACGTTTGGATAAAGCTTGCGCTTCACGAAGTAGTCGTCTTCCAGGGCGATGCGCTCGCATTCCAGCGCGATTTCCAGAAGCGGATTCTTGCCCATCAGGTCGAACACTTCGTAAGCAATGTGTTTGATGATGCGGGCCCGGGGATCGTAATTCTTGTACACGCGGTGGCCGAACCCCATGAGTTTGACTTCGCCGGCTTTCACGCGCTTGATGAACTCCGGAACTTTTTGAATGGAGCCAATCTCCATCAACATGCGCAGAACTTCTTCGTTGGCGCCGCCGTGAAGCGGGCCGTACAGCGCGGCGATCGCGGCGGCCGTGGCGGAATAAGGATCAACGTGCGAACTGCCGACGCCGCGAATCGTGTTTGTGGAACAGTTCTGTTCGTGATCCGCATGCAGGATGAAGAGAACGTCCAGTGCGTGTTCCAGCGTGGGATTTGGACGGTATTTTGCTTCGGACGTGCGGAACAGCATGTTCAGAAAATTACCGGGATAGCTCAAATCGTTATCCGGATACACAAACGGCATCCCCAACGTATGGCGGTAGGAAAACGCCGCGATCGTAGGCATTTTGCCGACCAGCCGGAAGGTTTGCTTCTTGCGAGACTCCGCGCTGAAAATGTCTTTCGCGTCGTGATAGAAAGTCGAGAGCGCCGCAATCGTGGAAATCGTCATTCCCATGGGGTGCGCGTCGTAGTGGAAGCCGTCGAGAAATTTCTTGATGCTCTCGTGGATGTAGGTGTGGTGCGTGACGTTGTATGTCCATTCCGTAAGCTGCGCTGCGGTCGGAAGTTCGCCATTCAGCAGCAGATAGGCGGTTTCGAGGTACGTGCTTTTTTCCGCGAGGTCTTCGATGGGGTAGCCGCGATACCGCAAGATACCCGCGTCGCCATCAATATAAGTAACCTTGCTGATGCAGGAGGCTGTGTTGTTGAACGCCGGGTCGTAGCTCATCATCCCGAATTCTTTGGGGTCGACCTTGATTTGCCGCAGGTCCGCTGCGCGGATGGTGTCGTGCGTGATAGGGATTTCGTATGATTTGCCGGTGCGATTGTCGGTGATGGTCAGCGTTTCGCGGGGCGCGGCGGAGCTTTCAGGCTTCTTCGTTTGCGTTGCGGTGAGTGGGGAATCCATTGAACGAACCTCGGCGGCTGAGGCAACAAAGTTGCCTTGCTTCACCACTGTACACCAAAGGGGCCGCCGCCGGGAACTGGCCGGAAGGCCTGGGCGAAACCCTCATAGCAATCCAGTTGCGGGACGGGCAGGGTCTGGGAAGCCCACGAAATGTACGTCTTGACAATAGTCGTTATAACGAGTATCATGCTCTCGGTCGAACCACGGAGGTGGATCATGATCAACATCCGCAAGAGCAACGAACGCGGCCACGCCAATCACGGCTGGCTGGATACACATTTCACCTTTTCTTTCGCCGACTATCTCGATCCCGAGCACGTGCAGTTTCGCACTTTGCGCGTTATGAACGACGACCGCGTCGCGGGCGGCGGCGGCTTTCCCAAACACCCGCATCGCGACATGGAAATCGTCACGTACGTTCTGGAAGGCGCGCTGGAGCATAAGGACAGCATGGGCAATGGGTCGGTCATTAGGCCCGGTGACGTGCAATACATGAGCGCGGGAACGGGCGTCGCACACAGTGAATTCAACGCTTCGAAGACCGAGCCGGTGCATCTGTATCAAATCTGGATGCTTCCGCAGAAGCAGGGACTGAAGCCGGCGTACGATCAGAAAAACTTCAGCGAAGCTGAAAAGCGCGGCAAGCTGCGCCTGGTGGCTTCCCCGGACGGGCGCGAGGGTTCGGTGAAGATCCGTCAGGACAACGAACTGTACGCCACCGTGCTAGGTGCCGGCGAAACCGTGAAGCATGAACTGAAGAAGGATCGGCACGCCTACGTGCAGGTGGCGCGCGGCAGCGCGAAGCTAAACGGGACGAAACTGGACGCCGGTGATGGGGCGGCCATCTCCGCTGAAAAGGCCGTCGAGCTGACCGGCATCAATGACGCCGAAGTGCTTCTCTTCGACTTGGCTTAATTCTTTATAATGGAAAAGCGCGCAGGAGGTGGACCCTCCTGCGCGCTTTCTTGATTGCGACTAGGTTTTCAACCGCGCGTGCGGTGAAATTCGCGCATGAAGCCTGTGAGTGCTTCCACGGCTTCCACTGTCACCGCGTTGTAGAGAGACACGCGTATGCCGCCGACCGAGCGATGCCCGGGAGTGCCAACCATACCGGCAGAGGCAGCTTCCTTGGCAAACTGCTTTTCGAGATTCTCGTCGCCACCGCCAATGCGGAACACAACGTTCATCTTCGACCGTGAGCTCCTTTCAACAGGGCAGCGGTAGAATCCGGTACTTGTCTCAATCGTATCGTAGAGGAGCTTGGCTTTGGCATCGTTGCGCTTCTCGATGGCCGCTACTCCGCCAACAGCTTCGATCCACTCGAGCACCAGCCCGACGACATACACAGCAAACGTCGGCGGCGTGTGGTAGAGCGACTTCTCTTTGATGTGCGTGCGGTACTGCAGCACCGTCGGCAGATTCTTGTCAGCGCGCTCGGCCAGATCCTTGCGAACAATGACGACGGTGGCGCCGGAAGGGCCAAGGTTTTTCTGGGCACCGGCGAAAATCAAACCGAACCTGTTCACATCAATCCCGCGCGAGGCGATGTCGGAAGACATGTCGGCGACCAGTGGCACATTCGCGGTCTCCGGTAGCGTTGTCCATTGTGTGCCTTCGATGGTGTTATTGGTACAGATATGCACATAAGAAGCGTCTGGTGAGAACTTAATTTCGTCCAATCGTGGAAGGCGGGCGAATTTCTCGGTTTCGGTGGATGCGGCGATGTTGTGCGGGATCCCCTTTTTGAGCTCGCCGATGGCCTTGGCGGTCCACATGCCTGTGTGAAGCACATCTACGGGCTCCCCGGGCAGGCAGAGGTTCATCGGCGCCATGGTGAACTGCATGCTTCCCCCGCCTTGCAAGAAAATCACCGCATAATCATCCGAAATTCCGAGAAGGCTGCGTAGCTTTTGTTCCGCCGCGCCGATGATGCTTTCGAATTCGGGTGAGCGATGGCTCATTTCCATTACAGACATGCCGCTGCCGCGCCAATCGAGGAGCTCCTGGCGGATGCGTTCCAGAACGGGGAGAGGTAGCGCCCCGGGGCCAGCATTGAAGTTAAAAGCGCGCTTGGTGGTCTGTGCAGAAAGCGTGGACGATGTCACGATGGCAAAAACCTCTTTCTTCGAGAGTTGTAGCAAGGCAGGGACGGGGTTCACACTGCCATCTGAGCAATCCAGAATAACAGAATCTGAGGGCTCAGCCGAACGGCGTTATGAGAGCATGTCAGGGGTGTAATTTCCTTCCGATCGAAATAGCTAAGCCATTACGTACCAGCAAGTTCGCAATCGTTTCCATGGTTGTTTTCCATTGCGAAATTGGGCAACGTACTCTTGACTTAGTGGGGGGTGTGCGAGCAAAACTACTATAGCTTCCTTCCCCGAGGGGCTTGAAAAGCGAGAGGACGCCTACGTTCCCCGTAGCGGCGCGCTCGCTGGAATTTCTAAAGGAGAATTTTGAGCGCACCGGACGCCAATTCAGGGGGCGGTCGGCAGCAGCAATTCGACTTCTCGATTGGCTGTGTGCCTTTTAAGCTCCAAATGTCCGACGCGCGGCTGTTTCGCGCGGCGTCGGTGCGGTATGCCGCGTTCATGGACGCGCCAGCGGAGCCAATCCACATTGCCCTGAACGATTCTTCCATCGCTGGAAACCCGCCGGCCGATTTTGCATATGACTTTGAGGGTGCGGCCCTTCGCGCGGATTCCCGAAAAATCAGGTTTGATGGTGTCCGCAACGAGTATGCGCTTGATTCGCTGCTGCGGATATTGCTCAGCTGGAAGCTCACCGGCCGCAACGGTTTTCTATTGCACGCTGCCACGGTTATCCGCAACGGAAAGGCATACGTGTTCACGGGCAGGTCGGGCGCCGGGAAAAGCACCGTGGCCTCGCTCTCGCCGAAAGGCAGCGTCCTCACCGATGAAATCTCGCTCCTTCGGCGCGAAAATGGCGAGTGGCGCGCGTATGGCACTCCCTTTTGGGGGGAGTTCCGGGCGGCAGGGTCAAACACTAGCGCTCCGGTTCGAGGTATTTTCCGATTGGTGCAAGCGGCGGAAAATCGAGTGACCTTGCTTCGTCCGATCGAAATGATTCGCGCTCTTTTACCAAACGTGCTTTTCTTCTCTTCGGAATCCAAAGCAAACCGGCGTCTTCTGGAGATCGTCGGCCAGGCTGCCGAAGAGACGCCCGGTTACGAACTGGCCTTCCGTAAGGACCCGGCGTTCTGGGAGGTTCTTCCCGCATGACAAGCAAACCCTCCGTTTCCTGGCAAAAGAATCCCGCATTGGCGTGGAGAGAAATTGACGATGCAACCGTGATTATTTCGCCGACGGACAGCGTGATGCATGAGCTCAACGACACCGGAAGCTTTCTCTGGAAAAACATCGATGGGCGGAGATCAGCAGCAGAATTGGCTGGATTGCTCGCCGAGAGTTATGAGGTGGCGCCAGACGTTGCGCTGACCGACACGCAAGCGTTGCTCGAGGAGATGTCCACACGGAAATTGGTTGTGCCAGTCCCGGCGACGGGCGGAGATTTGCGTTGACCACCAGCGCAGCAGTTGGGGCCACGCCCGTCATGGACCGTCTGATCTCACGCACCGTGCGCAAGCACCAGCCGCTCAGCGTGCATTTCGATTTGACGTACCGCTGCAACGAACGCTGCGTGCACTGTTATCTGGACCACGACGATCACGGCGAACTCTCCACCGCAGAATGCCTGGCGGTGATGGCAGAACTGGCGCAGGCGGGGACCCTCTTCCTCACCTTCAGCGGCGGCGAGATTTTTTTGCGCCCCGATCTCTACGAAATTCTCGCGGAGGCCCGGCGCCTGCATTTCGACATTAACCTGAAAACCAACGCGCTGCTGGTGACGCCGGAGCGCGCGGAGCGGTTGCGCGAATTTGGCGTGCGGCGCGTGCAAATCAGCGTTTACAGCGATATTCCCGAGGTGCATGACGCCATCACCAAGGTGCCCGGATCACTGCAGCGCACACTGGCGGCGATTCCTCTTCTGCTCGAACAGGGATTGCAAGTCAAGCTGGCCTGTCCGCTGATGCGAGAGAATTTGCTGGCGTATCGCGGCGTGATGGCCCTTGCGGAGAAAATCGGCGTTCCCTATGTGTTGGACCTGACCATCACCCCGATGATGGATGGCAATGAAGGACCGCTGGCGCATCGCATTCCGGTTTCCTCGCTTCTGCCGGTCATTCAAGAGCCCAAGTTGCATGCCTGCACGCCGCAACCTACCGCGAAGGCAGCGCGTGCCATGAAAGAATATCTAGCGGTCATTGGAAGCACGGTATCGAGCGGAATCGAAAGCGAGGCGTACGAAGACCTGCCGTGCAGCGCCGGCCACAATAGCTGCTACATTTCGCCCTACGGAGATGTATTCCCCTGCGTGCAGTTGCCGCAAGCGGCGGGGAACCTGCGACGTAAGCGCTTCAGCGAGATCTGGTATCACGCGCCGCAGCTCGAACGGCTCCGCGGTATTCGCGAGAGCCAGCTTCCGGTCTGTTCGCGATGCGAGATTCGCAACTACTGCGAGCGCTGCCCCGGGCTGGCGTTGATGGAAGGCGGGGACCTGCTCGGAGCCTACGAGCGCGCCTGCGAACTCGCGGAACAGAAGGCGCGGCTGGCGGGGGTCGCCGAGCCCATCAGCGCGCTTCATAGGCAACAAGTGGCGAACTCCATGCAGGCGACGATTGAAAACGATTTTGCTTCTGTTATTGCGAACTCTGGTTCAGACTGAAGGAACACGGAATGGCCGAAGACCAAAAGAACTCTCCTCAGACGCCCGGCGGAAGCGGCGGCAAGAAGCCGTACACTAAACCAAGCGTCGTTTCGGAGCCCATTTATGAGACCTTGGCGCTGGCCTGCGGCAAATTGCCGGGTCAGGGCGGCCTTTGCATTGGTTCTCCGCGCCGTTCGTAAGCGAACGGCAGCTTTCTCGAGTGGCGCTCCAGGCAACAGATAGCCCCTTTGAAATAGGTACTATAGTTTTAGGCAATTTGAAACTTTCCTCTCATTGACCATTCACCTTTCAAACCTCAGTCTAGAGACATAGACCCTATCAGTTTCTTTTCCGGACGACTCCTACTTTTTGTTCCGGTTGGGATCAGGCTCTGACCCTGGGTTCTTGAATCTGGCGTGCGTCCGGATTTTTCCGTGCGCTCACGGGTCAAGATACGGCCAATGGAATTTCAGCTCTGAGGAATTGATGGTAACAAGCACCGATCGGCGAAAAGAGACGGAACGCGTCAGCGGCGAACGCCGCGCTGGCGATGCCGTGCGCATTGCGAAAGCGCTGAAGCGCCGTGGCCGCATTGCATTGCGGGTGCAGGGCACGAGCATGCTCCCATGGGTGCGGCCGAAGGACATCGCCCTGATTCGCCAGACCGTGCTCGAAAACGTCCGCTGCGGCGATGTCGTCTTGTTCCGGCGCAAAAACCATCTTTTCGTTCACCGCATTGTGAAAAAACAGGGCTCGCTGGAAGCCGCGCAGCTTTTGTCCAAGGGCGACGCGCATCCCACCCATGATGGCATCGTGGAAGAACAGGAATTGCTAGGCCGGGTCGTCCGAATTTATCGCCAAGGCCGGCGCATCGATCTCGATGCACCGGGCCAGCTGGCTTTGGGACTTTTCATTTCCCAGCTGTCGCTGTACAGCCGGTTTTGGTATCCGGTCGCAAGATTCGTGGCCATTGCCACGCGGCCGGCACGCCGCTTGATGCACGTTCTTCACATTTCCAGCGCGGCGGTTCGCTGAAGTCCTAAACTTCCTTTCTCAGTTCTCGCTAATCAATGCAAATTCGACGCGTTTGCGCATGGGATCGATGCGTTCTGCGCGCACACGGACTTTGTCGCCGAGATGCCAGCCTACCTCTCGCGGTTTTGCTCCTCGGCCCCGTCGGCCGCCGGCAGTTCCGCGGCCATCGCGGCTTGCCAGGGCGATGATGGCGTGGTCCCGCTCGCGATAGACGCACCGGGCGCCGGCAAATTCTTCCAAGGCGCCGATGGGCACAAGTCCTTCCACGAAAACTTCGAACAGTTCCACGAAGCAACCGAACTTTTGCACGGAGATGATCAGGGCGTCATATTCCTCGCCAAGATGCTGCTCCATGAATTGTGCCGTTTTCCAATCCATGAGTTCGCGTTCGGCGCCATTCGCCCGGCGCTCGGCTTCGGAAGTTTCGGAAGCGATCTCCTCTAAATGTCTGTGTGAATAGAGCGTCGCTTCCGAACCGCGCGGAGCGGCGGCCACAGTGTTTGGCTCATGATCTTTAGAGTGCTCAAGGGCCCATTTCAAGACGCGATGCACGATGAGATCGGGATAGCGCCGGATGGGCGAAGTAAAATGCGTGTATTCATCAAAGCCGAGCGCGAAATGGCCAAGGGAATCAGCGGCGTAACGCGCTTGCTTCAACGATCGCAGCATGAGGTAGGAAATGATGCGCTCTTCCGGCTTTCCAGCGACCTTTCGAATTAGTCGCTGATAATGCTGCGGCGTGATATGCAATTCGGCGCCCGGTAGCGCCACTCTCATGCCGCGCTCGCGGCCGTGGCCATAGGAATCAGGCCGTCCGGCTTTCGCAGGCGACGGAACGCGGCCATGCCGGACGGCGACCTCCCGCTGATGCAGGTTTTCGACGCCCAGTGAGTAGCCGAACGCCCGCGCCAGTTCTTCGAACTCCAGTACTTTGCGCCCGTCCGGCTTTTCATGGACTCGGTGCAAAGCTTCAATCCCGCGCCGCAGAAGGTGGCCGGCGACCGCCCGGTTGGCCGCAAGCATGAACTCCTCAATCAGGCGGTGCGCGATATTGCGCTCGCTGCGCGTGATGTTTGTCATGCGCTGCTCTTCGTCAAACTCGATCACCGGCTCCGGGAGGTCGAAGTCAATCGAGCCGTGTTCGTTCCGCCGCGCGTTCAGCAGCAGAGCCAGTTCCTTCATGTCGCGAAAATGATCCGCCAGCGGCGCATACCGCTGGCTCATTTCAGGGTCGTTCTCGAGCACTTTGTTGACGTTCGTATACGTCATGCGCTCAGCCGACCGAATCACGCCGGAAGTCATCCGCGCGTTCTTCATCCGGCCCGCTGCGTCAAACTCCATCAGCGCGCTCATCACCAGCCGGTCCTCGTGCGGCTTCAACGAACACATCCCATTCGAAAGAGCCTCGGGCAGCATCGGCACGGCACGATCTGGAAAATACACGGACGTGCCACGCAGCCGCGCTTCCTGGTCGAGAACCGTCCCCGTTCGAACGTAACGCGCCACGTCCGCGATGTGCACTTGCAAGTGCCAGCTGCCGTCGCCGCGATGCTCGACAAAAACCGCGTCGTCAAAGTCGCGGGCTGTTTCCCCGTCAATGGTGACGATTGGCAAATGACGAAAGTCTTCGCGGCCGGCCCGCTCGGCTTCCCCCACCGGGTTCGCGCGATGCTCCGCTTCCGCGAGCACTTCCGCGGAAAAGGTATGCGGCAAATGGTGTTTGCGGATGATGATTTCGATGTCCACGCCGAGATCGCCGGGACGCCCCAGAATCTCCACCACCCGTCCGGTCGGCGCTGCGCCTCCGCGCGGATAGCGCAGCAGCTCCACATTCACCACCGCGCCTTCGAGCTCTTCCAGTCTCGGGATGCGCCTCGATCGTATGCTGGTTTCATCCGCTCCGCTGAAACCCAGTTTCTTCCACAGTCCCGGCGTCAGCTCGTGCCCGCGCGCGATCTCGATCTCATGCTGAATTCGAACGTCATATGGGAGCACCACATTCTTGTCCGCGCCGTACCGAAACAATCCCACGACCGTGGGGTGCGCGCGATCCAGAATTCGAACGATGCGCCCTTCCGCGCGCTGCGCCCCCGTGACGCCCCCGAGCCGCTGAATTTTCGCCAGCACGTGATCCCCGTGCATGGCATCTTCGATCGCATCCGGTGGAATGAACACGTCGCCATCCAGCCGCGCCACTGGCGCATCCGGCACCACGAAGCCATACCCATCGTGATGCAGCACCAGCCTGCCTTTTATTTCATCATTCGCTGCGAGAGCCGCGCGCTGCTGACCTTGCGGTGCGTTTTGCCGGGGCGGTTGGCCCACTGCTTGGCGTTCCCCCTTTCGGCTGGGGAGTCGATATCGTCCGCCCGGCAATTCCTCGATGGCATGCCGTTTCTTCAGTTTTGAAAGCATCTTGAACAACGGCCGAGTGTCGGCCTTTTTGAGATGGAGCCCCTGCGCAATTTCTTTGGCGGAGGCGGGTTCGCTCCTAACTTGCAGAAAACGCAATATGTTATCGGGGCTGAAATGCGAAGAGCCTTGCATGGGGTGTCGCGTCATGGGGCAGCCGCTACATTTCCACCGTGATTTTAGCTACTTTTTTTGATCCCTCAGGAACTTTTTTCACGTTTCCGGGATTATATAGACAGGCCAACACACGACCGGCCAGTCGCCCTCCGTCTGACTGGCCGGATTCCCCGAAAGGGGAAATACGGGAGGCGGGAAGACCTGGCCCGCCTCCCTTTTCATTTCCATTTCCACTTCGCTGCCCGTCTGTTTTCTCTTTCTTCTCTGTGCCCTCAGCGACTTCTGTGAACTCTGCGTTAAGAGTTTTCTTCCGACTCTGGGAACTCGGACCACGGACGCGCGTTTCCGGAGCACTACGCAAGCTAGGTTGTTCGTTCAACGAGCAATGGTGCTCAGAAACGGATAGTGGCTCGCCGCGCCCATGAAGAACAGCATCGGAATCGACAGCCAGAACGACGTCCGCGCCGTCAGGTAGTTCCATCGCATCAGTCGCTCGGCTTCCGGGGGCATTGGTGCGCCTCGTTCCACGCTCGTCCGCGCCCACGCAATCAGCCGTTTCTGCACGCGCCACACCACGCCCCAGGTATTCAGCAGCATCACGAGGCCCAGCCCGCCCCCCACGCTGATCGCCAGATGCGCGTTTGAAACATTCGGCCCGCCATTCAACGCCAGCACAAGCCACGACGCCACGATCACCACAATCGAAATCCCAATCACGCGCACCCACACCGTATCGAGAATCCCTTTCGCCGGAAGCTGCAGCGCGTAGATGAACACGTACGCCACAATCCACACGAGAAACCACAAACCGAACCATTTCCCGATCAGCGAACGGTTCCCTGCCAGTTTCGCGTCCGCCGCCAGATGGATCGAGAAATACCGCAGCCCCACCAGCACCGTCACCACCGCCGACGCGCGAAACCATCCCATTGCCCGCGACATCAGCTGCGGATAAATCTGGACGCGCAACTTCGGATCGTACTGCTTCATCGCTGGCGTCAGCACCAGATTGAAAAAATACAGCAGCCCAATCCAAATAATCCCGAAGATCAGATGCAGCCACCGCAGGAACATCATTTCGTTCGCCAGCGCATTTTCGAGCAAAACGAAGTGCGGCTGCCAAGCAGGAAAAGAAAACGCCAAGACCTGCAAAATCATGGGGACACCTCTGACGAGCTTCGGACCGGCCTGCGCAACCACCGTAGCGGATTGCCCAGTCAACCGTCAATTGCGCTCTTTGTGCGTTCTTTGCATCCCGGTTGCCGATACCGGGGCCCGACCGCCTTTGTCGAGAAGCGGCACCTTCTCCCGTTTCTATCCTCTTCCCTAGGTATAGAATGACTTTCCGTGGCACCATTTGCCCAGGCGGCAAAGCCAGAAACGAGACGACTCATGAAAAAAGCGGTTTTCGCTCTCCTTCTGTTGTTCAGCTCGCGCCTCTTGCTCGCGCAAACTGCGCCCGAAGGGATCTGGCAGGGTTATGACGGCGAGTGGCACCACGTGTCTAGTCAATTGCTCGCACTGGCCGAGGCCATGCCAGAGGAAAAATTCTCGTGGCGTCCCGCTCCCGGAGTGCGCTCCACCAGCGAAGTCTTCATGCACATCGCTCTCGCTAATTTTTATCTGCTGAGCGTCACCGGCCCCAAAATGCCCGCCGACATGAAAGAAGGCTTGGAGAAATCGGTCACCTCGAAAGCCGAAGTCATCAGCTGGCTGAAGCGTTCTCTCGAGGCCGTGAAGTCCGCTCACTTGGCGGTCACGCCAAAAGACCTCGAACGCAAAGTCCGCATTTACGATCGCGACGCCACCGTGGACGGCATGTACCTGCGCATCATCGTTCACGCCAACGAGCACATGGGCCAGCTCATCGCCTACGCCCGCATGACCGGCGTCACTCCCCCCTGGTCCAAAAACCAGTAATCGCCAGTCTGCGCGAAGTCCAGCTTTTGAGGTGGGTCTGGCTTTCGTAGCACATCCAATCTGGCTGCGTGTGTCGCGGACCCGGAGCTAGAAACGAGAAGCATCGGGGCGTGGCTGGCGACCCGGCAGAACGACGTGCTCCATCGAGCCGGCGCCGAAAGCAATTCGTCTACAAATCTCTTAGAGATATTGGTGCCCGAGAGAGGACTCGAACCTCCACGACCTTGCGATCACTGCGACCTGAACGCAGCGCGTCTGCCAGTTCCGCCACTCGGGCACGAGTGCGGATTCACCCCAACCGCGTCGGGCTGAATCCTGAGATGGTTGACCCCGGCCGGGCCGGGATCACGCATACAACGAGGCTTTTTCATTGTGCCCGCCGCCCCCACCCTTTGTCAACGCGGCGAGATTACTTGAATTCGCGGCTTCGTTTGCGCGGCAAGAGAGCCCACAAAGTGCAGAGACCCCTGGGCATTGCGCATGCATTTCTTCAATCGGTAAGAGTGGAAATTTGAATCTAAGGTGCTATACTCCGCCCATCAGCCTAAGTACCCCTTGCCAGTTCGTCCAGGGCTGGCACCGCGGACCGGTTCCAACGGGAGGTCACTATGGAATCCACGCTAACGGGGCCCGTTCTCTACCTTCTGATCGCCTGGGGGATCATAACCGCCATCTTCGTGATTTTGTTCATTTGGCGCAGTGTCCTCACCAGCCATGAGGACGATCAGATCTTCCTCGACGCGGCCGAAGAACACATGGCCCGGGAGCAACGCGAATTGGTTGTCAAAATCACCAAGCTTTCGCGACCCCTGCTCATCTCCGGTGTTTTGTCCGGAGCACTCCTTCTGCTCGCGGGCGGACTCTGGATCTATCAAGGCCTGAAGCAGAACTTCTAGTTTTTCTTGCTGCGTCTAAGCTGGCGCAACGCTTCAGCGCGCCGACGGTTTCGTCGGAGGCGGCTGGGACGTGGAGGGCGTACTTGTCGGCTGCTGCTGCGCTGGCGGATTTGCGGGAGCCGCCTGGGGGGCCGTTATCACGAGGGAAGTGTGATTGTGGACGATGACCCAGCGATTGTTGCGCTTCTCCAGCACTAAAGTCGTGTGCCCCTCGGATTGGGTTTGCTGGCCCTCCACAACCGCGCCAAAATCCCATTGATAACATACCCACGCCACGGTACCGCTCACTTTAATGTAAGTATTCGAACGATCCATCCGCACCTGAGACATGCGTGAGCGCTGCAGTTGATAGATGGCAAGATAGTTTGTCCAGCCAATGACCGGCGGCGCCCACGAGCCATTCACGATGGAGACTTCGTCGGCGTAGTCTTTATGCATTCTTTCGATGTCGCCGAGCTGCCACGCGCCCAGCATTTCTGAAATCGTATAGTCGATCTGTTGTTCATCAGACAGGGCAGAGAACGTGTCGCTGCTTTTCGAATCAGGCGTGGCGTTCTTTTTTTTCTTGTCTTTCTGCGCGGCGGCGGGCGAGGCGCAGGCCAGGAGACACATGGCGGCAAGAAAAAACAGGAAGATCGTCTGAACTGTTCGATCACTCTTGCGAATTTCGAAAGGGTTCTTCATTCGCGTTCGACTCCTCTGGGTCAAGAGGATAGCATGGCGACTTGAACGCGGCAGCGATGTGCCCAGATGGTTTACTTGGTTCGCGGTGCGCCCATCAAGTTGATAAAAAGCCGGTAGGCTCCGGGAACGCCTTCGGGCAATTCACGGAAGAAAGCGAGGCCGGTGTAGATGTAGGTGCCTTTGCCGTAGCGCGTGTAAACGAGCGCGCCGTTGAGGCTGGGTTCGCCCGGATCGTTCATGGCGAGGAGCGGCGTATATTTCGAATCGAACTGCGTCCAGAAATAAAGCCCGCGCTCCTGCACCCAGCCCTTGAAATCTTCCTGGGTGATCTTGTTCGGCTTGTTGAGCAGCGGATCATTGGGCATCAGAAATTTGACGGGGGAGTTTTCGTCGGTGATGCGCGGCAAGGGCCGGGGCGTTTGCGGAGCGCCATCCTTCGAAACCGGGAGCGGGGGCGAGATGAGCGCAGGATACGGTGCGTACTGGAATTTATCCCAGGCAAAATCCCGCTGGTATTGAACGACGAGGGTCCCGCCTTTCGAAACGTAGTCCAGCAAACGCTGGTTCGCGCCAGGCAATTCCGGGCGCAGTTCATAGGCGCGCACGCCAACGACGATGGCATTGAACTTTGCCAAATCTCCAAAGTTCAATGCGGCGGCATCGAGCATGTCCACTTTGATGCCGAGCCTCTGGATCGCTTCCGGCACCGGCTCGCTTTCCGCGCTGATGTAGCCGACGCGCAGGTTCACGGGGACAGTGGCCGCGAAGGCATGAACGACGCACTGCGCCGGCTCGCTCCAAAGCAACGTAGGCAGTGTCGTTAGCGGTTCCAATGACGTCGTGAATTTTTCCGGCTTTGCACCCTTTGAACCGCCGGCGCCGCGCTCGGCGTAGGCGCTGATTTTGAATCTTCCCATGCTCGGCTTCACCGGCGGCGTTACTGTCAGGCGCGCATAACGGTCGCCCGTGCCGCTGAATTTCAATGGGACCGCGGTGCTGGTCCGCCATCCGCGCGGCACAGCAAGCCCGACGCGAACTTCTCCCGGCTGCGTCGCGTAGGAGTGCACACGGAGCAAGACCTCAAACGGTTTTCTCACCTTGCCCACAAGCTCGATCTCCTGGTTCGGCTCGACCGCCAGGGTGTAGGCGGGCACCAGGCGCGGATTGATTTGATCCACGCGCGTGGAAGTGGCGTGGACGCTGGTTACTGGCACGGTGACGGCGAACGAATAACCATCAATCACGGCTTCTTGGCGAGCTGTCACGAGCGCCGGAGGTTCCGGCAACTGGGCGCTCAGGGATGCTGCCGCGCTCTGCGGCTTTTGCGAGGTCCGTTCCGAACCGTCCGATGTACTTTGGGGATTCTGCCCGGTGGAAATCGTAAAGCGAATCGCGCCGCCAGGTTCGGGTTCTTCTTTGGCCACGCTCCACGCGGGCGGAAACGCCAGGATTGGCTTTTGAAAATCGCCTGTGATTCCGTCGCGATGACGGGAATCTACTCGAACCGTAAACGTCTCGCCCGAGATGATGTCGCTCCGATCGGCGACTGCGTCAAGCCGCAGACCGGCCACGAGCGCCAGCGCTCTATCTATTTTTTCACGCTTGCGTGCGAGGCTTCGAACCAGGGACACGACCGGGGCCGGAATCTGAGACGTTGCGGAAGGTTTCGGCACCTCGTCTATTCTTTTCCCCGCTACCACAAGCGAGTCAGCCGCAGACTTCCAGTCGAGACGCAAAGCTGCATCGCGGGCCGCCACCAGGGCCGCGTCCACCGTGCGCATGAGCGGGTCAACTCCCATATTTCCCACTTCGTAGTCTTCATCGAGCGGGCCAAGTCCTTGCGCGAGCAGCGCGGGATCGAGCTCAACGCCATCCTCGCGTTTGAGGGCGATGGGGCGGCGCAAGAACGGGGAACCGAGGAAACCTGTAATTCCCTGGGTGCGATGATTTGCAAACGCGTCCAAGCCAATTTCGCGCCAGGACTTTCCGTACAGGGGGGAAATACCATCGAGTGGCAGAAGATAGCCCTTGGGAGATTCGCTGCGATCCATGTCTACCACAACGACGGGTTTTCGGTCTCCCCACGGTCCCAGGTCTTGCACCTCGGATGGCGAACCTTGCAATTTGTAAGAGGGATCGGCGGCGAGTTGCACAGCTTTTGGGGTGAGCAGTCCCGATGCCTGATGATGGCCATGCCCAGTGTGCACGCCCCCCCAGCCGTTGATGACAATGTTGGGGCGAAGCGCGCGAATGACACGGACCATGTCTTCGAGGACCTGGTCGCCCCAGATTTTTTCCGTTTCCTCCGGAGTTTTCGAAAAGCCAAAGTCCTTGGCGCGCGTGAAATAGAGCTTCACGCCGTAGCCGCGCGTGGCCGCGAGGAGCTCCTGTGTTCGAATCAATCCCAGCTGCGGGGCCTGTTCCGGGCCGAGGTCATTCTGTCCACCCTCGCCGCGCGTCAAGGTAAGAAGCGCCACGTCGGCGTGCAGTCCGCGCGCGAGGTAGGTAAGGACTGCCGCCGGCTCATCATCGGGATGGGCGGTGATAAACAGGATTCGCGTGGTGACGCGGGCATTTTCGATGGCCTCGATCGTTTCCGGGAGTCCTGGTCCGGTGCCTGGCGGTGGAGGGAATTGCGCGGCCGCTGGCTTTGCAAAAATCGCGGTCAATCCAACGCTCAGAAGGACAAGAATTGTCAGACGTTCAAAGAAGAAACGCACGCGCCCTCCAGCACTAGGTGATTTCAGTTTTTCGGCGTCAACTGGGAATCGTCGACGGCAAACGTTCGAACGGCCATTGTCGCACTTCTCGCGCGCGAATGAGAAATGCGAGGGTTCCAAGAGCAATCTCCGCCAGCCCCCACTTGCGAGTCGCGCCAGTCTGCCAAAAAAGCCACGCCCAGCCAATCATCGTCAGGACCGCCGGGAGGGGATACAGCCACATCTTGAACGGCAGTCCCGCCGTCCCGCGACGTTTCCGTAGCAACATCACTCCCACCGCTTGTCCGATGAACTGCACCAGCAAACGCATGGCGAGAATACCCGCGATGGCTTCTTTCAGTTTCAGCGAGACGCTAAAGATGAAAGCGAGTCCAGCGAGAACCAGAAGCGACACGTGCGGAAAATGCTTTGTGGGATGCACACGCGCAAATATGGGGAAGAAATTCCCATCTCGCGCTGCCGAATACGGCACACGCGAAGCACCAAGTAACACCGAGAAAGCGGATGCGACTGCAATCCACAAAATCATTCCGGTCACGAAGCGCGCGGCGCCTTGGCCATACAGGCGTTCGACAAACAAGCTGGCGATGAAATCCGAATTCTGCGCTTCGCGCCAAGGCACCACGCCCAAGATGCTTATCTGCATCGCGAGGTACAGGATGGTGATTCCGAGAACGGAAAGAAAAATTCCTCGCGGGATGTTGCGTTCTGGATCTATGATTTCGCCGCCGAGGTGGCAGATGTTGTAGTAGCCCCAATAGCTGTAGACCGTGCTGACCATCGCGGACCCAAGCCCTGCGAACCACAACCACGACAGGTGGAACGCTCCCGGCGGAAAATCGAAGGCAATTTTCGCGTTGAAATGACTCATTCCTCCCCAAATCAGCCACAACAACGTAGCGACAACGCCAATCCAGAGCAGGACGGAGATTTTTCCGATAGTGGTGATCCGGCGGTAAAGAAGAATCACAAGCAAAATGACCAGGCCGCCGGAGATGGCCTTTGATGCCAGCGGCGAAAGGGGATGGAGGTAGCCCACATACTTCGCAAATCCGATCGAGGCCGAGGCCACGGAAAGTGGTGCTTGCGCAAACGTCTGCCACACAAACAAAAAAGACATCAGCCGGCCCCAGCGCTGCGGCCCGTAAGCTTCGCGCAGGAAAACATAGGTTCCGCCGGCCTTTGGCATGGCCGCGCCGAGCTCCGACCATACAAACGCATCTAGCGTTGCCAGCAGCGCCCCCGCCAGCCACGCGATTAAGGCCTGCGGGCCGCCCATGGCGCGGATCACCAGGGAACTGACCACGAACGGGCCGATCCCCACAATCTCGATCATGTTGAGCGCGACGGCCTCTTTGAGGCCTAAGCCGCGCTCAAGTCCCGCGCTGTCCGGTTTGATTTCGGTCGCCATCGGTCCGCCGAGGATAGCAAATGCGGTGCGCGCCGCCTAACCTAGAATCTTCGTGAATCGCAATTTCGGCTCACAATTCCTTTCGTGCGGGCTAAACACAGAACGAGTGAAGGGTGGGACGGCGCAGGGCTTTTCTTTTACACTGGTGCGATGATTTCGATACGCAAGCGCGGCTACGGCGTAATAGCTCTCCCTTTCCTGCTTTCACTTTTTGCGGTGCCCGCGCGCGCAGCCAAACTCGCGGTTCCGAGCGAAACTCCCGCCATACTGAACAAAATCTATTCCTTTGATCTACAGGGAGCGATCGAGGACGCCCGGCGGATGCAAGCGGAGCAACCCCAGCATCCACTCGGCTATCTGCTGGAAGCGGAAGCGCTCTGGTGGAGAATCTGGTGCACGTCGGCCGAGTTCAAGTATGGGATGAACGACGCGCGGCACCGCCAGAAGCTTGAAGCGGACCGGCACTACCTCCAACTAGCCGAAAAGATTTCATCGCTGGCCGAAGCGCAAATCAAACAGCACGAAACCGCGGAAGTGCAGTTTTACGCAGGTATGGCCGACGCAGCGGCAGCCCGGCTCTATGGACTGCGAGGGGAGAATCGCAACGCCGCGCGTGCCGGCGTGCGCGGACGCGAGCATCTCTTACGTGTCAAGGCTCTGGACCCGGAGATGGCCGATGCTGACTTTGGGCTTGGTTTGTACAACTATTACGTCGACACGCTTAGCTCGTTGGCCAGGGTCTTGCGTTTCTTGATGGGGATCCCCGGAGGCTCGAAGCAAGAAGGCGTGCGTTTGCTGGAGCACGCCATCGCGGAGGGCGTGCTGACTTCCAACCTCGCGCGCTTTTATCTTGCTCTGAATCTGCACCGCTACGATCAACAGTATGAGAAGGCACTGGCAGTAATCAGTCCCTTGGCGGAAAAATATCCGGAGAATCCGCTCTTTCAGTTGGCGCGCGGTGATCTCTACGCGAAGCTCGGCCGAAGGGAAAGGGCGTTGGTCTGCTATCGGGCTGCGAGTGCTGCAAAGATCCAGGATGCGGAGTGCCAGTCTCGCGTCCGGGAACTGGTGCGTGTTTCCATCGCGACGCTCGGGGCCGGTGACAGCGCCCATTGAGTCACCGGTCACTCCAGGATAAAGGCACAGTTGGAAGTATTTCCATAAACGTATCGCACGATAAGGGTACAAGCACTTTTCAGATCGACGGTTAGCTTCGATCAAGGGCAGCAAGCAGCGTGGCGGGGGCTGCATTGTCGCCGAAGGTTTTGCTGAGGTGCGCGAAGCGATCGATATTTCCTGGGGCGAAGACGAAGCTACCGCCGAGCTGGAAGGGATTCTGGCCAAGTTTGTGCTGTTGATGGCCGGCGGCGCGGGCGCGCTTGCGGCTCTCGAAATTGTCGCTGCGAAGCAGGTGAAGTAAGTTCGCGGAACGCAGGTCAGCGATGCCGTACGCCTTACGCTGATCATCCACGAGCAGCGGAAAAGTGATGCCGGTTTCTTCGCGGAAAAAGCGGGCGTAGTTGCGGTCGCCAAGGCCGATGGCGGCGAGAGAAACGCCCCTGTCGAGAAAGGCTTGCTGGTGTTCGCGCAACTGCGCGACGTGCTCGCGGCAAAAGATTCAGCCGTAGTGGCGAAGAAAAACGATGACGGCGGGCTTGCTCTCCCACAACGAACCAAGGCGAATTTCCCAGTCGTTGGAGTCGGGGAGAACGATGTCTGCAAGCTGCTCGCTGAGAGTTTGTTGCACGGTGAACCATAATTGATGACCGGCAACGAGCGTGTCAAGGCTTTGCGGTGGCCGCTTTTTTCGGTTTCGGATCTTCGCTGCGAATTCGCACCAATTTTCGCCCACCGTCCAAATTCGAAGCCCGAAGCGCGCCATCATTGGCGACGGATTGATTGCTAAACGGGCGTCACCTTGACATGGATGATTAGGCGGCCTACACTACGTAGTTTTTAGATGGCCGTGAAAGCGTGCCTAGAGGTGGAACTTTCATGGAAGGGACCAGGGCAGGTATGGACAAGAAAAGGCTTGAGTATTACAAGAAAAAGCTGGTGACGCGGCGCGAAGAGCTGATGAAGACGATCGCGCGCACGCAGGAAGAAGGCCGCCAAGCGGATGAAGATCCGACGGTGGATCTGGCGGACAAAGCGGCGAACTCTTACACCAAAGAGTTTCTGTTTGGGATGACCAACACGGACCGCACCATCTTGAACATGATTGACGCTGCGCTGAAGCGCATCCAGACGGATGATTATGGCGTTTGTGCGAACTGCCAGGAAGAGATGCAGCAGAAGCGGCTGGAAGCGGTGCCATGGGCCAAGCACTGCATCGCGTGCCAGGAGAAGATGGAGCAAGGGCTGCTGTAAGGATGCGCGGTACGGTTGAACGCGGGAGACTCCTTGGGCTGCGCTCAGGACACGTTTCGACCCGCCGGTTCGGAAGCATCCTCGAAGTTCAGATTACCTAAGCGTACATTCTTTCTTTCAATAAAAGTCGAAGAAGAGTAGAGTTCTGGCTGCGTGGCAGAAGGAATCTCATGCGGCGTGGCGGCGGTAGCTCGGCGGAGGGGTGTGCGCGGCTGGATGGCGGAGGCAGGCGACGCGCTGGTGAGTGTGTTCTTCCCGGCGGGGTGCCGAATCTGCGAGCGGCTGCTTATCGGAGCGAGCCGGGTGCCCATCTGCGGGGAGTGCCTGTCGTCGTTTGTGGCGATGCCGAAAACGGTGTGCGAGGTCTGCGGGCGGCCGTTGGCGGCATTTGCCATGAAAGAGGGGGAGACGCCGCTCTGCCCGGCCTGCGGGAATAGGACATACGCGTTTGACCGCGCCCGAAGCCTGGCGTTGTATGACCGGGCGTTGGTGCAGGCCATCCTGCTATTGAAATTCGAGCAGATCGAGCCGCTGGGGGCGTGGTTTGCGGGGAGGTTGGCCGACCTGGTGAACGCGGAGGGAAGCAAGCTATCGGCGGATGTGGTCGTACCGGTGCCGCTGCATCGGCAGCGGGAACGGGAGCGGGGGTATAACCAAGCGACGCTGATCTCTAAACCGCTGGCAAAGCGGCTCCGGCTGCCGCATAAGGCCGTCTTGCTGATGCGCACGCGGGCTCGACCGGACAAACGGATCCTCACACTGGAAGAACGCTGGGAGTCCGTACGTGGCGCTTTTGCCACACGTCCAGGCAGCCAAGTTGACAATCTGCGCGTCTTACTGGTAGATGATGTATTGACCACTGGGGCGACCCTCGATGCGTGCGCGCGAGCCCTGCGCGAGGCGGGGGCCAAATCAGTGATTGGGCTTACCGTGGCCCGGGCGGTCCGAAACCCGCTCCCCAGCTCCGATACGTGGTAAGATAGCCCAAGGAAAGCGCAATGGGCGCAAACCGGCACATGTCGGTGGATTCCCGGGGGCGCTATACCCCCGAAGTGGATGGAGCGGCTGTGTCCGGCTCCGAAGGTCCCGCCGGCAGTAGAATCCCCAACCCAATCTCGGTGCGGCGCGGCTCGTTGATGCAGGAGCCGGTGTTGGTGCTGAACGCGACGTACGAGCCGATTAACGTGACGGCAGTGCGGCGAGCCATGGTGCTGATGCTGAAGGGCGTGGCGCAGGCGGAAGAAATGCACAACGCGGAAGTGCATTCCGCGGCGCATGCACATAAGGTGCCGTCGGTGATTCGCCTGCTGGCCTACCGGCACATTCCGCAGCAGAGCCGGGCGCTTTCACGCAAGAATATTCTGCTGCGCGACCGCAACACGTGCCAGTTTTGCGTGCGGGTATTTCCGAGTTCGGAACTGACGCTGGACCACGTGGTACCACGTTCGCGCGGCGGGCGGTCTTCCTGGGAAAATCTGGTGGCCTGCTGCTACCGCTGCAACAACAGCAAGGGCGACCGGACCCCCGAGGAGGCGGGGCTGAAACTGGCCCGCCGGCCGCGGCCCTTTACCCTGCACACTTCGCGGCAACTGATGCGGCTGATCGGACACCGCGACGAGCGGTGGCGTAAGTATCTGTTTTACTGAGTTTTACGCCGCTAAATCGATTTTCTAAAAATCTTTCCGAAGGAAGAAACCTTTTTTGCTGGCGTACATCTAACCCAGTAATACCACTTCGAGGACACACCCCGGGAAGCGGTTAGGGCAACCCCCTAGCCGCTTCTCTCCTTTTACGAGCAGATATTTCGCTCGTAGTCTTTTTATATTACTTCTCCCGTGTTTCCGGAAAACTTCGCAAGGCTGCCTCTTCGTCCGGGAATTCGGGGAAAACCTGATAGAGCTTGGTGATTTTCAGAATTTCTTCCACCTTGGACGACAAGCCGATCACCTTCATTTGTCCGCCGTGTTTCACCACGGTGACGTACAGGCGGGCGAGCTCGCCGATCCCTGAGCTGTCCAGGTATTGCAAGCCGCTCAAGTTCAGGACAATGTCTTTGCGGTCCTGCTTCAGCAATCTGGCAATGGAATCGCCCAACGCCCCCACTTCGAAAGAAGTCAAACGGCCGGAGATCTCCAGGAGCGACACTGGGCCTGCCTGTCGAATTCTTGCAGAAAATTTTGCGTTCTCCAAGGTTTGTCCCCCGCATGCCGGGGGGACGCAATTCTACCTGCGCAAGAGTGAATGACGCAAAAAATTCCTGAGTCAAAGCCAGGAGTGTGGAAAACGCGCGCGATGCGCGCGCCGATATGAAAAGTTATTGGCGCATGACCACGCGCAGCCCGCGCCGCCAACTTTCCGCGAGTCCCACGCGGACAATCTCGAGTTCCGAGGAAAGACATTTCAGAAGATCGTCCGTTGCAGGATGGAATCGCAGGGCTGGCGCAACCAGGTAGACAAGCGGCGGCGCTTGCTGCAGTTCGACCGCGGGGAAATAACCATAGCGAATGATTTCTCCATTAAGCAAATGGCGCCGCACTCGCAGCCAATAATCGGCCGCTTGCAGAGGCAGGTGGATGTGTTCGCTGGCCTTCAACTCGATGATCGCGAGCCGCCCCGAACGCGTAATGGTAAGAAGATCGAGGATGCCATGCTCGCCACCGGCATTTGCGAAAACCTGGGCGTACACGAAGCGCGGATCGAGCGCGGCGTCCACTCGCGTGACGTCCTCGCGCACCAGGGATTCCAGCCAGCGTTCTGCTTGCGCCCGATATAGGCAATGCCGCGTATCGTCGGCCAGAGGGTGGCGATGCTCTTCGAGGTCATGCAAAAGACGTTTGAGGGCAGGACGCGAAGCGGGTGTTAGCACCTTGCGGGGATCGCCGATACCGAAGAACACGCGCCCATCGTCCCAGTACGCAAGGGGAAGACCGCGAAAGCGCAACCACACTTCGCGCGACTGCGCGACTGGATGCATCGTGATGGCTTGCGGCGCCAGAGCCACAATTGCTTCCAGCTCGGGACGTGCCCGGTCCAGCAACGCTTCCGATTCCCGATGCGGTATGAGCCAGGTTTCGAGATTCGCGGCGTGGCGCGGATCTATTTTTCCCAGAGTCTCGAGCGCCGGATCGCGTTCATACAATTCTACCGGGCATTCGGGAGCGAGTGCCGCGAGCCGGCGTGCCACTGTGTAGCTGGCGTTTTTCGGAAGAATCATGCGAAGCGCGGCGATCGTGCCGCGGTGATTCGATTGTCGCGTCCGCGTCAGCCAGAGTAGAGCAAACGTGAGGCAGTTGTCGGACGTCTCTGAAGACTCGCCGTCCGGCACCGTTAACAGAGCCACATACGAAGAGCCGCGACGGAGAAGCCCTCGGGCATAGTTCCCGGAGAGAGAGTGCTCCAGGTCCGGGGAGACGCTGAGTGATTCCAGCTTTTCGTCCGGGAACCAAGTGGCAAGCAACTGCGCGAGGCGTTCGCGAAATTCGTCGCGAGAGAGCGCGCGGGAGCCACGCTCGTAGTCCCGGCGGATAAATTCCAAGCGGTCCGGCTTCGCCCGTCCGAAGCGCTCGACCGCCAGCGCCAGCCGCTGCTCGGAATGATCGGTGATGGCCAGCACGCGCCGCGTGAGGTTAAAGTGTTCGGACCACAGATGCAAGAGCGGCTTTTCGCCGGAGCCGCGCACTTCCCAGGACATTCCGGAAAAAGGAGCGGCCCTGCCGCCGCTCTCGCGGACTTCGACGACGCCGGAGGAAACAAACTCCTGGAGGCTGGCTTGCAATTCCGCGGAGAATTCCACGCGCTGAATTATAAGAGAGATACGTCTATTGTAAACTATTCTTTTATTGTTTTAAATTCCAAAGAGTAAAAAAGGAGAACTAGCGGCCAACGATTAGGCGCTGGATCAATGGTTCAGGAAGCTTTGCCAGCCGCATGCGTTCCTGAACAGCGGCGACATCGTAGGGCACCCGCCAGAATTCCACCGTTTGGTGCTCCAGGTCGGCAATCGCGAACGCAGCCCGCGCATCTCCATCGCGGGGCTGGCCTATAGAGCCGGGATTGAGAAGATACCGCCGCGGTTGTTCAATGCGCAGTGCGGCAAAAGACTCGCTGGGACGCGGTCGAATCTGTAGGACCTCAAGCTGCGAGTCTTGATACGAAAACCCGCCTTGGTGATGCGTGTGCCCGAAGAAGGTGACCTCTGCGGTGGAGTCTAGAAGTCCATCAAGGGCTTGCGCGGGGGTGAAAACGTATTCATCTTCATCCTGCAGCGCACCGTGAACGAGCACAACACCATCTGTTGCCAGAGGTCCCTGAGGCAATGCTGAGAGCCACGCCAGGTGCTCGGGCTTGAGCTGCGCGCGCGTCCAATCCACCGCAGCTTTCGCGACGGGATTGAAATCGTCGGTGATCATCAACCCTGTGACGGCCTTATCATGATTGCCTCGAATCGTCTGCGTGCCCATTTCCCGTAAACGCGCCGTGACTTCGTTGGGATCGGGACCGTACCCCACCACATCCCCCAGGCAAACGGAAAGATCCCAGTGGTCCTTTGCTGCGGCAAGGACGGCGTCAAGTGCTGTTGCGTTCGAGTGCAAGTCGCTGAGGACTAGAATCCGCATCCCTGGTGTCCGGAAAATGACCTTGAGGAGTATAGATGAACATGGGGGCTGATGCACGGAGCGTCGTGACAATGGCGAGAGATTGCGACGGTGCGACGGCGAAAAGGTTTCGAAGGGAAGTTACAAATTTATCAGAAGTTTAGAACTTATTGTGGAAAGGAAGCGGATCGAATGGCCCAGGGACGGAACCGGCTAATGCGGCACAAAATACGCCACAAAAAATAGGACAAACGACGAAACATTCGCCTGAGGTGGTTCGTCTATACAGGTGCAGCTGGTCACCCGGCTGCTCGAGGCGAGATTCAGAAAAAAACCCCGCGGTGGCAGCCGCGGGGCCGTGACACGCAGTCTTTCCGGCCGTTAGTCCAGGAAGAAGAGGTGTCTTCACGGGCGAGATTACTCGTCCCGTGCGCGCGTGTCAACTCCATCTGGCCAACGGCAGCCTGCTGTGCGGCTGACTCGATCCTGATCGAAAGGAAATGACACGCATGAGAACTAATTCTTTTTTCCGCAGCATCGCTTTGCTGGCCGCGATGGCACTGGCAATACCGGCATTTGCCAAGCCCTTTACCAAAACGATTAACGTTACGCAGACCGCGAAAGTCGGCAAGTCCGAGTTGAAAGCCGGCGAATACCGCTTGGAGATTGATGGGAACAAAGCCACCGTACAGAAAGGCAAGCAGGTTGTTGCCGAGTCCGAAGGCCGGTGGGAAGACCGCAGCACGAAATCCATCTATGACTCTCTGCTGATCGGCGAAGGCGGGCAGGTAAAAGAAGTTCGCTTTGCAGGGCAGACGCGTGTTTTTGTTTTCAGCGAATAGCCAAGGAGATTCCGTGACCCCTTTCCTTGGGACGAGAGGGAGGCTGCACTCTGCTGCGGCCTCCCTGCTTGTCATTTTTGCCGCGGAACTCTTGAAGTGGCAAGATCCAGTGACGCGAGTAACTGAAATTCTTTCCTTCCTCAAGACCGGCGCACGCAAGATGGTCGCAAACGACGCACGCACTGACGCAACCCCGCCCCCACTAGCGGATCAGCATGCAATCGCCGTAACTATAAAACCGGTAGCCTGCTTCGACGGCATGTTTGTAGCCCGCAAGAGTGTGCTCGCGGCCCGCGAAAGCACATACCAGCGCTAGCAGAGTTGAACGCGGCAAGTGAAAGTTTGTGAGCAGGCCCTCCACCACGCGAAACGAATACCCCGGGGTAATGAACAGGCGCGCCTCGGCTCTTCCCGCGAGCACGACATTCGCGGAGTTTGCTTCAGCGGCACGCCGCGCGGAGTCTTCCAGTGCGCGCACGACGGTCGTGCCCACAGCCACAATGGGGCGACCTCCGCTGTGTGCTGCCTGGATCCGATCGGCCGTCGCCGCGGGAATTTCATAGGACTCCGCATGCATCACATGGCCTTCGAGCGTTTCGCTGTGAATCGGCTGGAAGGTGCCCAGCCCAACGTCCAGCGTTAGTTCGCAGATCTCCACGCCCCGCGCGCGTATCTGCTCCAGAATTTCAGGGGAAAAGTGCAATCCCGCCGTCGGCGCGGCAATGGCCCCCGGGCGTTTGGCAAAGACGGTCTGATAGCGTTCGCGATCCGAGGTTTCATCTTCGCGGTCGATGTATGGCGGGAGCGGCATGTGCCCGAGCCGCTCTAAATGTTCGCCAATGCTCCTCTGGTCGCGAGAGAAAAATCGTAGAGTGCGCAAGCCAAGTTTGCCGCGCCCAGTGACTTCGCATTCGAGTGCGCCATCGCCAAAAAGAACGTGCTCGCCCACCGGCATCTTTCGACCGGGACGGACCAGCGCTTCCCAACAATCTGCATCGAGTTGGCGTGCCAGGAAAACTTCGATTTTTCCGGTGAGATGTTCTAATCGCGTGGCGCGTGACGGCGCCTGCGCGTGAATGCCGGCGCGATGTCCAAACAGGCGAGCGGGAATCACGCGAGCATCGTTTAGGACGATGAGTTCGTTACCGTGAAGAAGCTCCGGAAACTCAACGAAAACGCGATCCGTGAACACTCCGGTGGAGCGATCGAGCACGAGAAGCCGGGAGGCGTCGCGTCGCTCCAACGGTCTCTGAGCAATCCGATCCGCAGGCAGGTGATAGTCGAGTTCATCCAGGCGCATGAAATCTGGAGTCTACCAGCAATCGTTGTAACCCTAAGATAGGAAAGTGGATAGCCCCGGCGGCAAGTCATAAGGCATTTGGCCCAGGCTGGGGATATGCATTTGAGTGAAATGCACATCGAATCGCAACATGCTGATATTAAACAGCTTAATTAAAGACAAGCGAGTCTAGCATCTGTACTTGACAAATAGTCACTCATATTTTATTATTGCGTCGTAGTCACTATTTCTGGAGGCGAATCTACTATGAGAATTCTTACCCGTTGGGAACCCTCGCGTGGGGTTTCCACTCTGCAAGACCAAGTCAATCGCTTGTTTAATCAAGCCTTCACCAAAACCGATGAGGAAGCCAGCCTGACGGCTTGGGCTCCGGCCGTGGATATCTACGAGACCGAGCACGAACTGGTCGTCAAAGCCGATCTCCCGGAAGTGGATCCGAAGGATCTGGACATCCACGTGGAGAACAACATCCTAACGATTCGCGGTGAGCGCAAGTTTGAGAAGAAGGTAAACGAAGAGAACTACCTGCGCGTGGAGCGCTCATACGGCTCGTTTGCCCGCAGCTTCACACTCGCGAACACGGTGAACTCGGAAGCCATTAAGGCCGATTACCAGAACGGCGTGCTTACACTGGTTATCCCGAAGCGCGAGGAAGCCAAGCCCAAGCAGATCAAGGTCAACGTCGGGACTCCGGCGGTGGCCGCGGCTGCCGCGGGAAGGTAAGTCTGGAAGGTAGTCGCAGTTCAGCAGTACAGTAAGGGGCTGGCTAAGGATGCCAGCCCCTTTTTCTGCAAAGTCGTAGAGGAATTGAGGTTGTTATGTTGCGATTTGAAAAAATGACCGTCAAGGCGCAGGAAGCGGTGCAAGCCGCGCAGGAAATCGCCGCCCGCCATGAAAATCAGCAGGTGGAACCGGTGCATTTGCTTGCGGCGCTGGTCGTACAAGCGGACGGCGTGGTGCCGCCGCTCCTGGCGCGGTTGGGGATCCGCAGCGAGGTACTGTCGCAGGAGATTGAAAAAGAAATTGGCAAGCTGCCGAGAGTCCAAGGCTTCGCGCAGCAACATCTGGGCCGGCCGCTAAATGACGTGCTGGAGCGCGCCTTCAAGGAGGCGGACAACTTCAAGGATGAGTACGTTTCAACCGAACACCTTTTTCTGGCCATTGCCGGACACGATCGCGATCCTGCGGGGCAATTGCTGAAGCGGCAGGGCGCATCACACGATGCGATTCTGCAAGCTTTGACGGGTGTGCGCGGAACGCAGCGCGTGACCTCGCAGAACCCCGAGGCGACCTACGAAGCATTGGAAAAATATTCGCGCGACCTCACGGAGTTGGCACGCAAATCAAAACTCGATCCGGTAATCGGGCGCGACGAGGAGATTCGCCGCGTGATGCAGATCCTGGCACGGCGCACGAAAAACAATCCTGTGCTGATCGGCGAGCCGGGCGTGGGGAAAACCGCGATCGTGGAAGGACTGGCGCAGCGGATCGTTTCCGGCGACGTGCCGGACGTGCTAAAGACCAAGCGCATCGTGGCGCTGGACCTGGCCGCGCTCGTGGCTGGCGCGAAATACCGCGGCGAATTTGAGGATCGATTGAAGGCCGTCCTGAAAGAAATCACGCAAGCGGAAGGGCAGATCATTCTGTTCATCGACGAATTGCACACGCTTGTGGGTGCGGGCGCGGCGGAAGGCGCGATGGACGCTTCCAATATGCTGAAGCCGGCACTGGCGCGCGGCGAGCTGCGCGCGATCGGCGCAACCACGCTGAACGAATACAAGAAGCATATCGAGAAAGACCCGGCGCTGGAACGCAGGTTTCAGCCGGTGCTGGTCAGCGAACCGAGCGTGGAAGACACGATCGCGATCCTGCGCGGCTTGAAGGAACGCTACGAAGTGCATCATGGCGTGAGGATCAAAGACGCAGCGATTCTGGCGGCGGCGACGCTTTCCCATCGCTATATTTCGGACCGCTTCTTGCCGGACAAGGCCATTGACCTGATCGACGAAGCCGCGGCCAGCCTTCGCATGCAGATTGATTCCTTGCCCGTTGAAATTGACGAAATCGAGCGGCGCATCATGCAGCTGGAAATCGAACGCCAGTCGCTCCTGAAAGAAAAAGATGCGCATTCGAAAGAACGGCGCAAGCAGATCGAGAAGGAACTGGCGGTGCTGAAAGAAGATTCCAGCGCACGCAAGACTCGCTGGCAAGCGGAAAAGGAAGCCATCGGAAGAATTCACAAATTGAAAGAGCAGATCGAACAACTGAAAGCGGAGGAGCAGAAATACGAACGCGCGGGCGAACTGGCCAGGGTAGCCGAAATACGCTACGGCAAGATTGCCGCGGCCGAACGCGAGCTAAAGCAGGCGGAAGAGCGTTTTGCGACAGTGCAGAAGGACGCGCCGATGCTGAAGGAAGAAGTCGACGAAGAAGACGTCGCAAAGCTCGTGAGCAAGTGGACGGGAATTCCGACAGGGCGACTGCTGGAAGGCGAAGTGCAAAAGTTGGTGCACATGGAAGAGCGATTGCGGCAGCGGGTAGTCGGGCAGGACGACGCACTGGGGCGGGTTTCGAATGCCGTGCGTCGCAGCCGCGCTGGGCTTTCCGACACCAAGCGGCCGATCGGTTCGTTTATTTTCCTCGGTCCAACTGGCGTGGGAAAAACGGAACTTGCGCGCGCGCTGGCAGAGTTCCTGTTCGACGACGAGAAGCTGATGATTCGCATTGACATGAGCGAATACATGGAGAAGCACAGCGTGTCGCGGCTCATCGGCGCGCCTCCGGGCTACGTTGGTTACGAGGAGGGCGGACAGCTTACGGAGCAAGTGCGCCGTCATCCTTATTCGGTGATTCTCTTCGACGAAATCGAGAAAGCGCATCCCGATGTGTTCAACGTGCTGCTGCAGATCCTTGAGGACGGACGTCTTACCGACGGCAAGGGCCGCACGGTGGACTTCCGCAACACCGTGCTGGTGATGACCAGCAACGTCGGCTCGACGGCCATCTTCGAATTGTCGAGCAAAGATCCGGAGCGTGCTAGGAAGGAAGCGATGGAAGCGTTGCGCGCTTCGTTCCGGCCGGAGTTCATCAATCGCATTGACGAGATCGTGATCTTCAATCCGCTGGGGAAGGAGCAGTTGAAAGGCATTGTCGCGCTGCTGCTGAAGAACGTGGAGAAATTGCTCGCGGAACGCCAAATCACGCTGGAGCTGACGCTCGCAGCGCAGGAGCTATTGTTGAGCGAAGGCTACGATCCTGCGTACGGCGCACGGCCGCTGCGCAGGACGATTCAACGGTTGATCCAGGATCCACTGGCCCTTCAGATTCTGCAGGGTTCCGTGTTGCCGGGCGATCATGTACGCGTGGACCGCGACGGCCAAAAGGATGTAATGCGCTTCGAACGCGTCAATCGCAAACAACCGGCATCGGCGGCAAGAATCTAAATCAAAAGCTGGGCCGGCGGCGGAAATGGACCGCAGCGGTTGCGCTTCGCAGCACCTTGTCGATGTCTGCGAATTGCCCCGCTACCGTCAATGAGGAGCACATGAAAATTTTGAGAACTGGTGTACTGCTGATTTTGATGAGTGCGCTCCTGGTGCTGGCAGGCGGAGCAATCGGCGGACAAAACGGTCTGAAGATCGCGCTGGCGATCGCCGTTCTGATGAACGGCATTTCGTATTTCTATTCGGACAAGATCGCGCTTGCTTCCAGCGGAGCACAGCCGGTTTCGCGTGAACAGTTACCGAGGCTCTATCAGGTGATGGAGCGGCTTGCGGCTAAGGCAAACATTCCAGTGCCCAGGCTCTACGTGATTCCCGAAGCCGCGCCAAACGCGTTCGCGACGGGGCGCAATCCGAAGCATGCTTCCGTGGCCGTAACGCAAGGACTCCTGGAACTTATGAACGACGAAGAACTTGAGGGAGTGATTGCCCACGAGCTTTCTCACGTCCGGAATTACGACATTCTGACAAGTTCAATTGCTGCAACCATGGCGGCCGCGATTACCTATCTGGCGTCCATGGGACGTTGGGCCATGTTGTTTGGCGGTTTCGGAAGAGACCGCGACGATGACCGCGAAGGCGGCGGCATCGCTGCACTGCTCATGATTTTCCTGGCGCCACTTGCCGCGTTGTTGTTGCAACTTTTTCTTTCCCGCACGCGGGAATACTCCGCAGATGAGACGGGCGCACGAATGGTCGGGCAGCCCTACGGACTAATTAGCGCACTTCAGAAGCTTGGTGCTTATAACCAGCGCGTTCCCACAACGATGGTTTCTCCATCCACCGCTGCGCTGTGCATTGTAAAGCCGCTCTTCGGAAATGGCACGCTGAACACCATGTTCAGCACGCACCCGCCGCTGGAAGCTCGGATTAAGGCCCTTCGGGAGATGACCGTCGTACCGCAGAGATAAGGCTCCACGTCAGGTTTCTGCACACTTTCACCCTCCTCATGTGTAATCTTTTCAGGAGTTTGCCCGCCGAGTTTTGTTGCTCAGCATTCCACAGCGTCCTAAATCTTTTATTTACAGGGGGATAACCTTCGAGGTCGCCGGGCATGGCATTGGCGCTCGAAATGCACATTCCATTGTCGTCATTCTCTCGCCGTGGGGAATCTAGGGGACAGGGGCTATGAGCTGTAAAGACACTATCCATTTGATTTGTTGGTACTTAGAGGGTCGCCTGTCCGCGTCTGTGGCAGGCGAGATCAAGCACCACATAGAGGGCTGTTCGGATTGTCATCTGGTCCTCGATGCTGCGGTGAATACCTTGGACCGCTATTTCAGCACGGAACGTGCTCTTGGTTCTGAAGCTGCTTCCCGCGCCGCCTAACTCACCTTTTATTTAACCGACTGATAAAAAATAAGTTATTTCCAATCTGTTCTATGCGCGCGGCTGTCCAATCACTGGGCTCCCTTTTAGGTATGAGGTAAGCAACCAGGGCGTCACAAGACAGCAAAATTTACGCTTGCTGGACAGACCAAGTAATCTTTACTAGTACTAGTACGTATAAGCCCATCGTGAAAGACCTCACGAAGGGGCATTAAATCATTTAATATCAATCGGTTACCACAAAAACCGTTGATTTCTAGGCTTTGGCGCAAGGGGTGCTCCTCCCTTGGTCACAGGGCGAAGAGCCAAAAAGGAGAACGAAGTATATGAGCGAATTCCTGCACTCGACCGACGCGAGCACGTCTGGTACGCCACGTTGGGTCGGCCTCGCAGTTGTGATTTTGGGTGGCGTGTCGCTTCTCGGCCTCGGGGTCGGCTGGAGCGCATTGAATCAAGCCAAGGGCATCGAGCAGTCCACCCTGGCGTCCGTCAAACAGTCCAATGATGCCTTGTCGCAGCGGCTGGCAAAAGAGGACGAGATCAACCAGCAACTGCAGAGCGACCTCAAAGTTGTCACCAATAAGCTGAAGCTGACGCAAGGGGAACTGATCGCGGCCCGGAAACAGGATAAGAACGCCACCACTGCCGTGGATCAGAAGGTCACCAGCCTCGCGACTTCCGTGAAGGCCGAGCTCGCCACCAAGGCGAACGCGGATGACGTGAACAGGTTGAACGGCGATGTCACGGGCGTGAAGACCGACTTGGACGCCACCAAGAACAGCATTCAGATGGCGCGCAGTGAAATGGGCACGCTCATCGCCCGCAACCACGATGAAATCGATCAACTCCGCCGCATGGGGCAGCGCGACTACTTTGAATTCACCGTACAGCGCAAGGGCGGCGCCACCAAGGTTGGCTCCATTCAGATCGAGCTGAAGGACACCAACACCAAAAAGAACCGCTATACCATCAACGTTCTTGCCGACGATAACAGCTTTGAAAAGAAGGATCGTTCGGTGAACGAGCCCATCTTCTTCTACACCGGCGGGACCCGCGCGGCCCTCGAACTGGTAGTCAACAAGGTCACCAAGTCGACGGCCACCGGCTACCTGAGCATTCCTAAGGCCGCGGGAGCGACCTCAGCGAGCACGGCTACTTCCGGGCAGTAAGGCGAGTTTCGAAGACGTGAGCATTTCACTCTTTGAGAGCACAGTAAGACAGGGAGGATTCCAGAGAATCCTCCCTTTTTCATTGATGCTCATCCAATGGCGAGAATCCGCCGTATTTGAATAAGGAAGAGTCTGGACACCAAGCCGACGCTGTGACAAGCTACTGCACAGCCCGGCGAATGAATAAGCCGCAGTGGATTTCTGGAGGGGGAAATCATGAAAGTACGATTCGCAGTGGCAGTGGCAGCGACGCTTTTCGCGGGAGCTCTCGCGATGGCGGCGGAGGGTTCGTGGACCGGCTACATTTCGGACAGCCAGTGTGGAGTTAAGGGCGCAAATGACAAGGCCGGCGAGTGCACGACCAAGTGCGTGAAGGAAAAGGGCGCCAAGTACGTATTCGTGAACGACGCCGACAAGAAAGTCTACGCGATCGATGCGCAAGACAAAGCAGCGGCACATGCCGGCCACCATGTGACCGTAAAGGGCAGCGTGGATGGCGATAACTTGAAACTTGCCAGCATTGACATGGCGCCTGCAAAGAGCATGTAAACTGCAGTTTGCGTCGCGCTTCCTGGAAACGGGCGATCCGGCTAAGCCGGCTCGCCCGTTTTGTTTTGTGCCGCGAGCCATTTCCGCTACGATGTTGTGCTGCCATGCCAACCATTCTCATTCATTCTGCCCGTGCGCTAACTCCGACGGCAGAGATCGCCGATGCGGGCATTCTCATTCGTGAGGACGTTATTGAGGCCATCGGGCCGCGCTCGGGAATGACCCTGCCTGCCGGCGCACAGGAAATTCGCGCAACGGACAAGACCGCTATTCCCGGCTTCCTGGACGTGCATATCCACGGAGCCGGCGGCCATGATGTTATGGAGGGCAATGCCACTGCTTTGCGGGCCATCACGCGTAAGGTCTCGGAATACGGCACGACATCTCTCGTCGCCACCACAGTCACTGCCAGCACCGACGAGACTCTGCGTGCGGTCGAAGGAATCGCGGGATACATCGCGCACCAGCACGAAACGGAAGTACCTCGCGCGGAAGTCCTGGGGATTCATTTCGAGGGACCCTTTATCAGCAAGCAGCGGCGTGGAGTTCATCCTGCGGAATGGATTCAGCTGCCGTCCGCTGAGACGCTCAGCCGCTTCCTAAAAGCGGCTGCGGGAAATGCGCGGATCCTGACGGTTGCTCCAGAAGTCCTCGGGGCCGCGCCCTGCATTGATGCTGCGCGAGAAGCCGGCCTGGTGGTTTCAATGGGCCACACCGACGCAACCTACGAACAAGCCCGCGCGGCTATGGCGCGAGGAGCGCGTAGCGCCACGCATGTCTACAACGCCATGCGTCCATTTACCCACCGCGATCCAGGCGTCATCGGCGCCGTACTCACGTCGCCTGACGTCAATGCCGAGCTGATCGCTGACGGCGTGCATGTCGAAGAAGCCGCGATGAAGCTGCTGCTGATGGCCAAGGGCGCAGCTCATGTCACTCTTGTTAGCGACGGACTTTCCGCCACGGGCATGCCGGATGGAAAGTACATGCTCGGCAGTTTGGAGGTGATAGTCAGCGGCGGCATCTGCCGGAATGCCGAAGGAACGCTAGCGGGTAGCACGCTGACGCTCGACCGCGCGTTGCGAAACATCGTTGCGCTGGGCGCGTCGCTAACGGACGCCGTCCGCATGCTGACGCTGAATCCTGCAACTCTGCTCGGAATCGAGTTTAAGAAAGGATCTCTGCGAGCGGGCGCTGATGCGGACATTTTGCTGCTCGACGAAGGATTGCACATCACAAACGTATGGGCCCGCGGCGTCGCGCTGAACTAAGCCGCGGGGGATTCCACAAAGGGTCACGGGTTCAATGGAATTTTAAGTTCCTCAGCAAGTTGCTCCGCGTCGAAGGGGCTGCACGAAAAATAGCGGCCGCTGGCATCAAACGTCGGCACTACACGCTTGCCATCATTCGCTTTGAGCACTATCGCTTCCCCGGCCGGGTCTTGTTCAATATCCACTTCGTGAAAATCCACTCCGCGTTCTTTCAAAAAGGCTTTGGCGCGGCGGCAATCGGGACACCAGGTGGTGCTGTAGATGGTAATGGGTTCCATGATCTCATCCCGAAACATTAGATGCGCCCAGACCGAGCGGGTCGCAAAGCTTCATCGCCTGTGAGCTGTAATGGTAATCAGCGAGAATCGACGGGGACACCGCGATACTTGCGTCCGACTTGGATGCGAATCAGAGCGCGTTGAAGCGCCACGGTGACGCGGTCCCAATCGATATTCGTATCTCCGGAGGCGAGTCGCTTTTCGGCGCGCGCCTTGGCCGCCTCCGCGCGGGCAATATCAATCTGCTCCGCAAACTCGGCGGTCTCCGCGAGAACCGTGACGCGATCCGGCAAGACTTCCGCAAAGCCGCGGATGATGGCGAGATGCTCCGATTCCTTGCCGCTCGTATCGTGATAACTCAGCTCACCGATGCCAAGCTCGGTGATCAGCGGCGCGTGCCCCGGCAAAATCCCAAGATAGCCATCGGCGCCGGGAAGCTGCACTTCTTTCGCGCTCTGGCGAAGCAGCTGCTTCTCCGGCGTGACTACCACGAGTTCGATGGCTTCAGGAAGCATCTTCGTTCTTAGGCGCTCGCCTTCATTTTCTCGGCCTTCTCCAGCGCTTCCTCGATGGTGCCCACCATGTAGAACGCTTGCTCGGGAATATCGTCGTACTTGCCTTCCACGATTTCCTTGAAACTGCGCACCGTATCTTCGATCTTGACGTACTTTCCTTCGAGGCCGGTGAACTGCGCAGCCACGAACATCGGCTGCGAGAGGAACTTTTCAATCTTCCGCGCGCGCGCCACAGTGCGCTTGTCCTCGTCGGAGAGTTCCTCGATACCGAGAATGGCGATGATGTCCTGCAGCTCCTTGTAGCGCTGCAGGATGCCTTTCACGCCGCGCGCGACGGCGTAGTGCTCCGCGCCGACAATGCGCGGATCGAGAATGCGCGACGAGCTGGCCAGAGGGTCAACGGCAGGGTAAATGCCGCGCTCAACGATCTGCCGGCTGAGGTTGGTCGTGGCGTCGAGGTGCGCGAACGTCGCCGCCGGCGCCGGATCCGTGTAGTCGTCCGCGGGCACGTAAATCGCCTGCACCGAGGTGATCGAACCGGACTTTGTGGAAGTGATGCGCTCCTGCAATTCACCGATTTCGGTATTGAGGTTCGGCTGATAACCGACGGCGGAAGGCATGCGGCCGAGAAGCGCCGAAACTTCCGAACCTGCCTGCACGAAACGGAAAATATTATCAATGAACAGCAGCACGTCTAGATGTTCTTCATCACGGAAATATTCCGCAACGGTCAGTCCCGTAAGGCCGACGCGCAGACGTGACCCAGGCGGCTCCGTCATCTGCCCGTAAATCAACGCGGCGCGCGATTTCTCCGAATTCCCCGGAACGATCACGCCACCTTCGGACATTTCCAGCCATAAGTCATTGCCCTCGCGCGTGCGTTCGCCGACGCCCGCGAATACCGAAACGCCGCCGTGCTTCATGGCCACGTTATGAATCAGCTCCATGATGAGCACCGTTTTGCCCACGCCGGCGCCGCCGAACAAACCAATTTTTCCGCCCTTGAGGTACGGCTCGATGAGATCAACCACCTTAATTCCGGTCTCGAACATCTCAAGAGTGGTGGATTGATCCTCGAGCGTCGGCGCGGGGCGGTGAATCGGATAGTAGGTTTTGCTGACGATGGGCCCGAGCTGATCCACCGGTTTCCCAAGGACGTTCATCACGCGGCCGAGCGTTGCCCGGCCCACCGGAACCTCGATGCCCTTGCCCAGGTCTTGGGCCTTCATCCCGCGCACCATGCCTTCCACAGGCTCCATCGCGATGGCCCTAACGCGTCCTTCGCCCAGGTGCTGCTGGACTTCGGCGGTCACGTCGAGCGGCTCGGGAACGTTGTAGCCTTCGCTGGTGATGCGAACGGCGTTGTAAATCGCGGGCAAATGCCCCGCCTCGAATTGAATATCGAGAACGGGTCCGATGACCTGTACCACATGTCCTACGCCTGCGGGTTGCTCTGCCATGCTGTCTCCTAAGCGGTGGAAGCCGCGCCGCTCACAATTTCGATGATTTCCTTCGTAATCGCCGCTTGCCGCACTTTGTTCATGTGAAGCGTCAGCGCCTCAATCACGTCGCCTGCGTTCTTCGTCGCCGATTCCATCGCAGTCATCCGCGCGCCGTGTTCCGCGGCGGAAGATTCCAACATGGCGCGCAGAATTTGCGTCTCGATGTAGCGCGGCAGCAATTTGTCGAGCAGCTGTTCTTCAGGTTGCTCGTAAATGTAGTCGACCTGGGAAGAATTTCCGCCGCCTGCCGATCCTTCGCCTTCGCGTACCGCTTCTACTGGAAGCAGCTTCTCGACCACGAGGTTGGCCGTCATGACCGTTTTGAATTCGCTGAATGCGATATAGACGGAATCGATTTCTTCTTTCGCGTAAAGCCCGGTCACCAGCGTGGCAATGTCTCGAGCCGTGGCAAAGTCCACCCGCGCGAGAACATTGATGTATTCGGCGATGATGTTGAAGCCCACTTTTTTCAGCGAATCGCGGCCTTTCTTGCCGACCGGAATCACCGAAAGTTTCTTGCCTTTGTTCGTGCGGAAAAACTCGTTGGCCTTGCGCAAGATATTGGTATTGAAAGCGCCTGCCAGGCCGCGCTCGCCGGTAAGCACGATGGTCAGAATTCGTTCTTCAGGACGAGTCGCCAGGAGCGGATGCTGCGGTTCCGAAATGCGTGACATCGTCGAACGCAGCACGCGCGCCAACTCCCGGGCATAAGGCCTTGCCGCGAGTGCTGCCTCCTGAGCGCGTCGCAACCGCGCCGCCGCGACGAACTTCATCGCACGCGTAATCTGCTGCGTGTTTTTCACCGAGCGAATGCGGCGCCGGAAATCGAGAAGTGTGGGCATCGTTATTCGTTACACGCCGGTTCTTACTTCGTGGCGGCAGCGGCCGCAACCGTGAAGCGCTCCTTGAACGCATCCACCGCTGTCTTGATCTCCGCCTTAATGGCGTCATCGAGCGCCTTCTTCGCGGCAATATTCTTCAGGATCGAAGGATAATTAGTCTCCGAGAACTGCAGGAACTCGCGCTCGAAGCGCCGAACTTCGGGGACGGGAATCGAATCGAGAGAACCGCTGGTCGCCACATAGAGAATCAAGACTTGCTTCTCCACCGCCAGCGGCACGTATTGGTCTTGTTTCAGAACTTCGGTGAGACGCTGGCCGCGTGCGAGTTGGCCCTGCGTGACCTTATCCAGTTGATCTGCGCCGAACTGCGCGAAGGCCGCCAGTTCGCGATACTGCGCCATATCTAGCCGCAGCGAACCCGCCACTTGGCGCATGGCCTTGATCTGCGCGTTACCGCCCACGCGGCTGACCGAAATGCCCACGTTGATGGCCGGGCGAATGCCGCCGTTGAAGAGGTCCGCTTCCAGATAGATTTGCCCGTCGGTGATCGAAATGACGTTCGTCGGGATGTACGCGGAAACGTCGCCCGCTTGTGTTTCGATGACCGGCAGTGAAGTCAGCGAGCCACCACCTAGCTTGTCGTTCAATTTCGCCGCGCGCTCCAACAAGCGGGAGTGCAGATAAAACACGTCGCCGGGGAACGCTTCGCGGCCCGGGGGGCGGCGCAGCAATAACGAGATTTCGCGGTAGGCCTGCGCGTGTTTCGAAAGATCGTCGTAAAAGGTGATGGCGTGCCGTTTCGTATCGCGGAAATATTCGCCCATGGCGCAAGCAGCGTACGGCGCGATGTATTGCAGCGAAGCAGGTTCCGCGGCCGAAGAAGCGATGATGATGGTGTAATCCATCGCGCCGGCATCGGTCAGCGTCTTTACCACCTGCGCGATCGTCGAGCGTTTCTGTCCGATGGCGCAGTAGATGCAAATAACGTCGCCGCCTTTTTGATTGATGATGGTGTCCAGAATGACGGCAGTTTTGCCGGTCTGGCGGTCGCCGATGATTAGTTCGCGCTGGCCGCGCCCGATCGGAATCATGGCGTCAATCGCTTTGATGCCAGTCTGCAGCGGCTCGCGAACCGGCTGGCGATCGAGCACGCCGGGAGCGATGCGTTCCAGGGCGTTGCGCTGCTTTCCGACGATGGGGCCCTTGCCGTCCACAGGCTCGCCAAGTGGATTCATGACCCGGCCAATAAGCCCCTCGCCCACCGGTACGGACATAATCGTATTCGTGCGCTTGACGACGTCGCCTTCCTTCAGCTCTTGCGATTCGCCGAGGAGCACCACGCCCACTTCTTCCTCTTCGAGGTTGAGCGCGATGCCGTATACGTTGTGCGGAAAGGCAAGCATTTCGCCGGCCATAACCTTCTCCAGGCCATGCACGCGCGCGATTCCGTCGCCGACGCTGATGATCGCGCCGACTTCATCCACCGAAACGGTCTGCTCGTAATTCTCGATCTGCTCGCGCAGAATCTTGCTGATTTCGTCTGCCTTGATGTTTGCCATGCCTGCTCCGTCGTTTCCGTCTCGGTGTGTTTAGCTGTCTATTCCGCCGCCAGGCGCGTGCGCAGTTCGTTCAACCGATTGCGCAACGAGCCGTCGTAAATCGTATCTCCGATGCGTACGACCGCGCCGCCCAGCAGCGCCGGATCGAGCGAATACTTTGTTTCGATTTTCTTGCCCGTAAGCCGCGCTAAAGTTTTCGCGAATTCTTTCTTCTGCGCCGCGCTCAATTCCACTGCGCAAGAAATCTCCGCTTCGGCAATACCTTGCCGCTGCCGGAGAACTTCCTGAAAAGATTCAATGATTTCCGGCACGAGATGCGTGCGGTGGTGGTCGGCAATCAAGAACAAAAAATTGCGCAGAATTTTGCTCGCACCCAACCGTTTGACGAGTTTTTCGATCACCCCGTGTTTGTCCTCGGGAGTGACCGCGGGGCTAGCCAGAAAGGTGCGCAGCTCCGCAGACTGTGCATACGTCGTCCCGAAGTCGTTGAGCTGCTTGGACGTCGGCTCGGCCGCGCCCTGCGCGAGCGCGACATCCACCAGCGCATTGGCGTACTGGAGGCTCGCGGATTTCAATTCGGCCTCCCTTCGAGACTCTTCACGAAGCTGCTGATCAGCGATTCCTGGGCCTTAGGTGTGAGCTGTTTCGCGAGGAGCGATTCCGCGCCATCCACTGCAAGTGCGGCCGCCAGAGCCTTCAGTTCCAGGCGCGCCGCGCGTTCCGCGGCTTCGATTTCCGCCTTCGCAGCGGCGGCGATCTTCTGTGCATCGCTTTGCGTTGCTCCGCGGAGCCGCGCGACTTCCGCTGCGGATTCGCGTTCCGCAAGAGCGCGGAGTTCCGTGATTTCCTTCTGGAGATTTACCAGCTTGCCTTCGGCCTCACGAAGCTGCGCGTCCGCTGCAGCCTTGGCGGCGGTGGATTTTGCGATCGCCGAGCTGATTGCCAAAGCGCGTCCGCTGAAAAACGCCGGCGCCTTTTTCAAGCATAGCCAAAGAACCACACTCGCGACGATCGCGAAATTAATCCACTTGAAAAGTTCCGTGGCGCTTTCCACGGCAGGGCTTTCGCGTTCCTCCGCGGCGTGCACGCCGGCTACGGTGAAGAGCACCACGAATAGAACACCCGCGGCAAGTAATACACGGCGGTTCCGGGTCATCGGGCCTCTCTCATGGGAGCGCCCGACGGCGGGGTTTGCAAAATGCGCCGTGCAATTTCGGCGGAAAGTTGGTCCACAGTAGCTTCGATATCTTGGCGCGCCCCGGCAAGTTCGCGCGCAATCCGTTCTTTCCCCGCGCCGACTTCCGCGGAAGCCTTCGCACGCGCTTCTTTGAGTTGGGCGGCACGCTCGTCGAGCAGTTTCTTCCGCGCGGCTTCCTGCTCGGCGTATACCTGCCCGCGAGCCTGTTTCAGCGCATCCTGGTATTGCTTGACCTTCTCGGCGGCGGCGGCCTGTGCTGTTTCCGCGGCCTTTTGCGCGCCGGCGGTACGCGAATCGCGTTCCGCCATCACTTGCAGCAACGGTTTGAAGAAAAGTGCCCGTAAAATGAAGTAAAAAAGCAGGATGATCAGGACTGTAGGCACAGCCTGAAGGAACAGTTCGCCTAGTTGGCCAACAATCGCCTGCATCAGAAGTTGTGTCGCCTAAAAGTCAGGTTGGCAGCCACGCCGGGCCCCACCCCTTGGGAGCCCTTCGGCGGGCTAAACGCTGCCGTCTTAAAACAATATTTTATAGCATCCGTAGCGGCTTCCGTCAACGTGACCCGTTGCCGCAAATTATGAGAAGGGATTCGACTATTGATCTACTGCCGCGTCTGCGCGGGAATGTCGTATACGTAGCGAACAGTAGTCGGCGTGTTGCTGCGCCCGCTGGTCATGTGGAGCGTTTCGTAAAGCTGACGGCCGTCCTCGGAAAGCTCAAACGTGCGGCTCATTTTATTGCCGCGCGGATCTTTTTCATCGCTCACCAAACGATTGCCATCCCACTTAGCGGCAATCTCCTGGTAGTTCGCGTCCTTGGATTTCTGCAATTTGCGCCCGTCGGTCATGAACGCGCGCTTGCGGCTCTGGTCGTCCACCAGGTCCACTTCCGCCCCCGTCATGGACATGGTCATGGTGCGTGGCGGCGTCATCAGTTCGTGCATTTTTTGTCGCTGATCATCGCTCTCCCCACCGCCGCGATGCCCCCCATAGCCGCCACCTCCGCCGCCGGGTAAGCCGACTCCTATGCGAGGTCCACCACCAGAGCCCCCGCCGCGTCCGCCATTCGAACCTTGCGAGTCCTGCGCCCGTTGGCGCGGGTCGTCACTCTCATCGCGATTGAGCTTCCAGGCGCCCAGAATTACGGTTCGCGGAGGCGGCAGCGGCACCGGTTCCTGCGACTTCGCCGCCGGCCCGGAGACGGACTGGGGCGGTGCACCCGCAAGCGGCCCCGGAGGAGCCTGGGCGAAAGTCGTAGCAGGTACAAATAGGCTTAACGCAGCGAAAGCAGTGGAGGCTGTTAACTTGGCAACGCGTGTGAGTTTCATCGGTAAACCAGAGCTTTTCTTAAAACCAATATTATATTCCCACTTCCACAAGCAATGGTTCCTGCTCTTCTATTTTAACCAGCGGTTGAGGTCCGTCGCGCGGGGAAGGAACGCTAGCGCGCCGAGTCCGCGGAAACGCGCAGCGCGCTGGCGATAGCGATGTTCGCCCGGAGCGATAATGGCCATGAACGGAACGCCGGCGTCACGCGCGGCCAGCGCGTCGTCAATGTTATCGCCCAAATAGAGCGCGCTGGCAGGATCGCGCTCGCCGACAATTTTGCGCAGGCCTTCGGGATGTGGCTTTTTCTTCGCATCATCCATGGTGATGACCGTGCGAAAGTATTTCGTGGCGGGCCAGCGCTTGAACGTAAAATCAAATTCCCGCCGCGTGCGGCCTGTGAAAAGGTTTAATTCGTAGCGGCGCGCCCACCGCTCAATCTGCCGCGGCGTAACAATCAGCTTCTCATTTCGAACGTTGCCGGGTTTCCCATCGGTCCCCCAATAGAATTTCTCAAATGCCGTGCGCGCTTCCTCGTAGGTCGCTGGGTGGCCCAGCGACGTCACCCACGCAGACACCATGTTCCAGTCATCGTTAAATCCCGGTTTGCTCTTCCACTTGTGCAGCTCCTCGTAGGTAACGCGCTTCCCGGTGAAGTAACGCACCGTCTCCAGTGCCGAACGCCAATACGTCCCGCGAACGTCCACGAGCACGCCGTCCACATCAAAGATCAGGATGTGCGGCTGCAGCCTCTTTCTCATTGTGGGTTTTCCCGTCAGCGCGGAACGAACGCGCGCCGGAGCCGGAGAAAAAATGTAAAAAACAGGATATCACGCTGGATGAGGAGAGACAGTTCGTACGGGAACGAGCTACGGGAACGGAGATTGCAAGCCGAAGGGCCGCACCCGGCTTGCCGTCTCTCTTATTGGGCATGCAAGGTGCAGCGGGGACTAACGCTCCTGTCTGCGTTAAGGTGGAGTCCTTCGCGATTCAGTTCATCCGTGTCAGAAGATCAGCTCGCGCTGCGCCACGATTGTGTAAGGGAGCGACTGAGTTACATTGGCGATCCAGCAGCTGTCGTATTGAATGAGGGCGTTGCCTCCGCCGTTCCAGCTCATGGTAGGTGGGCCTGGAGAAAGATTCGAACCCAAAGCAATGAGGTGCGTATACGTCGTATCGGTATACATGTTGGCGACAAATAAGGAACCATTGTCTGTGCCGCCGCCACCGCCGTTTTTCACAACGCTGCCTTTTCCGATGACCAAAATGAGTCCGTTGTAACTGAAACCGCCAAGCTCGGTCAGTTGGCCAGTGACCAGCAGAATGCCCGCGCCGCTGCCGCCCAGCGAGACGTCACCGTTGACGACGTTGACTACGGGTGCAGTATCAATGCCCAAATTCGCGGGGGCCGCTCCGTTGGTGACGTTGGGCCCTGCTGCCGCCGTAATCATGTTAACCAGTTTTGTTAAACCATCGACGGTGTTAAGGTTCATGGCCGGGTTGCTCGCCAGCGTAGAACTGACGGGTGATACCCCGGCGGGGCTCCCCGTGAACTGACTCGGATCGTTCAACTGACCGTTTACGTTGGTCGCCGTGGTGCTGTCGGTCGTTCCGATAGCGGGTTGGTTGACCGCGGCTGGACAACCAGCCCCGGCGGTCGGCCCCTGCGCGGCGTCTGTGCCACTTGCATGTAAATGACTCGAGTGTGGATTCGTTCCAAAATCTGCGCCCGTGCCGTCAAGGATCATCGCCCCCGGAAAAGCGGGGAATGGGGTTCGGCTGAGTTCGTATTGGGTCATTCGGCGCGAACCACTAGGTGTGACCGCCAGCGCTGTCAGCTCATACACCGGCAGGTAGTTGGCATTGGCCGCGGCGCAGCTGGTGTAGGCATTGGCAATGGCCACTTCATTTGTTCCGGTCCAGCAGACACGATTGCCGTTCGTCGTGCCGTCGACAGAGGTGACCAGCGTTGTCCCCGTGACCGATTTGTTGGCCTTGGCCATTATGCGTACCCACTTCCAAGGGAGTATGGGAGAAGCTGCGTAGCTCGTACTGGCAGTAGCCGCAGTTGTTATGTACCAACTTCCCGTGGGCACTCCGCCCGTGCAGGTCACTTCCTGACAGATTTCAGTGTCGGGATAGTTGCTCCCCCATGGAGCAACCGTCTCGCCGGACGCGGGATTGATGGCATAAAGAACGCCGTTGGTACCTCCTGGCAGCGCCGTCGTCGGAATACTGGCGCTCAGGCTGTTCGGAGCGCCGGCGCGCAACCGGTCGCGGACCTCTTCAATTCCGGCCTTGGACGCAAAATACGCTGTTTGCTCATCGCGAAAATTCGCGCTGACGTTGGTCTCCGTGTTGGACATCATAATCATCCCCATCAGCGCCGCGCTGAGGAGCAGCAACACCATTAATGCAACGACTAGAGCAATCCCTCGTTCGGATGCCTTGGATTTCTTGCTACGAAAAGCATTCATGTTCTTCTCCTGCTAGCACGACATGGGTTGTCCCGAAGCCGCCATCGAGCAATTGTTGAGAGAGACCTCGCCCTCAAGGATTGTTTCGATCGGCTGCGCCGTTTTGGGATCGATCACTGCATTGTTGCGGATCTGCAAGCTGATCTTGATGGTTTTGATTGAAGCAATGGTTTGGGCCCCGCTGCTGGTGCTGATGTCCACCGGCAAAGAGGTGATCTGCGTCCCGTCCGCTTGAAAATAGGAAAAAATGGGATTGCTGATCACATCGTTCGTTTCGGTTCCCCAGTTTTGCGTCTGGCCCGTAAGCGGGTTTGCGCTCACCTTGGCAACCTGGCTGCGCTGCAAGCACAGGGTGCAGTTCCCCGATCCATTGATCATGTACAAGACGCTTTGCACGACGCCGTTGCCATTCATATCGCCTTCGAATTGGATCTCGTTCGCATCTATTTTTACCAAGCCCATGGCCACCCGATTGTCGTTGATATAGGCATTGGCCCATGAATAGGTGGTCTGCGTGGTGAGCGCCGGGCTCCACAAAAGGCTCGTGGTATCCACCATCCGCGAGTTCGGATAGCCGATCTCATTGATGTCTCGAAAGAACTGATCCACGAAATCACGAGCTTCCTGGAAATTATCCAGCTTTACTTGCTCGGTAAAGGCCCGCTGTTGAGCGTTATTTATCTGCACAAAGAGTCCTGCACTGACGATGCCCAAAACCAGCAAAACCACCATCATTTCGATCAACGAAAACCCGACTTGACGATTGCCGGCTTGCCTGTTTCCCTTCATATTACTGTCCCCCCGCCATCGAGCGAATCGTCACGGGGAGCGAGAACAAGATGGGGTTCGTCCCCGAACCCTGCATCTTTGCCGACACCGTGACCAGCTTGACGTAGTTCGACGGCGTCTGAATGTTCCACCGCACGTCATACACGGACTGTCGGTTGCTCGTGCCGCACGCCGTGTAAGACATGTAATACCCCGCAGGCGCGCCAGAGCTTCCCAGGGCCTGTGAGAAATCGATCGATCCCGAGGACAGCACCGTCGCTCCGGTTCCTGCCGTTGATCCCGTTACGTTGATAGTATTGGGTGTGCCAGTGCAGTCCGTGATGGTGAGCGCTGACGAGCCGCTGGCGGAAGCGCTTGATATTTTCTCCGTCACCATTTGCGCGATGACCGTGGCATTGCTCTGTTGCCTGTTTCTCGAGTTTGTCCCGATCGCAATGGGAATCAGAACTGCGGTTCCCAATACTCCGACGGTCAGCACGAGACTCGCGATCATGAGCTCGATCATGGACATACCGCACTGCTTTGAGACTCTGCTGCTTCGTTTCAATTCCATGAGCTTCCATTCCACGTCACAATTTTGGCGCGTCCGCCTTTGGTCACCACGACCGCGGCCCAACCCGATCCGCCGACGCGGGTATCCGACATGTAGTAAACGAAATACTTTGCTGGCGGCGTGCTGCACGTCGCCGGCGTTGTCGTCGTATCGTAGTTGCAAGGCAGGCCTCTCCCCGTGTAGCCGAGGGTGTTGGTGTTGTCATACGAGCTGCTTCCCGTGTCTCCCACTAGCACATACGCTGACGGCTGTCCGTTGCTGCCGCTGGGTGTGCCGGAGGCCGGAACCGTGGTCCCACTGAACTCCATTAACGGCTCGCCCGTATCGAAGCTGCCATTTCCATTTAGATCGACATACGCGATTTGCGCGCCGTTGCGCGTTCCGTAATGAATCACGTAGGTTGTGTTGTTCTTCGCGGCCAGGATTCTTGCGTCTTGCATGAGTCCGGCCAGATCGCCCGCTGAGGCGCGCAACCGTACGTTGGCAACGGCTGACAGGATGTTGGGAATGGCGATCCCTGCGACCACCATCACAACGAACACTACGATTAGGACCTCCAACAAGCTGAATCCGGATATTTGGACGCCCCGCACGCTTTTTTCCCTGGTCCTACGGTAAAGCTTCATCTTTTTCCCTTGAACTTTCTTTCTTTATTGTGCATCTCGAAAGGAGGCCTTGGAGAACACACCCAGAATGCCCACGCGGTAGTAACGTGCACGTCGCATGCCGCCGTTGAATGCGGAATAAGTCCTTTCGTAAGCTGGGCTTACTGGGATTCGGACTCCCAAGCCCGGATCGGTGGAAAACATTCTGGGTCGAAACGTTACAAGTTGGGATAAGCCTTAGCGAATCTGGATGATAGAGTTCTAATCCGATTGGGCGCACGAGGCAACAGAGAGTCCCGGCCCGCGTCATTCGGCCATGTTCGGTTCGCGGCACATCGGGCGGAAATCAGAGGCGGTCCAAGAAGCTCGTGACTGGCCTACTCTCTGTTGCTGCCTCTTTCGGGGGCTTGCTACAATCGCTCCGTCGGTATTGCGGCCCAACGGGACGCACCCTTGGAACGGTGCCCGCAGCCAACTATTTCCCTACGAAACAATCACGAGTCGCCGGACGGAAGGCGCGCCATCAAGAAGGTCACGTGCCGGTCGCTGTGTGGCCGTCAAAATCAAGGAGAGGCGTATGGCCAAGTATGGCGGAGTGGACTTTATCGATTTTGATTCGCAACTGAACGACGAGGAAAAACTGGTCCGCCGGACGGCGCGCGAATTCGTCGAAAACGAAATCATTCCTATTATCGAAAAGCATAGCCGGGAAGCGACCTTCCCAAAGCATCTGGTTCCGCAGCTCGGCGAGCTGGGATTTTTTGGCGCGAACCTCCACGGTTACGGCTGCGCGGGAATGTCCAACGTAGCATACGGCTTGATGACCCAGGAACTCGAGCGCGGCGATTCCGGCTTGCGCAGTTTTGTTTCCGTGCAGGGCGCGCTGGTGATGTATCCGATTTACACTTTCGGCAGCGACGCGCAGAAAAACAAGTGGCTGCCGCTTTTGCAACAGGGCAAAGCCATCGGCTGCTTCGGCTTGACCGAGCCGCAATTCGGTTCGAATCCTGGCGGGATGCTCACCCGCGCGGTGAGGAAGGGCAAAAAATACGTCCTGAACGGCGAAAAAATGTGGATCACCAGCGGGTCCATCGCGGACGTCGTGGTGGTCTGGGCCAAAGCCGAGGACGACAAAATTCGCGGATTCCTCGTGGAAAAGGGAGCGCCGGGTTTCAAGGCCTGGGACGTCCACGGAAAATGGTCGCTGCGTGCCTCGGTCACTTCAGGTTTGGCATTCACGGACTGCGAAATCCCGGAAGAAAATCTTTTGCCCGGCGTCGTGGGTCTGAAAGGACCGCTGAGCTGTCTGAACCAGGCGCGTTACGGCATCGGCTGGGGCGCTCTCGGCGCGGCAATGGCCTGCTATGACACCGCGCTGCAGTACGCCAAGACGCGCAAACAGTTTGCCAACAAGCCGATCGCCTCGCACCAATTGGTCCAGGAAAAACTCGCGTGGATGATCACGGAAATCGTGAAGGGGCAACTTCTGGCGCTGCACGTCGGCCGCCTGAAAGACAACGGCAAAGTGGATCCGTCGCACATCTCCATGCTCAAAATGAACAATGTGGCCATCGCGCTGGATACCGCCCGCAAAGCCCGCGACATCCTCGGCGCCAACGGCATCGTCGACGATTACTGCATCATGCGCCACATGAACAACCTCGAAAGCGTCTTTACCTACGAGGGCACCAACGATATCCACAAGCTGGTGATCGGCGAGCGCATCACCGGCATCGCCGCGTACGTGTAGAGCCGAAGAGGGTGGATTCAAACTTACCTCTGCACTTCCTAATCCATCCATCCCACATTGCGCCGAATCCTGTATCTTGTAGAGGCACCCGCCGCTGCGGGCGCCCTAGAGGAGCACTCTCCTATGCGTCAATCTGCCATCACCTTGAATCGATTCTTCCGCGGCTTGATTGCGGCTTTGCTCTTAGTTCTCACTGGTAGCGTCGGCATTGCTCACGCACAGCAGAAAGCCGCGCCAACGCCAGAAAAACCCAAGATTCGCGCCATCACGGCGTTCATCAATTTGGATCGCGCACAATACCAGGAGCAGGTAGCAGATGCCTTGAAACTGCTGAGGCGTGCGCAGACGACTTTTGAATCGCGCGGCTACCAGGTCCAAACCATCCGCATCGCCACGCAGCCGTTTCCGGAATACACAAAAGGACTAACGACTGAGCAGGCCGTGGCATTCTTCAAGCAATACGACGCGCTCGCTGCAAAAGAGAAATTTGCCGCCTCCATTGGCCCAGCGATGGTGAACGCCGGAGACAGCGATGCGCAAGCCGAGCTGCTCGCCGAAATCCTGTCCAACACGAAAACGCTGAACGCCAGCCTCGTGGTCGCTGGCGATGAAGGGGTCCGCTGGAATGCGGTTGGTGCGGCCGCCCGCGTAATGAAGAAACTCGAGGCCACGGAACACAGCCAGGGCAATTTTCATTTTGCCGCCATCGCCATGGTTCCGCCGCTGACGCCATTCTTTCCCGCGGCGTATCACACCGGCTTCGGGCACCAGTTCGCCATCGCGCTGGAATCGGCAAACGTCGTTGCCGCTGCATTCAAGAATGCGCCGGATTTGGCCACCGCCAAGCAACGCCTCACCGATTCACTCGCCAGCAGCGCGTTCGACATCCAACGGCACGCGGGACGCATCGACCAGGAAACCGGCTGGACCTACATGGGAATCGATCTTTCCCCGGCGCCTTCAGGAAATGTTTCCATCGGCGAGGCCATCGAAAATCTGACCACCGAGCCAGTCGGCATGAGTGGAACGCTGACTGCCGCCGCAACCATTACCGCCGCCATCCGGGACGTCAAGGTGAAACAAACGGGCTACAGCGGCTTGATGCTCCCGATCCTGGAAGACACGCGACTGGCGCAGCGCTGGAGCGAAGGTCACCTTTCTCTCGACGCGCTGCTGAGCTATTCCGCCGTCTGCGGCACGGGCCTCGACACCATTCCGCTGCCCGGCGACATCACCGCCGAGCAGCTCTCGCTCATCATCGGGGACATGGCCAGCCTCGCCTTCAAATGGCACAAGCCGCTCTCGGCGCGCTTGCTTCCGGTTGCAGGTAAAGGATGGGGCGAAATGACTGAGTTCAACGACCCATTTCTGGTGAACGCGAAGCTGCAGCCGCTCGACGTCAAGTAGAGAGTTCAGTTTTCAGCCCGAAGTTCTCTGTAAGAAATGGCTAAACACGGGAAACCTGTACCGCTCGCAGTTATTTCGGTGCTGAGGAGCTTGTCTTTTCGGTCCACCGCTGCCGCGCGGCCGCCAGAAATTGCTCCTTGTCCTTTCGTATGAGTTGGACAAGCGCAGGATTTTCGGTTTTTTCATGCGCAGCTGCCCAAAGCACCATCTCCGTGAGCACCGGCGCAAGATCGATGCCTTTTGCCGTAAGAGAGTAAATCACTTTCCGTCCGTCCAATGGATCTCGCCCCGAAGTGATGATTCCATGACCCATCAGCTTGCGCAGCCGGTCAGCCAGAATATTCGTCGCAATCCCCTCGTACGACTCCAGAAATTCCTTGTAGCTCCGAAACCCTCGCAGCATCATGTCCCGTATAATCAGCAACGACCAGCGATCGCCCAGTATCTCCACGGAGGCATTCAGCGGACACCCCGACCGCCATTTTGGACTAGGCTTCTTTTTTGGCACCATTTCACGCTAGCATTTTTCACTTGCATTTTGCAAGTTTGTTGTTGCAGACTGGCCTTCCAAAGCCAGCGATCTTTGGCGGCACTTTGAAATCGGAGGATGAAAATGAGCCAGGCCGCGCCGAAAAAATCCCCTGCGGTAGAACTGGAACCGCCGCGCTTCGAAAACGGCCAGCCCTTGTGGATTGCAGGATTCCGCCAGCACTTCACTTCGGAAACCATGAAAGATATGCCTTCTCTTTGGCAGCGCTTTGCGCCTCACATTGGTAGCACCCCCGGACAAGTCGGCCGGGTGGCATATGGCTTGTGCTTCAACGCTCAGAGCCCGGACGGCATGGACTACATGGTTGGCGTCGAAGTCTCCAGCCCCTCGCATCATCGCGCCGACTTCAGCGTCATCTCCATCCCAGCACAAAAATACGCCGTTTTCTCTCACCGCGATCATGTTTCCAAACTCCGTGAAACGTTGGATGCCATCGACAAGTGGCTCCCCGGATCAGCCCTTCAAGTCGCCTGCGGAACCACCGATGGGCCGGACTTTTTCGAGCGCTACTCCGAGGAATTCGATCCGCGAACTGGAATGGGCGGCATGAGCGTTTGGATCCCACTCAAGTCGTAAAGCGAACAAAAAATATTTTGCACCAACAAAATAAAAGGTACGCTCTTGCAGCGGCCTGACTACGACGGAGGAGTGACAGATGAGCAGGGTACGAGTTTTGGTAGGAACGCACAAGGGCGCATTCATTTTGACCGCAGACGGCAAGCGCCAGAAATGGGACATCAGCGGCCCCCATTTCTCCGGGTGGGAAATCTACCACCTCAAAGGGTCACCTGTTGATCCTAATCGTCTCTTTGCCTCACAATGCAGCGGCTGGTTCGGCCAAATCATTCAGCGCTCGGATGACGGCGGCAAAACCTGGACTCAGCCCGGCACGCCTCCAGGCGAATCCACCACCGGGCCCGGCGGAATGCCTAAGGCCGAAAGCAACAAATTTGTCTACGACGTCTCCGCCGAAACCGGCAAACCCCTCACCACGCACATGTGGTACGACGGCACCCAGCATCCCTGGGAATTCAAGCGCGTCTGGCATATCGAACCTTCCCTCACCGACCCGGACACCGTCTACGCGGGAGTGGAAGATGCCGCCCTATTCCGTTCGACCGACGGCGGAAAGAATTGGAAAGAACTCTCCGGACTTCGCGGCCACGGCACCGGCCCGAAGTGGCAGCCCGGCGCTGGCGGCATGTGTCTTCACACCGTGATTCTGGATCAGAGCGATCCCAATCGCATCTACATCGCCATCTCCGCCGCAGGCGCATTCCGCACCGACGACGGCGGCAAGACCTGGAAGCCCATCAATAAGGGCCTGGTTTCCCCCTACATCCCCGAACCTCGCGCCGAAGTCGGCCACTGCGTCCACCACGTCGCCATGAATCCGTCGCGCCCCGGCGTTCTCTTCATGCAAAAACATTGGGACGTCATGCGCAGTGACAATTCCGGCGACTCCTGGACGGAAGTCAGCGGCAACTTGCCGACCGATTTTGGCTTCGTCATTGATGTCCACGCCCACGAGCCGGAAACAATCTATGTCGTCCCCATCAAAAGCGACGGCGAGCACTTTCCTCTAGACGGCAAACTCCGCGTCTATCGCAGCCGCACCGGCGGCAACGAGTGGGAAGAACTCTCCAAAGGTCTCCCGCAACGCGACAGCTACGTCAACGTACTGCGCGACGCCATGGCCATCGACACGCTCGACAAGTGCGGCGTCTACTTCGGCACCACCGGTGGCCAGGTCTACGCTTCCGCCGACTCCGGTGACAACTGGGCCTCCATTGCGGAACACCTTCCGGCCGTTCTTTCCGTGGAGGTTCAGACCCTTCCATGATCCGCGTGATTCTCCCGGGCCATCTGCGAACACTCGCGCATGTCAGCGCCGAGGTGCAGGTCCACGTTGAAGGCCCGGTCACCCAGCGCTCCGTCCTCGATGCCCTCGAAGCGCAATATCCCATGCTGCGTGGCACCATTCGCGATCATGTAACGCAGGAACGTCGTCCCTTCTTACGTTTCTTCGCCTGTGAGGAGGATTATTCGCTCCAGCCCCCGGATACGCTACTTCCCGAGGCAATCGCTTCGGGAGCCGAGCCCCTGCTCATCATCGGGGCCATCGCGGGCGGCTAGTGACAGCGGTGCTGCTGCTCTTCTGTAGCACCGAAAAGGATTTCAGGGTTTGTTGTATTGAATAGGAAGCCCATCAGGAGAAAAAACGAATGGAATCTGTCGCGCAATCAGCTCCCATCTCGAGGGGAGCGCTCTGGACCGGACGCGTCCTCAGCGCCATCCCCGTGTTGCTGCTGCTCACCAGTGCCACTGCGAAGTTGCTGAAACCGCCGAACATCATAGAGGGATTCGCTAAGTTCGGCTACTCCGAAACCATGATTGCGAAGCTCGCCATCATCGAGCTCGCCTGCACGGCCATCTACCTGATCCCGCGCACGTCCGTTTTTGGCGCGATTTTGCTGACAGCCTATCTTGGCGGCGCCACCGCCACTCATGCCCGCGTAGGTGATCCTGCTTTCGTCGGGCCTGTCATTACCGGTGTTCTGCTTTGGTTGGGACTTTATTTGCGCGAGCAACGGCTGCGCGCCCTGGTTCCACTGCGCAGCTAGGCTGCCCGTGACTCGCGAATTCTGGAAACATTTCTCTCGGTCGAACGTCTAGATTTAGGGGTGTCGTACCATGAATCTCAAAGCTGATTTATTCCTTCACGATCTGAAATTCGCCCTCCGCTCTCTCTCTCGCTCCAAAGGGCTCGTCATTACGGTCGTGCTCACGCTCGCCCTCGGCATTGGCGCCAACGCCGCCATCTTCAGCTTGGTGCGTGGCGTGCTCCTTCGCCCGCTCGTCAATGCTGACGAAGACCGCCTCATCTACATTCGCCAAAGCGCGCCCAGCCTCGGCGTCGAAAACGCCAATTTTTCCGTACCAGAGATTCAGGACATCAAGTCTGGCATCCACACGGTCAGCGAATTTGGCGACTTCTCAGTCGTCGGGTTCACCATGATCGGCCTTGGCGAACCCCGCGAGGTCCGCGCCGGCGTTGTCGGCGGCACGTACTTCGAAGTGATGGGCCTTCATCCCGTCCTCGGCCGTCTCATTGGCCCGCAAGACGACGGTCCCAAGGCTCCCGGCGTGGTCGTCCTGACCTATCGCTTTTGGTCCACCGCTCTCAAGAGCGATCCTTCCGTCCTCGGCAAGTCGCTTCGCCTTGGCAGCGGCGGCCTGGGAGATCGCTCTGCGTCCATCATCGGCGTCCTCGAACCCTCCGTCCCTTATCCCGCCGATACGGAAATCATCGCCAACATCGTGACCAGCCCTCACCACCTCTCCGCAACAATGGTCACCGGCCGCGTTCATCGCATGACCGAACTTTTCGGCCGTCTCGCTCCGGGCGCAACCGTCGAGCAGGCTCGCGCCGAGCTTCGCACCGTCTACGCTTCGATGGTCAGCCAGCATGCCGCCGACTACTCGAAAGACGGCAGCTCGCAGATCAACGCCGTCCTCCTCCGCGAACAAATCACTTCCGGTGCCCGCACCGTCCTTCTGGTTCTGCTCGCTGCTTCCGGACTGGTGTTCATCATCGCCTGCTCGAACGTCGCCAATCTGATTCTCGCGCGTACCGTTCGCCGTGAAGGCGAACTCGCTATCCGCGCGGCCCTCGGAGCCAGCGCCAGCGCCTTGCGCCGTACGTTGCTCGCGGAGAGTCTGATTCTTTCCGTTGCCGGCGCTACGTTGGGTGTGATCACCGCGCGCCCGCTCCTTGCTGTGCTCGCGCACTACGCGTCCCGCTTTTCGGTCCGCGCCCTCGACCTCACAGTAGATTCCAGCATGCTCTGGGTCGGTGCCCTTCTGGCGGTCATCGCTGCAGTCCTGCTGGCCTTTGTGCCGCACCTTCCGAACGCCAACACCTCGCAAACCCCTGGCCTCACCAGCGGCGGCGTCCGCATCACCGGAAGCACGGGCCGCCGCCTTCGCATCTTCGCCATTACCCAAATCGCCGCGTCCTTCATGCTCCTCGCCGGCGCCAGCATGCTTCTCAAAACGCTCCTTGCCATGCAGGCCGCGCAGACCGGCCTAGACACGCGGCACGTTCTCGCCATCAACGTCCCCGCTATCTCGTACGGAAAAACGGCCCAGCAAATCGTCGATTTCTACAAGGAGTCGATTCGTCGCATTGATGCGTTACCCGGCGTGGCCAAAACCGCCTTCGGCATTGTCGTTCCCTGGCGCGATGCCGGCAGCTTTGGCCCGGGTTTTGCTTTTTCCGCGGACCTCCATGTTAAAGGTCCCGGCGAAGAGGATCCTCGCGCCCAATTGCGCACCATTTCTCCCGGATTTTTTGCCGCGTTAGGCGTTCCCATCATTGCTGGACGCGATTTCAACGAGCTTGACGGAAAGGACAACAAAGATCCGGTCGTTATCGTCAGTGAGACTCTCGCAAAGCGCATGTTTCCCAATCAGGATGCCGTCAATCGGCATGTCTTTTGGACGGATCCTGTGATCAAGTTCATTCCCGGAATCAGCACCGCGCCGCACCGCATCATTGGCGTCACCGCCGATATTGACGACGAACACGTCGTTCCTGGGCCCCTCCTCACCGTCTATAGCCCGATGGATGAAGGTCCGATTTTTGGCGGTCGCCTCTTCATCCACACCACCGCCAATCCGTATTCGCTGGTCACGCCGGTCACTCGCATCGTTCGTGACATGTCCGTCGACCAGCCTGTGGAACGCGCCGCTACTCTCGAGGACGTTCGTGCGGAAGTCCTCACTCCCGATCGTCTCAACACCGTCGTTTTCGGCGTCTTCGCCGGAGTCGCGCTCGCCATCGCGCTTGTCGGCGTTGCGGGCGTCCTCGCCTTCTCCGTCAGCGCGCGCACCCGCGAATTCGGCATCCGCCTCGCTCTTGGCTCACCGCCCCGGCGTCTCCTCGCCGGAGTCATCGTCGAAGGTGCCATCATGGCCGTCGCTGGAGTCGTCGCAGGCGCCGCCGGCGGCTATCTCCTGGCCCGCTTTGCCGGCAGCTATTTCCTCGACGTCCGCATGCCCAGCGCCCAGCCCGTAATCGCCTCTGCGCTTATCCTGCTCGCGGCTGCGATTGTTGCGTCGGCGCTCCCGGCCGCCCGCGCCGCCCGCATCAACGTCATGGAAGCCTTGCGCTCCGACTGACCGCCACTTCTGCACTAGGGGCACGATAAATCGTGCCCCTCTTCATCCGTGTGGTCGCTGGGCTCTAGCCTTTGAGGGGAACGGTTTAGTTTCACTGGAATATTTATGGTATGGTTTCGCGTCATGCGTACTTCGCAGTGCGCCCTGCTCGTCGCCATCATCGCTTCCGCGGGTTGCGGCACAAGCCGCACCATGTCCGGCGATCCGCAATCCCTCACGCCCGAGCGAGCCGCCGCCGTCGAAGCAGATGTGCGCACCTTCGCCCAGACCGTCGCTCATGACGTCACACAAGAAGGCCCGTTAGCCTGGCGCAAACACTTCGCAGACAGCCCTGCCTTCTTCATGGCTGATGAAGGTCGCATGGCATTTCCGAATAGCACCGTGGCCACAGCGGGAATTCAGGATTTCGCGCGCACCATCAAGCAAATGGAGCTGCGCTGGGGCGATGATTTACGCGTCGATCCGCTCACGCCGAATTTCGCCGTCATCGCTGCCACATACAAAGAGGTCCGTCTGGACACTGCAGGCCATCGCATCGAAGAAACCGGGTTCTTCACCGGCACTGCGGAACATCGAGACGGCCGCTGGCAATTCCGCAACGCCCATTGGTCCGTACTCGCTCCTCCTCCGGCCGTCCATTAACTTTCCACACTTGTGCAAGTTCCCCGCTGACCTCGGTGACCACGCGTGCGGAGCAACTACGAGGCCGCTGCGTGCCGCGCTTGGAGACGCCGCGACTTGCCATTCGGCGAGCTGCGTTTCTTATCCCAGCCTCCAAGACTAAGGGCAACGGCCGTACACGCTTCGCGCAATTCATCTGCCAGCGCGCGGTCGACCATCGTGCGAGCCACCACCATGCCCCCGATGGCCAGCGCGGCGATACTCTGCGCAGTGGTATGCCGCCGCTGGCCCTTCTCAAGCAAACTCCGTTCCAGCACGCTCACCATCGCTTTAAACACGGTCTCGAATGCGCGCTTGGCGCTCACGCCGCTGCGCGCCACATCCGTAGGCAAAGCCACCATCGGGCAGGAATTCTCGACATCCTCGTAATGTTGCCGCGACAGGTAGGCGCGCACCACTTGCGGCCCCACGTCCGTCGAGGAAAGGTCCACGTGCACCCCTTCCCAGCAACTTTTCCATTCCGGGTCAGTGAAAAAGCATCCAAGCACTGCGGCATACAGATCGCTTTTGCTTTCGAAATAACTATAAAAGCCACCATGCGTCAGCCCCGCGCCAGCCATAATCTGCTGCAGAGACACGCTCTCAAACCCATGCCGGTTGAAGAGCTTGCGGGCGCTAGTAATGATGTTTTTCTTTACTGCGTCGCGATGACCACTGGGGTAAGGCATAGGGCCTCCTCATTCGTTAGAACCTGAAGTATGGCTCTAACTGCGCTTACCTGCCCACATAAAATATTATGTTGAACATATTTTTGCGCAGTGCTCAGATGCGTGTGCGGTGGAACGCAACAGTTGGAGAGGATAAACATGAGCGAAATAACGAACCGGCAGGCAGCAATCAAGGGACCCACGCGGCGGCAAGCCATCGCTGGTGCCGCCGTCGCTTTCGGCGGACTCGCATTGGGCTCACGCAAGGCTTGGGCGGAATCCGGGGACGAGATTTCTCACACGTGTGCGGCCATTCATCAGGAAGTGGTTTTCAAGGCCAGCCGCAAGCGCGTCTACGAAGCGCTCACGGAAACCAAACAGTTCGACAAGGTCGTCCAGCTCAGCGAAGCGATGAAGGGCGGCATGCCTCCGGGAGCTGCGCCTACGAATATCAGCCGTGAAGCGGGCGGCGCCTTCACTCTCTTCGGCGGCTATGTCTCGGGCAGACACATCGAGCTGGTGCCCAACGACCGCATTGTCCAAGCCTGGCGTCCGCAAAGCTGGAAGCCCGGCGTCTACTCGATTGTGAAGTTCGAACTCGCCGACGAAGGTACCGCAACCAAACTCGTTCTGGACCACACCGGCTTCCCCGACGGCCAAGCGGAACACCTCGCCGGAGGCTGGAAAACAAACTATTGGGAGCCCCTTGAGAAATACCTGGCCTAGATCAATTGCATCCGCAAGTAAGCGCAGGTTAAAAGGACGGCGGGCGCTGGTCCGCCACCGCGAACGCGCGCTCCAGCGCAATGCCCACGCGGCACAGCGTGCCTTCCTCAAAAAGTTGCCCAAGCAGCGTAATGCCGTGCGGCACGCGCCGCGGCGGCGAAAATTTCGGCAGCGGATTCTTTGGATCGGGCGCCCAGTCCGAGCGCGCTTCGGAAACTTCTACGAACCCCGCGCGAAATGTGAGTGATGGATGCCCCGTATGATTGCTGATGGTAAGCATCTCATCGCGCAGCGATGGCACGAGCAACAGGTCCACCTGCGAAAAAATCCGCGCCAGTTCACCCGCCACTTTTCGCCGGAAGCGGTCCGTCTGCACGAAATCCACCGCCGAAAGAAAACGCGACTGCCGGAAAAGATTGGGCCACGCGTCCGGCGTCTGCACCTTGAGCTGGTCCACGCCGTGGCTCAGCGTGAGCTCTTCGAACGCAGCCGCCCCTTCCGCAAACAGAATCAAGTTGAGCGAGTCATACGGCCAATTCGGAAGCGAAACCTCCACGGGCACCAATCCAAGCTTCGGCAGCATCTCCAAAGCCGCGCGATCCACCGCCGTCGCCGGATCCTCCTTCATCCAACCCGGAAAATAACCAACGCGCAGCCCCTTGATGCTCGCGCCCGCATCAAAATCCAACCGGCTGGGCACGCTGGAAATATCTCCCGCGTCCGGCCCGGAAATCGCTTGCAGCACCAGAAGCGCATCTTCGACCGAGCGCGTCATCGGCCCGAGTTTATCCAGCGACCAGCACAGCGTCATCGCCCCGGTGCGCGGCACGCGCCCATAAGTCGGCCGCAGGCCGGTAACTCCGCAACGCATGCTGGGGCTGACGATGCTTCCGCCTGTCTCGCTGCCCACGGAGAAACCCACAAGTCCCGCCGCTGTCGCAGCGCCCGGACCCGCGCTAGAGCCTGACGCGCCTTCCTCCAGCAGCCACGGGTTCACCGTTTGCCCCCCGAACCAAATATCGTTCAGCGCCAGCGCGCCAAGGCTCAGCTTCGCGACCAGCACTGCACCCGCCGCATGCAGCCGCTTCACCACCGCCGCGTCTTCCTTTGGAACGCGATTGCGAAACGGCTCCGCCCCGTACGTCGTCGGAATTCCCGCCGTGTCCAGCAGATCCTTCCCGCCCCACGGAATGCCATGAAGTGGTCCGCGATATTTCGCCGCGGCAATTTCTTCATCGGCCTTTTTCGCTTGTGCCAGCGCCAGTTCACCCGTCAGCGTGATCACACATCGCAGCTTCGGATTGAATTGTTCCAGCCGCCGCAGATAAATCTGAGTCAGCCGTTCCGAACTTATTTTGCGCTGCTCGATCCATCGCGAGAGCTGCGTGACCGGAGCAAACGCAATGTCCGCATCATTCGTCGGCAACGGCCCTGGGTCATTTTTGCTACGGATAAATTGGTCGCGCTGCGGCCCGGCCTGTTGGCCTGGCAGAATCGAGTTGTAGCGCGAAAACGGCGCTAGCGAGGATTCCAGCGCCACCGCGCGCGGCCCTGTCCTTCGCTCGTACACCGACGCCAGATTCACGCGCCACGTCTCCGCTGCCAACGCACGATCCGCGCTCGTTAGCTGGACCTGTACCAGCTTTTCCCCTTCCGCAAAGGTAGCCGGTGAAACATCGGGTCCCACGGCAGGTCCCGTTCCGAACGCGGGCGGCGCCCCCGGTGGGAGCGGCGTAGGTTCTTGCGCGAGTTCGTTTCCATGCTCTTGTGCGCTAGCGCTGGAAACGACGGCTGCGCCGATAAAGCCGAGCGAAGTCTGAGTCAAAAACTCTCTGCGTGATTTCGACATGAATCCTCCGCGCAGCATTGTAGCCGACTCTCGCAAAGAGCAGATACGTAGTCCCGTCTTCCAGCAGGCAGAATGGCTTACGACTCGTGAATCGATAGCTGAAATCGGTTCACTTGGCCGCTCCCGCGGCGCTCCCCGCATCAAGGTGGTCGAAGTTAAGCATGGCGTTGAAGACCAGGAAATAGCTGCCCATCGTCTCGCCTCGCCACATGGGATTGTTGGCAAAAAGAACGATGTGGCCCTTGCCGTGGGGCACATCCACAACCGCGGGCTTCTCGGCGATCTCGCTCCCGCCGGTGATCATGCCGCTGAGCAACAAATCTTTTTCCGCAGCGAACCGCAACACCACGCGCGGTTGCTGGTCCTTCGGCGGAATCGCAAACCGCGCAGAGTCCGGCAGGTCCTCCGGAACGTAGAGCTCTTGCTCGTGCGGAGTGCGCTTCACCGGTTTTTCCGGAGCTTCATACGGGCGCGCCTGGATGATATCGGGATCATTCGCAGTGCCGCGCCCGCTGGAACGCCCGGAGCCCCCCGGACTTTCCTCCGGCCCCGGGCCGCCGAAATTCCCGCCGACGGTAATCACCGGCCCCTGCCGAAAATAAACATACAGCTTGTCGTCGTAACCGTAAGTAATCGGGCTTTTCTTGTCGTCAACGGTCGAAAGCACAACGCTCCCCGGCGCCTGCATGGTCCGCGCATCGGAGACATTCACCATTTCCGTCATGCCGCCGGTCACCGGCAGCGAAGCGCTGGTTTGCACCGCGATCAGCAATCCGCCTTCGCGAACAAAGCGTTCCAAATTAGCGAATCCCTGATAACCGAGGCCTCCACGAATATCGTCCGTGGAGTCCAGGCCGGGAGCTACAAAATTGGGAGTTTCGCCCGAGTTTTTCCAGGGGCGAGGTGCGCCACGCATAGGCAAGCCGCGCAATATGGCGGGCCCGCCTCCGGCCATCGGTGGAAAGAGGATGACATCAAATTTCTCCCGGAGATTCTGGGTTTCGCGCAGCCAGGTGTCAGCGACGTAAGTGTAGGGCACCTTCAATTCGTCCATGGAGATGCGGAACCAGCCGTCATTCTGCGTGTTCTGCCAATTGTGGACCACCGCTACCCGCGGAACGGCCAGCGGATGTGTGGCAACACTCAAGCTCGCGCTGGTCGCGTGGACCTTAATTCCCAGTTCTTTGGCCGCCTTGTCCACTTGCGCGCGGTCCGCGTTGCGCAGGAGGAACGATCCGGCTTTGAACTTGATGCCGTCCGCTTCAAACGAATCTTCCGCGGCCTCCATTCCAACGCTACCGAGCCGGAAACGAAACGTGGCGAGAGTGTTCTCCGCGTTGTGCTGGATAAGAAAGGTCATGCCCTGACCTTCGATTCCGCCCGGAGGCTCAACCTTGCCTATTTTTTGCATTCCGGCGCTGAGAATGGAAAGATCGGTGACGCGTGTGGTCTTGACGTTGCGCAGCGCGCCAAGCGTCCATCCCGTGTCATCGTACGAACGAGGATCGCGCGAGCTGTAATACTGCGTGTCCAGGATCATGTCCGCAAGCCGGCTGTACGGCTGGTCCATGCGCACGACGTAGCTGCCGGCCGGGATGACGGTTTCCGCAGGTTTCTTTTCTTCTTTCGGTTTGGCCGCGGCATCGGACTTGTCATCTGGTTTTTCCCTGTCCTTTTCCTTTTCACTCCCTGCGTCCAGGACGCTCGGAGCGGTGGGGATGCGGAATTCCTTTTCGAGCCGGTGTACTTCCACGCCTTGAAGTTCCAAAAGGTTTAGCAGGCTGGCCTGTTCCGCGGGACGCGGCTCGTCCGCCGGAAAGACCCAGGCCGCCGGACCTTCCGTGCGGGCCTTTCCAACGGACCGCTTGCTCTTCAAATAGAAATTGTTAAGAAACTTCTGCCCGTTCGTCGCCACATTGTTCATCCCAAAAAGAATGGCGCTCTCCTGCATGTTGGTATTGTCGCGCGCCGACCATTTCACCTTAGGAAGCGGCGGATTCGGTCGGTACCACTCGCGGCTAGTGTCCGGCGGACGCAACGTGCGCACGCGTGTATCGGCGCCACCGTTGCCAAACGTTTCGTAAAAACGACCGATGGCATTGTGATTGTTCGCAATGGAAAGCAAATAGTTCGGCGCCCAGCCGTCGTAAAAACCGTGCGTCCAGACGCCGATAACGCCGCGCTTCGTCATCTCCTCAATCTCGTGATAAGCCATCTCCTGCCATTCGCTGATGACGATGGGATCGAGCCAAGCGTTATACGGTCCCGTGCCGGTCATGATGTACAGATACGGAACGGATTCGTGAAGATCGTGCATCACCGTGGGATGCCAGTCGAGAAATGTCTTGAGCATGTTGCGCGAGAGCGCCAGGCTAACTCCCATATTGTCGCGGTTGTTGTCGTGCGAGACGTAGTGTCCCCACCACGTAAGCGGATACGGCGCCTGGTCCGCGTGCTTTTTGTGCTGCATGTAAACGTCCACCATCCGGTCGTGCCCATCGGTCTCGACGATGGGCGTAATCAGCACGATGGAATCGCGCCGTATTTTTTGAATGAAGGGTGTGTCTTCCACCGCAAGTCGGTACGCCAGTTCCATCAGCATTTCCGGAGCGCCGGTTTCGGGTGAGTGAATGCTGCCGTCCGCCCAGTAGATAGGCTTGCCCTCGCCGATCAGCTTTTGTGCTTCGGCCTCGCTGAGCCCGCGGGGATCCGCCAGACGCGCCGTGATTTCTTTGTAGCGCTCGAGCTTCGCGAGATTCGCTTCGTCGGAGACCGCCGCGACGAGCATCTCGCGGCCTTCTTCCGACGTGCCGATGCTCCAGACCTTTACCCTTGGGCTTTTGCTCGACAGCAGCCGGAAATACGTATTGATGTCGTTGGTGTAATCCAGAACATCGGGCGCTCCCACGATGTGATGAAGAAATGCATCCGGCGGGGGAACGCAAGAGCTGAGTGGAAGATGGTCCACAAGTTCCGTGCTGAAAAAAGATTCCGTCGTGAATTCTTTGATTTTCTTGTTGTACTCCGTATGTTCGCTAAGGGAACAGGGCTTGGGCCCGGCGAAGCTGACCGTCGCGCAAAAACACAGACAGAGAAAAACAGAAAGCAAGCTGCGGATCATGGAACACCTCAGGGCAGTTAGGCCGCGGGGGATTATATAGGCTGTTTGGCGCGAAGGCACAATCTCATCTTCGCGGCGGTCGACGTTGCGTGGCCATTTGGCCTATGATTGGCCGCCGGCGGTACATGGATTTGGGGGGAGAAACGCATGGAAGAACAACTTAGCCTGGAATTCTTGCGCGTGGTCGAAAATGGCGCGATTGCCGCCGCGCGCACCATGGGATTCGGCGACCGTCACCACGCCGATGAAGTGGCCGTCGAAGCCATGCGCAAGACCATGGACTCCGT
>Ga0210409_10000407_pt1 | contig 73845 bp, 71 predicted proteins | sample IncBWH17MmetaG_FD_161649 | JGI IMG/M metagenome (GOLD analysis project Ga0210409, IMG submission 161649) | Forest soil microbial communities from Barre Woods Harvard Forest LTER site, Petersham, Massachusetts, United States - Inc-BW-H-17-M | ecosystem: Environmental > Terrestrial > Soil >... | reverse complement strand
GCTCGGCACGGAACCCGTCGTTGGCCGCACGTTCGCGAACAACGAGGATGCGCCAGCCGCGCCCCTGGTGGCCGTCCTGTCCTACAACACGTGGCGCGATGACTTCAACGGCGATCCCCATATCGCCGGGAAATCGATCCGTCTCGACGACACGCTCTACACCGTCGTCGGCGTTGCGCCACCCGAGCTCGCATACCCCTATCCGACCGACGTCTGGATCGCGTACCACCTCGGGAAGTACGAGTTCGATCCATCTAATCGCGGCATGCACGAGATGGTCGCCTTGGGCCGGCTCAAGACCGGGATGTCGGTTGCGGCCGCACGCGAGGACTTGAGTGGGGTCGCGCGACGACTCAGCGCGCAGTACCCAAAGTCGAACACCGCAGTGGGCGCATCGGTCCAGCCGCTCAAAGCCCAGATGGTCGACCCAGCGAAGGATGCGCTGCTCGCCGTCCTCGGCGCCGTCGTGCTCGTGCTGCTCATCGCCTGCGCGAATGTCGCGAACTTGCTGCTCATGCGCGCCTCGGGTCGACAGGCCGAGATCGCTCTCCGCACCGCGCTCGGCGCGAGCCGCGCGCGCGTCGCGCGACAGCTCGTCACCGAGCATGCCCTGCTGACCTTTGTGGCGGCGGCGCTCGGCGCCGTCCTCGCCGGGTGGACGATCGAGGGCGTGCGCGCCTACGGTCCGCATTCATTGCCTCGACTCGATGAGTTGGCCGTCAATTCACGGATGCTGCTCGGCGCCGCGACCATCACGATCGTGACGGGCCTCCTCTTCGGACTCGCGCCGGCGATCCAAGCCTCGCGCTCGGACGATGCCTCGCGGCTCCGAGAAGGCGGCCGCGGTGGAAGCCCGGGTCGCATGACCCGGACGCGGTCGGCGCTCGTCGTAGCCGAGATGGCGCTCGCCGTCGTGCTCCTTGTCGGCGCGGGTCTGCTCTTGAGAAGCTTTGGCCGGCTGACCCACGTCGACCCCGGTTTCCGCGCCGACCGGGTGATTGCCTTCAATGCGCTGCTCTCCAAGCGATATCGGTACGACCCGCAGACGGCCGCATTCGCCGCGAGCCTCATCGAGCGGCTACGGCACTTGCCCGGCACGGTCGACGCCGGCGTCGCAAACGCCTATCCGTTCGCGGCGTACAAGGGATTCGAAGTCAGCACGTCGTTCGATGTCGCCGGGCAGCCGCGTGCCATGCCAGGGCAAGAACCAATCACGCACCTGGCGGGCGTCTCGTCGGGATATTTTCGCGCGCTGGCGATTCCCCTCATGAGCGGTCGCGTATTCACGCCGGACGAAGATTGGCGTGACGCGCCACCAGTGTTGGTGATCAACCAGGCCTTCGCCCGCAAGTTTTTCTCCGGCCGCAACCCCATCGGCGAGCGACTCGTACTCGGCATAGACCACCACACCGGCCCCAACCCCACGGACACGTTGACCACGCAAGGTGAGATCATCGGCGTCGTCGGCGATGTCCGCGACGCGTCGCTCGCCGACACGGTGCAACCCTGGACGTACGCGCCATTCGGCTCCCTGCCGTTCCATGTGTCGGGAGTGCTCAGGACGACGGCGGATCCGGCGACCGCCACGCGAGCGATCGTCGCCACGGTTAACGAGCTCGATCCCGAGGTGCCGGTGTACGATATCTCGACCATGAATCAGGCGCTGTCGGCCTCGGTCGCCCAGCCGCGATTCTTCACGTTGCTGCTCGGGGCGTTCGCCGCGATCGCGCTGGCGTTGGCCGCGATCGGCATCTATGGCGTGATCTCATACTCGGTGAGCCAGCGCACGAGCGAAATCGGCATTCGCATCGCACTCGGCGCCGCGCCCGAGCGCGTGCTGCGGCTCGTGCTCGGCGGTGGCATGAGCCTGACCGCGGCGGGTCTCGTGATCGGCGTTTTGGGCGCGGTGGGGTTCGCGAGGACGATCTCGACGTTGCTCTTCGGCATTCCGCCGTTCGATCCGCTGACCTACGTCGGCGTCGTGTTCGGCCTCGCTGCCGTCGCGTTGCTCGCGTGCTGGGTCCCGGCCCGCCGTGCCGCGCGCGTCGACCCGGTCATCGCAATGCGGACCGAGTAATCTCTTTGGCGATGAGGCTGCCGCTCACCGCCACCGGGGTGGCGCGCTCAATGGTCGACCCGTCGCCGAGTTGTCCGTGATCATTCATGCCCCAACAGTAGGCGGCACTGCCGATGGTGACACCGCAGGCGTGGGTCGTGCCGATTGACGCCGTGGCGAACTGAAGGCCGCCGGCGACGGGAAAGGGCACGAGGCTGCTGCATTGCGCCGGGCTGGTTGAGATACTGTCGCAATTGACCAAAGGCGCGCTGGGGTTGCCGAGCTGCCCATATCCACCCCAACCCCAACAGTACAGCGAGTTGCTGATCGTGATGCCGCACGTGGTGAGCGCAATGGAGTTCGCGCTCGACGCGAAGATGCTCTTGAACACGAGATCGGACTGGCTCAACGGCGTCGGGACCGTGCGGTTGGTCGTCGTGCTGTCGCCAAGGTTGCCGGCGTAGTTCCATCCCCAGCAATAGACTGCCCCCGCCGCCGTGAGGCCGCACGTGTACAACGAGCCCGCCGCCAGCGACGTGAACTTATAGCCGGTGATCGGCCGCGGGGTCGTCGAGAGCGGCACGGTGTCGGGTGGGGCCGCCAACTCGCCGGCCAGATTCTCGCCCCAACAAAATGCCGTGCTATCCGCGGTCAGCGCACACGTATGCCAGAATCCCACCGTGATCGCCATCCAGCGGAACCCACCGGTGACCGGGACGGCCGTCGTTTGGGAGAGGGTGTCACCGGCTCCGAGTTGGCCGAAGTAATTCTCCCCCCAGCAGAAGGCGGTGCCCGATCGCGTCAGCCCGCACGCGTGCGACGGGCCGGTGGCGATCGTCGCCAGCGCCGGAATTCCCAGTGTGACTAGTGTCGGCGCGGAATCCGAGTACAGGTAACCACGACTGGCGCCGATCAGCGTCTGTCCCCAACACAGCGGCATCGCGCCCGCGAGCCCGCACCGGAAGAACTCGGCGCCGGAGAGCGCCGAGTAGGTATGATTCCCGGCGACGGCCGCCGGGGTGAGCTGGACTCCGCCCGTGGCGCCAGTCCCGAGCGCGCCGATGGTGTCGAAGCCCCAGCAGTACGCCGTGCCCGACTGCGTCACGAGACACGTGGACTCGTTGCCGGCGACGATGGCGCTCGACCCCTCCTGCTTGATCGGCGGGCCAGACGGGCCATTGCTGCTCGAGCAGGCTACCGCGACACCGATGCAAGCGAGAGGCAAGACGCGCATACCGCGAAACTAGGACTGGCCGGCGAGAAACCGCCACCCTCCGGGGACGAAGAGCCCCAGGCCTGCGGTGATCAGGGCTCTTCGTCGCTCCACCCGAGTTTATCTCAGGAAGTTGTCCACGATGTAGTCCGCCACGCGGAATCCTTGCTCATGTCCGGCGTCCTCGTCGGTCCGGTAATGCTGCCCAGCGAAGATGCGGCTGTTCGCTGCTTCATGCGCCGCGTCTGTGAACGTCGTGAACGAGCGCGTGACGCCAGGCATCACCTCGGACGTCACCGTGAACGAGAAATTGTTGGTCGCGAAGAAGTTGATCAACACCTCGGCGCTCGCCCACGAGTCGGCGGCGTGCGCACCGGAGTACGACGGATCCGGCGTCGTCTTGGTGACGAGCGGCAACCATGCCGTGTCGGGCACGAGGGCGGGGTTATGGAGCACGCCGGCCTCGCGAATCGCCGTGATTGGCCGCCAGAACCCGTACTGATACTTTGTCTTGAAGTACGTGATGACGGCATCGGCGAGCGATAGATCGACCAGCGCGAACAGCCGCGCCGTCTCCTCGGTGTTCAGGTTGTGCCCGATCGCCGCGGTCTGCGCGATCTCCTGCCAGTAGTCCTGGATCGATCCGTTCCAGAATTTGCCGATGAGGTGCTGCTCCGGCGTCGCGACCGTGCCGCCCAGTTTGCCGAGGGTCTTCACCTCGTTGAAGTCTTTGATGAACTGGGCGCTGTTGAGCGCGGGCGGCGGCCCGAGCGGGAACTGCAACGCGCTCTTCACCACGAATGGCGTGACCTGACCCCAGTGCGTGAACTGCGGCTGCTGCTGGAAGTTGGGCGCCATCGGCTGCCAGGTGCCCGGCGCACCGGTCACGTTGAACACGGGCGGCGTCACATCGTGGCCGTCATTCGCGCGCAACGCGAGGATGCTGTCCGCGACCAAGCGGCCAAGGCGAACGCCTTCCCGCTTGGCCTTCCCATCGGGAATCGCCGCGAGCAACGCCTGTTGAACCGAATCCAACTCCGGCCGGAAATCTTCATACAGATTGACGAGCGCTTCGTGGCCGGCCGAGATCGCCGCGGCGTCTTGCGAGGCCTGAGGCGACACCTTCAGCTGAACCTTGTACGGTTGATGCCGCCGGGAGATCGAGTTGACGGCGTCGTAGATCGACGCATGCAGAACCGCGAACTCATACGTGGAATGGATCGTCGGCGACTGAACGCCGGGCGTCCGCACGATCTTGAGCGCCTCCCGGCTCCATTGGATGACCGGGTTGGCCGCCGTGGCGGTTGAGGCTGCGTTCGAGACGGCGAGAGACGGCTTTGACAGGTTAGACGTCGGCGAGTCGCTGCACGCAGCGAGGGCACCGACGGCGAGGGGCAACACGAGCAAACGCTTCATTGGCAGTCACCTCAGGACCGATTGGAGTTGGCCCAGTGACTGTCCGACCTGACCCGTTATTCCCCGCGTGACTGAGCGGTTACGCGCTAAGCAGCGTCAGCAGCGCGAGCCCGGCCATCGTGATCGCCAGCAGAAGGCCGTAGACGACGCCGACGCCGACCCCGACGAATGCCGCTTTGAGGCGCGTCAGCCGGTACACACGCCGGAGTGCCACCAGCGCATAGACCACGACCCCGATCGCGAAGAGGTCCGTCACCGAGCGCCAGGACGCCGGAACGAGCAGTGGTGGAATGAGTGCCAGAAAGGCGAACGCGTGAACGTGCAACGCAAATACAAAGTGCTCGCCGTACGTGTGGTTGCCGCGCACGAGCAGTCCAACGATCGCGGCGAACACCGGCACGAGCAGGAACATTCCGTGGCCGAGCCAGTGCGTGAATCGCTCGGAGAACCCATTCACCGCTTCGTCGGGACCCTCCGCTCGCATCTTGGCCGCCTTCCGCTCCATGAGCTGGTCGAACCATGACTCATTCCTGGCGGCGGTCGCGGTCGTCGGACCGAAGTTGAGTTTCATGACGCCGGCATCGCGGCCGCGCACCGCCAGGATCAGAAAGAAGATGACACTGATACTGATGTAGAGTCGCAGCGGCCGTACGTAGCGAACGCGCCGGCCAGCCAAGTACTCGCGAGTCAACGCTCCGGGGGTGAGGAGCGCGCGGAGCGTATGGCCGATCTTCGAGTCGAGCCCGAAATGCTCGTTGCCGAATTCTCGTACGAACTCGTGAATCGATGGCCGAAGCGGGCCGTCCTCTTGTCCGCAGTGCGAGCAGTACGGCCCGCCAAGAACGGCCCCGCAGTTCGCGCAGTCGGCCACGCTATCTCACGGTGAAATTCGCGCTCCCCTGCACCGTGTCCCACACGAGTTGAATCGCGCCGCCGGAGCCCTGTGGCACGATATTGATCACGAATTTCTCTACGAAAGGCGAGACCGGGGTTGTGGTCATCGGGATGCGTGCGAAATCCTGATCCTGATGATATTCGGTCCCCCACTGCTTGGTCTGCTTGTTGACCACGAGCAGCCACGGCCCCGATTTCTGATAGTACGAGTAGATGGTGTAGGTGCCGGCCGGCACGGTCTTCGAGCCGAACACGAGATCCTTGTCCGTGACAAACGTCGTCGCCGCATTGGCCCCGGTGCGCCAGATGTCATCGTATGGGATGAGCTTGCCGACGACCTGCCGGCCGCGCTTCGACGGTCGTCCGTAGTCGACGAGGAGGTGCGCGGAGCCGATAGTCGCCCGCGTTGTGTCGCGCGGGGACAGGATTGTCTTGCTGGTGTCTTGGGGCTCTTGCGCACCAACGAATACCGGCCACGCCATAAGGCCGATCAAGAGAAGTGATCGCATGAACTCAAGCTTAGCCAAGGGACTGACCGTGACAAGGTCCTTGCCGATCCACCCACACACCGTGACACGGTTGAATGTTTGTAAAAGGCTATGTCAAGGATCGCCCTGGGCCTGGCCGCGGCCGTACTCGTCGCTCCCCCACCCACACCAGCCACGTTGGTTTTCCAGAGGCAACTGGACACATTGATCGCCGCCGTCGATTCGCTATCGGCCGCGGTCACCACCGGCCGAACCACCGCCGCTCAGCACGCATTTCGCCGGGCCCGCACGGCCTACAAGCGCGCGGAGGGCCTGCTCGCCTACCTCGCGCCCGACGCGGTCGTCCGGTTACAAGGTCCGCTCGAAGGAAGCGACGACGGTCCGGCGTTGCCGTTCAACTCGCCCGGCGCGTTTCCGGCCGTCCAAGCCGCGATCTTCCCGCGGCTATCGGACTCCGATTCGAATCGGAGGACGACGCTCGGAGCCATCAGCGGGATCCGCGAGCGCGTGACCGTGCTCCGCTCACTGACCGAGTCACTCGAGATCGATGAGCCGGAATTGTTCGACGCGGCGCGAGCCGAGATCGCGCGCGTGAGCACGCTCGATATCGCGGGGTTCGACTCGGATCGCCAAGACGATGCGCTGCTCGATGCGGCAGCCGCGCTCGACGGCGTGCGTGAAATGCTATCCTCCCCGAATGGGATGGAGACAGCGGCCCAAGTGGCGATCCGCCGCCGCGCCGACAGCGCGCTTGCCGAGGCAGCGGAATATCTGCGTCGCAACCCGGCCTTCGAGCAGATGGATCGATTCACGTTCGTCAAGCGGTACAGCGTGCCCGCATCGCACGCGGTGAGGGCGCTTCAAGCGGATCGAGCGCCGAACGATCGGTCGCCGCTCCAGCTGTGGCGGCACGAGGTGTCATCCGTCTACGACAGCGACGCCTTCGACGCGCAGGCGTATGCAGGCCCGTATGCCCTGGCGCCTGAAGTTCGATCCGCGATCGTCTCACTCGGCGCTCGATTATTCGCCGATCCACGTCTGTCCGGCCCCGGCACGCGTTCTTGCGCGGGCTGTCACCTGCCGAATCGCGCGTTCACTGACGGAATGGCGAAGCGTACGGCGCTTCTGCCGGCGAGACCGCGGCCCGTTGGAGCACCGCCGCCGCGGCATACGCCGACGTTGCTCAACGCCGCATTGCAGCCGGCCGCGTTCGACGACGAGCGCGCGCGGACGTTGGAGCAACAGGTCGTGATGGTGCTGGCGGATCCGGACGAGATGCGAAGCTCAATCGACACCGCTACCGGACGGGTCATGGCCGACTCGAATTACCGTGCAGCCTTCGCGGCCGCGTTCGGCGTGCCGCCGGAGCGGGCTGTAACTCCGTTGGCGCTCCGCGTGGCGATCGCCAGCTATGTGCGGTCGTTGGTCGCGCTCAACTCTCCGTTCGATCGTGCGGTCCGTGGAGACACCACCGCGATCAGTCCTGCCGCCCGGAGAGGATTTAGCGTCTTCATGGGAAAGGCCCGCTGCGGGACCTGCCACTTCGCTCCCTTGTTCAACGGAACGCAGCCGCCGAGCTATCGGACCAGCGATCCCGAGATCATTGGCGTACCTGAACGCGTGGCCCTGAAGGAGGCGACGCTAGATCCCGACCCGGGGGTTGGCGGCATCGAACAGGTCGCGTTACACCGGTTCGCGTTCAAGGTCCCCACGGTCCGCAATGCGGCGCTGACCGCCCCGTATATGCACAACGGCGTGTATACGACGCTCGAGGATGTCGTGGATTTCTACGATGCGGGCGGCGGCGTGGGGATCGGCAGCGACTTGCCGTATCAGACTCTTTTCGAGCAGCCGCTCCATCTGACTCCGGACGAGAAGCACGACCTCGTCGCGTTCCTTCGCGCACTGACCGATACGGTGACCCAGCGGTAATCCGCAGGGCCACCGTATCGAAACGCGCTAGTGGGGGAACTTGAAATAGCTGGACATATCTCCGATGGCCGGCGAGTTCGTCGGCACCCAGGGATTCGACGGTGACACGACCGGGTTCGGCAGGTTATCCCGCCCGCTCGGCGCGATCGTACCGGTGTTCCAGTTGAACTCGACGAACTTGTCGAGCGAGACGTGGTCGCCGTACTCGTGCACGACGCCCACGCCCTTCGAGAAGGGCGAGACGACGATGACCGGGATACGGGTGCCGTCGCCAAAGAAATCGAGCGGCTGGATGTAGCCGGAATCGTAGTACCCACCGCCCTCGTCGACCGTGATGAAGATGGCCGTGTTGGCCCACACGGACGGATTAGCCTTGACCTGATCGACGATCTTCTTCGTGAAGTGCTCGAAGAGGTCCCACTTCGACGACGCTGGATGACCGTCGAGCAGACCGTCGGGCTTGACGATCGACACCGCCGGCAACGTGTTGCCGTTGATGTCGTGGTAGAGGTCGGTAATGTCCTGGTTCTTCGCCCGCAGCGTGGGGTTCGTCATGATCTGCGTCGAATACAGGAACGGATTGCAGATGTTGCAGTAGCTGCCGCCTTCGCCCGCTTCGGTGCCGTTCGCCCACCCTTCGCCGTAGTACTTCCACGAGACGTGGCTGTCTTCGAGCATCAGGGCGAGGTTGCGCTGGCGGGTCGGCGGAATCGTGAACTTGTTCGGGCCGAGCGAGTCGGCCACGCCGGTGCCGAGGTAGCCGGGGTTGTAGTTGTTCACCAGGTAATAGGCGCCCGACGTGCAGTCACCGGAGTTGAACGCGTGATAGGGCAACGAGCGGAGATAATCCTTGATCGGCTTGATGCCCGGCTGCGTCTCATCGGCGCAGTTGACGTACGAGCCGCCCCCGTAACCATCCTGCGTGTACCAGTTGTTAGTGCCCGGCTGCGGATTCGGGTTCTCGATCTGGTTCGTCGGCGGCGTGCCAGGCGTGCCATCGGGGTTCGCATAGTAGATCGTCTGGCCGTAACCAAGCGCCAGGTGATTCGCGCCAGTGCCGCCCTCGATGGACTGGTGGAAGTTGTCGCCGATGGCGTACTGCGTGGCGAGCGAGGTGAGATACGGACCGTCACCCTGGAGACTGTTGTAGAACTCCATCGCCGTCGAGCCTTCGCCGGTGGTCTGCGAGTTCATTCCCGCCGGCCGCTTCGCGCCGTTGTTGCCGGCGCCGATCGTTGTCTCGACCCAGGGGAAGAGGTCGTTCTGGCAACCGGTTGGATAGCGGGGCGTCGCCTTCGACATGTCGCAATCAATCTGCTGCCACATCTGGAAGAACCGGTGCACGGGGCTCGACAGGTAGGTATCGTAGACCGCGTACTTGGTGCTCTGGAGCACGCCGTTCGGCAGCGGATTCGGGAACCGCGGGTCCACTTCGCGTGCCGGCAGCCCGCTGGAGCCGGTCGTGAGGAACGTATACGACGCGGACCAGAGCGCCGGCTCGATCTGCTTCGCCTCGCCGATGCTCGTGAAGTTCGCGCTCGGGCTGCCCTGCGTGTTGATCAGGGGCAGGCCCGCGTATGGAATCGTCTTTGTCGGGTGCGGCGAGAATGTGCTGCTCGTCTGCGCCAGCCACTGCTGAGAGAGCTTGTAGTTCGGTCCCGGCGAGCCGTCGGGATTGACGATGCCTTGCGACAGCAGGTTCCAGATCTGTTGGCCCTTGGGCGCCACTAAGGTGCCGAAGATGTGGTCGAACGTGCGGTTTTCGCCGATGATGATGATGACGTGTTTGATGGGCGTCCGCGTTGCGTTATCGTTACTGCCGGCCTGCGCCATCAGGGGCGTACCGAGCGCGACGTTGGCGCCAAGTGCGCATGCTGCGGTGAGAAACTGAAGACCGCGTCGATTCATGTACCGTCCTCCGCTGATTGTCATGAGGTCCCCGGAGTGCACGCGGACGGTACTCAGGCACGGTCACGATCTCGGCAACGATGAAGGCACGCGTTGGTCATGACCTCGTGACGCACCTCGACTATTCATTCATCGTGAGAACAAAGCGATCTGCGTTCCGCCCCAGGGGCTTCACTCTCATCGAGTTGCTCGTGGTACTCGCGATCATGGCGATCGCGACCGCGCTCGTCGCGCCCGCCATCCTGCGACCGTTTCGTGACGATCGCGCGGAGTTGTCGGCCGTCGTCACCGGCGCGCGCGAAACCGCGGCTGCGCGCGGCGAGATCATCTATCTCCGGTTCGATCCGTCGGGTGAGTGGCACACCGAGGGCGGCGGATCCCAAGTCGATGCGGCCATTACCCGTGGCCGAATGCGGCCGTTGGCGAGAGCGCCGCTCACGCTCATCGTCTCGCCGACGGGCAGTTGTGCGTTCAACGTGCGGAGTATGGCGGCTGCAGCGGCTGCTGTGACACTCGATCCGCTAACCTGTGAGATCCGTCGGGTTACTTCCAGTTCATGACGTCGACGTCTTCGCCTTCACCACCCGGCTGTCCATCGCGCCCGAGTGTGGAAAGATCATAACTGGTCGGGTTATGCTCTCCGGGGCTCTTGTACACGTACGGCCGGCCCCAGGGATCAGCGGGAACGTCTCGCTTGACATACGGGCCTCGCCAGTTGAGCGGAATCGGCTCGCGCGTCGGCGTTTTTTGCAGCGCGTCGAGCCCTTGCTCACTCGTTGGATACGAACCTGTATCGAGTCGGTAATTATCCAGCGCGGTGCCGAGCAGCTCGATCTGCGTCCGCGCGGTCGCGGTCTTGGCTTCGGACACGCGGCCGAGAATGCGCGGGCCAACAAGGGCCGCCAGCAGCCCGAGCACAATGATGACAACCAACAGCTCGATCAGCGTGAACGCCTTTCTTCCTCTCATGACCTGATGCTACTCGGCGCGCGGTGGCGCTGGCAAGAACAGGTTGCGACATTGTTGCATGGCCACACGCCGCGCAGGTTTCCGCCCTTCGGGCTTCACTCTCATCGAGACCATGGTCGGACTCGTGATCACGAGCGTGGTCGTGTTGTTGGCGTACGGCGTGGCACAGGTGGGGTATGACGCCCGGGCGCGTGTGGTCGAGCACCTTCGCGAGACGCAAGGCGCCCGTGCTATCCGCACATTGCTCGGTGACGCTCTCCGAAACGTGCGGACACCCGACCGACCAGATGATCCGGGGTTTGATCTTCGGGAGGGCCAACTGTCCTTTGTCGCGGCGGGCGGGGCCGCACCGCTCGACCCGGATTATGACTGGCTGATCCAAGTCGGACCCGGCGCGCGGGGGCTCGAATTTGCCGCGACGCCTCTCGGTCACGCTAGCGCTGCGCGAGTGACATTCCGCGCCCCGGACATAAGCCGATGGGATGTGCGCGTCCTCGACGCCGATGGAACGCAATGGGTACAGTCGTGGTCGACCCAGCGCGTCGTGCCACGCGCCATTACGATCAACTTCTGGCACAACTCCGTAACAGCCGGGTTACCGTTGGAAGTCGTGCTCTGGCCTGGCACGCCGAAATGAGACGAGGCCTCACGCTACTCGAGGTGCTCGTCGCGCTTGTCGTGCTCACGATCGTCGGCGTGAGCTATCTGCAATTGCTTTCCGCGAGCCATCGGGTTGTCGGCGTGTCGCAACAATGGTCAGATGCCGTGGGTTACGCTCAGGATGCCATGGAGCACGCCAAGTTGACGGGGGCCGATCCCCAGGGTGCGCTCCCCGGCGGTTTTCGCCGTCAGATCACTCGGCAGCCATTCGGCGGGGGCTATACGCTCGTGACCATCACAGTCATGCTACCGAACGGCGCGCGCTACAACCTCGATCGACTCACGCGGCGGGATACGTCCGGAGTCGAGCAGTGGTGAGAAATCGCCGTGGCGTCGCGCTCATCCTGGTGTTGAGCCTTCTGGTCGTGCTCGGCTTCGTGGCATTCGACGTGGCGGCGCGAGCGCGAGCCGAGGGGAATATGCTGATCGACGTCAAGGCGCGCGCGGCCGGACGGTATGCGGCCGAGAGCGGCATCTTGATGGCAAGAACGGCTGTCCAGCGCTGGGTCGATTCGACCCCGCTGCCGCCGGAGCGCGCCGAGTTGTTTGCGCACATGGGCGCGCTGACCGAATCTCTGACGCACATTCGCGTGGGCGCCGCTGAGCTCGACGCCGCTGTCCTCGACCTCAACGCGCGGATCGACCTCAATCGCGCGAGCCTCGGCACGCTCGAGGGGTTGTTCGGCCAGTTCATCTCCAGGGATCGAGCGAAGATCGTCGCCGAGGGGATCAAGCGAGAACCCGTCTCCCGCTTCGCGGAGTTGGCGCGCGTTCCGGGCGCCGACGACTCTCTGGCTCTCGCCGTTGCGCCCTATGTCACGATCTGGAGCGACGGCCTGGTCGACATCAACACCGCGCCCGAGGCGGTTCTCGCCTCTCTGCCCGGCATTGGTCGCGCCATCGCGCAACGAATCGTGTCGCGCCGCGAGGCCGGCGAAATTTTCACCTCGAGCGATACGTTCCGGCCGACTTCGGCCGGCCCCGCCTCGGCCGAGGGCTTTCCGTCCCTCACGGTCGCGCCGACGCGGGTCATGCTCGTCAGTCGCGGCTGGCAGCCCGGGTCGCCCATCACACACGAGATCCAGGCAGTCTACGTGATCGTCGGCGACCTCCTCGTGCTGCAGAGCTGGGAAGAGCGCGATCGCTAAAACGTTTTGAGGTCTATGCCGTAGATCGCCTGGAGCATCGCCAGGGCGACGAAGCCGACGATCCCGCCGAAGGTGAGTATCAGTGCCGGCTCGATCAACGTCACGGCCGTGCGCATCGCGCGCCGCACTTCGCCGTCATAGGTATCGGCTACGCGGAGACAGAGATCATCGAGGCGTCCACTCTCTTCGCCAACAGCGAGCATCTGCAGCGCAAGCGGCGGGAGCACGCCGTTGAGCGCCGGCGCCAGCGCGCTCCCTTCGGCCAGGGCCGCGGCCGCGCGATCGATGTTCTCCCGCATGATGAGATTCGAGGCCGATGCCCGCGCGATCTTGATGGCCGGTAGTGCGGGTACCGCGCTCTTGAGGAGCAGGCCGAGCGTGCGTGCAAACCGCGCGGTCGAGTACTTGAGCTCGAGATCGCCGAGGTATGGCCACGAGAGCCGCATGGCGTGCACGCGACGCCTGATGTCGGGGCGCGCCCACGCCGTGCGGGCGGCGTAGACGCCGCCGACAATGAGAATCAGCCATAGCCACCAGGCTCCGGTGACGACCGCGCTCGCACCGAGGAGCAGTCGGGCCGAGAGCGGTAGTGTGCCGCCGAGGTCGGCGAGCACGGTGGCGAATCGCGGGATCACGAAGCCCAGCAACACGGCGATTCCGATGCAGGCGACCACGGCCATGAGTGCAGGGTACAAGAGCGCCGAGCGCACTTGCGAGGTGAGCTCGGCGCTCTCTTCGAGCTGACGGGAGAGTTGCTCGAATACCACATCGAGCGCTCCGCTCGATTCGCCCGCCGCGACCATGGCGACGAACAGCGGATCGAAGTAGCGCGGTTCTTTCGCCAATGCGTCCGCCAGGCCGGATCCGGCTTGCACGGTTCGCCGCACTTGCTTGACGGCCTCGGCCAGCCCCTCGTGCGCCGCGTGCTGCGCGGTAAACGCGAGCATGCGATCCACGGGTACACCCGACGAGATGAGCGTGGCGGCGTTCCGCGTCCAGAGCGCCACGGCCGCCGCACGGCCGAGTCGCTTGCCACTCTTCGCGACGTTGATGACGACGGCTTCGTCGACGGTGACGGGGAACAGTTGCTGGCGCCTGAGCCCATCGACGACGGTCTGTCGCGACGGCGCTTGCATCACACCCTCGACGACCTGCCCGTTCGAGGTCGCCGCGCGATAGCGGTACTGTACGCTCATCCGAGCACCTCGTCCCGCGTCAGCCGAATGACTTCGTCCGTCGTGGTAATGCCCTCGCGTGCTTTCTCCCATCCGGCGTCACGCAGCGATTTCATGCCTTCGGCAGACGCGACCGCGCGAAGCTCGGCGAGCGGCGCGCGCTGAACGATCCGCTCGCGCAATGTCTCTGACAGCGGCATGAGCTCGTAAATTCCTGTGCGGCCACGATAACCGGTGCCGGCGCACACCTCGCACCCCCTGCCTCGCCGAAATGTCGGCGGCTCGTCGATGGCGCACGCATCGCAGACAACACGCACGAGCCGTTGCGCCAGGATGCCGAGCACGGTTGCCGAGACCAGGTAGGGCTCGATACCCATGTCGACCATGCGCGTCACGCCTGACGGCGCGTCGTTGGTGTGTAGGCTCGAGAACACGAGATGGCCGGTCAACGCGGCCTGAATCGCGATTTCAGCCGTCTCGCGGTCGCGCATCTCGCCGACCATGATGATGTCGGGGTCGTGCCGGAGGATCGACCGCAGCGCGGCGGCGAATGTCAGGCCGATCTTGGGGTTGATCGGGATTTGCGTGACGCGCTTCATCTGGTATTCGACGGGATCCTCGACCGTCACGATTTTCACTGTCGGCTGGTTGAGCCGATCGAGGGCGCCGTAGAGCGTCGTCGTTTTCCCCGAGCCCGTCGGGCCGGTGACGAGCACAATGCCGTGTGGTTGGCGCACGAGGTGCTCGAAGCCTTCGAGCACCTTCGGCGGCATCCCCAGCTCCGCTAGATCCTGCACTCCCGCACCGCGATCTAGAATGCGCAGCACGACACTCTCGCCATGTAGCGCGGGCGTGATCGATACACGAAGGTCCAGCTCCCGATCTGACAGCTTCAGTCGGATGCGTCCATCCTGCGCCAATCGCCGCTCGGCGATATTGAGGCCCGCCATGATTTTCACGCGGCTCAGCACGGCGGCCTGATATTGCCGCGGCGGGTGCGAGATTTCGTGCAAAACGCCATCAATGCGATATCGCACCTGAAGGCCATCGCTGTCGGCTTCCAGGTGAATGTCGCTTGCTCGAGCACGGAGGGCCTCGAGGATCAGGAGATTCACTAACTTGATGACCGGTGCTTGGTTCGCCAATGCTCGAAGGTCATCAATCTGTTCTTCTTCGTCCGAGAGCACGACCAGGCTATCGGTTGCTCGGACGTCGGCCGAGGCTTCGGACTGCGCCGACATGACCGCGGCTTGTATCTCCGCCGCCGGGGCCTCGATGATCGTCACCGGGCGTTCATAGTACCACGCGAGCTCGTCGATCACCGTCGGGTCCGGGGTGACACCGGCAGCGACAATGAGAGCGCCGTCGTCGCTCACGCTGACGGGCACGAGGCAGTGCTCCTCGAGGAACCTCGGCGAGAGCCGCTGTGCCAGCGTGCCGACCACCGCGGCCCGAAGCTCGGTCGCGGTCATCGCGACTTCGGCGAGGGAGTGAGGGCACTGTCGAGCGGCTCTTTCAGGTCCGGCAACTTCCGGCGTTCCTGCTGCAGCACGGAGTCCGCCTGCTCGTCGTTGTATACGACATACGGCGTCAGGAATATGGCCAGCTCACTCTTGGCCCGATCGAGGTTCCGACTCTTGAACAACCCACCGATGAGCGGGATGTCTTTTAGGATCGGAATGCCGTTCTCGATCAACGTACGCGATGAGCTGATGAGTCCACCAATGACCACGGTCCGTCCGGTCTTCACGATCGCGCTCGTCTCGGCCTCGCGCGTCGTGATGATTGGGGCGTTCTGCGCGGCGGCCAGGGTCGTCGACGACAGCTCGCTGACTTCCTGCAGGAGCCGCAGTGTCACGTATCCGTCCGTGTTCACTTGCGGCAGCACGGTGAGCTGCGTGCCGACATCGCGGTACTGCACGACCTGATCGACCGAGGCCGCGACGCCGGTGATAGTGGCCGACGTGAACGGCACTTCGCTGCCGACGAGGATGCGCGCCTGCTCGTTGTTGAGCGCCAAGACTCGCGGCGCGGACAGCACGCGGATGTTCTGGTGCGTCGCGATCGCTTGCAGGAGCGCCCGTACATTCAAGCTCGCCAGGCTCACGACCCGGATGCCGAGCCCTTGGAGACTCGACGCGGCGCTGTCGCTGAAGTTTTGCGGACCGAAGCCCGAGAGAACGCCGCGCGTGCTGTCCCCTTGCAGGCCCGCGTGCGTGTACAGCTGCCAGTTGATCCCGTACTGCGTGTTCCGGTCGAGGTTGATCTCGGCGATCAACACCTCGAGCAACACCTGCGGCGGCCGAACGTCGAGGCGGTCGATCGTCTCCTGCAGCACCGCGAAATTCGGCGGCGCCGTGCGAATCACGAGCGAGTTCGTTGCCTGGTCCGGCACGATCGTCGTGCCACCTACGAGTCCGCCGGCGGACGTGCTGCCTCGTTGATTCGAGTCCGCGGGAGCCGCGACTTCGAGCACGGGAGTCGTCGCACTCACGTCGGTCGCCAGCCGCTGTTGGACCGACTGGTTCGTGTGCTGCTGGAATGTGCCGAGCGATCCCGACAGCCCCTTCCCTTCGAGCGCCTGCACGCGCTGGCGTGGTTGCGTCTGGGCGACTGTGGCGCCGAACACCTGGCCCAGTGTGTTCGCGAGCTCGACAGCGCTGGCGTGTTTCAACGGGTACACGTACGTGCTGAGGCCTGCCTCGCCAGCGGTCTTGACGTCGATCGGGCGAATCAGCTCCAGATATCGCGCGACGTTCACGCCGCGATCCGTGATGAGCACCGCGTTCGAACGCGGCACGACTTCGATTCGCGCCATCTTGCTCTGGACCTTGGCGAGCAACTGCACGACCTCGTCGGCACGCACATAGTCCAGTGGTACGATCTGCGTCACTAATCCCAGCGGCGGCGGGTTCGGCAAGTCTTTGCCGCTGTGGATCGGGCCAGTGGATGGGCGTTTGTCCTCTGGCATGACCTGGGCAACGGGTCCCGTTTGTACCAGCACGAGGCCCTGTGCTTCCAGTATGCCTTCCAGCACCGCTCCCGCTTGCGATGCCGGTACTGGCTCGGCCGTCTGAAAGGTGATGTGTCGACTGGGCACGTCAGCCAGAACGACATTCACACCCATCACGACCGCCAGCGACCGAATCACATCCGCCAGTTCGGCGTTCACGTAATTGATTCGAATCGTCTGCGCCTGCTGCGCAGGCGCGACGATCGGCACGGCGATCGCGGCAGCGAACACGAACGTCGCGAGTTTCTTCACAATTTTTTGCGTTGGGAATTGGGCACGTGGAGAACAAGAGGCCCCGAGGAGCGCTCGAGAGTGACGGTCGAATCGGTAATCGCCACGAGCCGGGCGCCGTCAATGACGTCGCCGACGCGGTGCACCTCGGCGCCAATCAGCGCCACCGCACCGCGCGGCCCGATGGTCGTACCGCGCAGCGCGAAGTCCGGCCCTGTGTCCCGTGGCTTCCCGGCGCGAGGCGTCGGCGCCGGCTTGGCCGGCTCGGCGCCCCTCGTCTGCGAGAAGATGTTCTGGGCGACGATCAGCTGATCATTCGTCCCGGCAGGCGCCAGGTCGCCGGCGGCCGCTGGTTGTTGCTGCCCGCCACCGGAAAGGCGGAGTTGCGCCGCGTCAACCGCGGGCAGTGCCGGACGCGCGAAGCGGAGGTACAGCCCAGACAAGGCGAGCACGGCGGCGGTCCCGTATAACATCGGCACGATCTTCACTGGGCGACGCCCCCATAGAGACCGTGCAGCCTGAGTGACCACTGCAGCGTGGCCTCGGCATTATCGAAGCCGGCATTGATCGCCAGCTCATCGATGACGAGCAGCTTGTCGCCGCGCTCGAGCCGGGAGAGAAAGTCGACCAGCCCCGCCATGCTCGCGGTTCCTGACAACTGCACGGGAATCTCGAGGAGGCCGGGCTTCGCCGCCTTCGGCTCGCCCGCCGCGTCCACGCGCTGGAGCTGGATCGCGCTCGCCTGCGCGTATTGTTGCAGCATGCTCTGCAACGTCGACGCGGCCAGCGCCGGTGTGGTCCCTTCTACGAGACGGCTCTCCTGCGCGGCGAGGCTCACTTTCTGCTCGTCCAACGCCCGTTGCAGACGGTCTGTGCTGGCGGCGAGCACGGAGAGCTTTACCCACTGCGACCGACTGGCCGCGTACGCGCTCTCTCGCGACGTCCAATGGTCCGCGATCGGCACGATGATGCCCATGATCACCAACGCCAACGCACTGACGATGGCCCCGCCCACCACCACGCGACGTTCGCGCGGTTTAAGGCGCTGGAGCGAATCGAAAAGCCAGCGCGAAGCTTTCATAGGATTGGTGACCGACTTGGGCGTGGTCCATTGCCGACAGGAAGTGCACGCCCTTGAATTGCGGCGCGGCGCCGAGGCTCGCGACGACACTCGCCGCGCTCGGCGCGTAGCCGTCGAGTTGCCACTCGCTGCCCGAGCCTCGAATGCCGCGGACGAACGCGCCCGGCGGCAACTGGCGCGACAGCGCGAGCAACACGCTGAGGCGTGTCGGGCGGTCGGCTTCCAGCTCTCGAATCTCGCGCGAGCGTTGCGCGCGAGTCTCGAGCTCGGTCTCGAGCGCAAGCGCCGGCGCGGCGCGCTGACGAAGGTCCACGAGGCCGTTCTCGACCCTGGTCACGGCGCGCTCGCGCCACGCATCGAGCGAGGTCAGCGCGAACACCAGCGCGAGCGCGGCGGCGGCGCCAGCCAGTGAAAGCTCGCGGCGACGGCGTCCGCGAATGGCCCTGGCGTGCTCGGGCGCCACGAGTGTCGTCGCAAAGTCCGGCTGCTCGTCGTCGGCCAGCGCGACGCCGTATGCAATCGCGAACGGCGCCGGCACATCGTCAATCGCCGGCACGGTGACGGTAGCATCCGGCGAGGCACCGTAGACGTGTCGCGCATTCTGGACGACACCATCGGCCAGGTCGAAGAACCCGCCATCACAGACGACACGTCCGTCGCGGAGCCCGGCGCGGGCGAGCGCGCGCGCCAACGACAATGGCGCCGGTTCGACGAGATCGATTGGGGCGATGCGCTCGAGTGCTGTAATCCACTCGGCGAGCAGGTCGTCGGGCGCGGCGAACACGAGATCGGAATCGGGGCGGACCGCGGGGACGAACCCGTGTGATCGATCCGCGAAGAATCGTTCGGGCTCGAGCATCAGGATGTTCCGCCGCTCCGCCGCCGACAACGCTGGTAGTTTCACCCGTTTGGTGACGAGGAGCGGCAACCCAATGGCGAGCGCGATCCGTCGCACGCCTACCGCGTGCTGCTCCAGCGCGCGGACCGCACCTTCAATGCGCTCGCGCTCGTAGGCGACCTCCACCACGGTATTGTGAGGCCGCCGAACGCCGCGAATGACGCGTGCGCCGATCTCCAATCCGAGCCGCGCCGTCATAGTGCCATCATAGTTGGGATAAGATGCGCGGGGGCTCAGTCGCCACTGTTTCGCGTGGCAGTCTCGTTACATGTCGCTCCGCGACACGTCGATGCAGCGCTTCGCGCCGCTCGACTGGTCGGTTCGCCTCCGGGGGGCCAACCCCAACCACGCCCCCCGGACCCCGCTCCGCCAAGCTCTGCCAATACCGTCTGGCGGGTAACGGTTCTGTTTGCCATCGTGTCCGCATGCGACTCTCCTTTGCTCTCCTCTTGGGGCTCGCCCCCATCCTGCCGGCCCAGACCACGACGGGCCCGCTGCTGCTGCAAAAGCCTACCATCAGCCGGACGTCGGTCGCCTTCGCCTATGGCGGCGACATCTGGACGGCGCCACGAACAGGCGGCGCGGCTCGCCGTCTGACCGCCGGCAATGGCGAGGCATCCGATCCCATGTACTCGCCCGATGGCTCGCTGATCGCGTTCACGGGCACGTACGACGGCAACACCGACGTGTACGTCGTGAGCGCCGATGGCGGCGTGCCGCGGCGCCTCACATACCATCCAGCGCCGGACGGCGTGGTCGGTTGGACGCCGGACGGCAAACGCATCGTGTTCCATTCCCCTCGCACGAGCTACAGCCGCTTCGCCAGGCTGTTCACCGTCTCGAAGGACGGGGGCCCGGCAACGGCAGTGGACTTGCCTCGGGGATACAGCGGCTCGTTCTCGGGCGATGGGTCGCATCTCGCCTACATGCCGAACGATCCCGCGAACGAGATCTGGAAGCGGTATCGCGGCGGCGAGACGTCGGAGATCTGGTTGGCCAACCTGACCGATGCGTCGATCGAGCGTATCCCGCGGGAGAATAGCAACGACAGCTGGCCGATGTGGGTCGGCAATTCTGTCTACTTTTTGTCAGATCGCGACGGGCCTACGACGTTGTATGAGTACGACACGCATACCAAGCAGGTGGCGAAGGCCGTCAGCAATACGGGGCTGGACATCAAGTCGGCGTCCGCGGGGCCGGACGCGATCGTCTACGAGCAGTTCGGCGCGCTCTTCTTATTCGACCCCAAGAGCAAGTCATCGACGCGGATTCCGATTACGGTCGAGGGCGATCTGCCGAACGTGCGCCCCCACTACTTGCCGGCAGCTCCCTCCATCGTCGCCGCCAATATCTCACCGAACGGCGCTCGTGCCGTGTTCCAATCGCGCGGCGAGATTCTGACCGTCCCGGCGGAAAAGGGCGACGTCCGCAATCTCACGAACACCACCAACGTGATGGAGCGGGATCCAGCGTGGTCGCCCGATGGGCGCTCGATCGCATTCTTCTCCGATGCGTCGGGTGAGTACACGCTGCATATCATCTCACAAAACGGCGCCGGCTCGGTTCGTTCCATCGCCCTAGGCGAGGCGCCCTCGTACTACTACTCGCCGGAGTGGTCGCCCGACAGCAAGAAGATTTCTTACCTCGACAAACGACTGAACCTCTGGTATCTCGACGTCGCCACGGGGAAGTCGACGAAGGTTGACACCGACCCCTACGAGGCGCCTTGGCGCTCCATGGACCCCGTCTGGTCGCCCGACAGCAAGTGGATCGCCTACACGCGCAGTCTCGCGAACCATTTCCACGCCGTGTTCTTGTATTCACTGGAGAGCGCAACGGCCACGCAGGTGACTGATCCACTGAGTGACGCGCGGTTCCCCACGTTCGATCGTGGCGGCGAGTATTTGTATTTTACCGCGAGCACCAACGCGGGTGCTTCGGCTGGTTGGCTCGACATGACGAGCTTCGATCGGCCCGTGACGCGCAGCGTGTATTTGGTCGTGCTACGCAACGACAAGCCGTCGCCGCTCACGCCACTGTCCGACGACGAGAAGGCCGACACGACAAAGGCGCCGGCCGATACGAGCAAGAAGGCCGCGCCGGCATCCGCCGACGTGCGCGTTGACCTCGCCAACATCAGTCAGCGTATTCTCGCGCTCCCCCTCGGTGATCGCCGCTGGTCCGGCCTCGTCGCCGGCGCGGCTGGGACGATCTACATCCTCGAGACGGTCGACAAGCCGCCGATGTCCGCCCAGGACAACGCGGGTACCCGGCAGACGCTCTACAAGTGGGACCTCACGAGCCGTAAGCTCGTGCAGCTCGCCGGCGGCATCATGGGCTTCGACCCCACCGGCGATGTCGACGAACGTCAGCCGACGACGTTCCGACTCTCGGCCAAGGGCACGAAGGTGCTCTATCGCGCCGACGGTCAGTGGGTCATCGCCGGCGTCGATGGACCACCCAAGCCGGGCGAGGGCACCCTCAACGTCGGCGAAGTCCAGATCGCCACCGACCCGCGCGCGGAATGGAAGCAGATATACCACGAGGCGTGGCGCGTGGAACGCGACTTTTTCTACGACCCGCACTATCACGGGCTCGACCTCGCCGCCGCGGAAGCCAAGTATGCGGCATACGTCCCGAGCCTCGCGAGCCAGCAAGATCTTCGCTATCTCCTCACGGAAGCCCTCGGCGACCTGACGGTCGGCCACCTGTTCATTTTTGGCGGCGAAGACCCGCCCGCCACGCACCCGCCGCGCACGGGGCTCCTGGGCGCCGACTACGCCGTGGACCACGACCGCTATCGGTTCGAGCGCATTTACTCGGGTGAGAACTGGAACCCGGAGCTCAAGGCGCCGCTGACCCAGCCGGGCGTCAACGTCGCCGTGGGCGAGTACGTGATCGCCGTCAACGGCATCGACGTGCGAGCCAGCGAAGACATCTATCGATACTTCGAGGCAACGGCCGGCAAGACGGTCGTGCTGCGTGTCAGCAAGGACCCGTCGGGCGCGAACGCACGAGATGTCAGTGTCGTTCCGGTGGCGAGCGAGACCGGCTTGCGCAACCTGGGGTGGATCGAGGACAACCGCCGGACCGTCGATCGCCTGAGCGGCGGCAAGCTCGCGTACGTGTATCTCCCGAACACCGCTGAGGGAGGATACACGAACTTCACGCGCTACTACTTCGCGCAAACGAACAAGCAGGGGGCGGTGCTCGACGAGCGATTCAACGGGGGCGGATCGGTCGCCGACTACATGATCGAGGTGATGCACCGCCAACCGTTGTTCCGCGAGATGACCCGCGATGCGACGGATTTAACGTCGCCTGTGAGCGCGATCTATGGCCCAAAGGTGATGATCACGAACGAGTACTCCGGCTCGGGCGGCGACGCGCTGCCGTTCATGTTCCACGAGACGAAGCTCGGGCCGCTCGTCGGCAAGCGCACTTGGGGTGGGTTGGTCGGCATCTACGACTATCCCCAGCTCATGGACGGGATGACAGTGACCGCTCCTCGCGTGGCGCTGTACACGACGCGAGGCCAGTTCGAGATCGAGAACCACGGCGTGGCCCCTGACGTTCCGGTCGAGCTGGATCCCGCCGCCTGGCGCGCGGGACATGACACGCAGCTCGAGAAGGCGGTGGCGATCGCACTCGATTCGTTAGCCAAGAGTCCGCCAACGGTGGTCAAGCGGCCGGCGTATCCCAACTATCACGGAGGGACGCCGACGGCCTCCACGACTACGCAGTAGCCGTGAGGGCCGCGAGCTTCGTCACCGTATTCCAATTGCGGCCCGTCCCGGCACCGATCGCTTTGTCGATCATGGTCAGGGTCAGCCTCGACCGACCCTGACCGTCCGGGTAATAGATGAACGCGTGCCGGCCTTGGCCGAGCACGCGTTCTCGTTCTTTGACAGCTTGCTGTAAGGTGACGAAGGCCTTGCTCCCCGGGGTCTTTTTCAGAAAGAACACGACCAGACGCGAAGGATCTCGCTTCGCTTCCGCGGGAAAGGGATTGTCTTTGATCAGAGCGCTCAGCTCCGTGGCGCTCCGCACGTAATAGTCCGTGCGGAGACCAAGGTGCTTTTCGCTCTCGGCCTCGAACAGCTGCTCGAGCTGTGCGGACGATTGGCCCGTGCTCCGGAAGACGAGATTCCCGCTGTTGAGCAGCGTCCGCACATCGGCGAGCCCCAGCGCTTCGGCGAACGCACGCAGGTCGGCCATGGCCACCGAGCGACGGCCCCCGAGATTGATTCCCCGCAACAAAGCAACGTGCAGCATGTCTCCAACGTAGCACGGACAGAGACCAACAAGGAGTCTGTATGCTGCGAAGCGCAATCGCACTGTCACTCTTGACGACCGGCTGCGCGCTGTACGTTCGCCCAATGAATACGCTGACCCCTGACGATCACGTCGTGCTGGAGCTCAATGATCAGGGCATTCCGGACATGGCTCCCAAGCTCGGCTCCGGGACGTTTCTCGTCGGCGGCAAGCTGCAAAAAATGGATTCGACGTCGCTCGTGATGTCGGTCTATCGCACCCAATCGACGCACGCGCTCTTGGGTGGACCGTATTCGTATACGGATACGTATCGGTATCCAGGATACGTGCAATGGGGCGGCGAAACCGTGGCGGTTCCCAAGTTTGACGTGGCCTCGGCACGGGTCGAGCGGGTCTCGGGACCATTCGTGGCACTGGTCAGCGTGGGCGTGGTGGCCGTCGGCGTATCGATGGCCGAGATCCTCTTGCACCACCCCAACCTCAAGACGCCGACCCTGCCTACGTTCCAGAACCCACCTCACCCCTTTCCCTACCCCAGTCCTATAGTTTTGAGGGCATGGCCACGGCTGTAGACCGCCCGCCGCGTGACGACGAGATCGACTTTTTCGGCGTCACGAACGTGGGCGCCATACGCACGGTCAACCAGGACAACTTCCTGATCGCCTCGATTCGTCGGAAAGTCGAGGCGCACCTCACGAGTCTGCCTTCGCTCGACCGTTTGCCACTCGACGCCGAGCGCATCGCTTTCCTGGCCATGGTCGCCGATGGCGTCGGGGGTGGGCCGATGGGCGAGGCGGCGAGCCGGTTCGCGGTCGAAGCGGTGACGCAGTACGTGACGCAGTGCATCCGCCTCTCGGCCGTCGGCGACGGGGGTGGAACGAGCGACTTCCCGCGCGCACTCGAAAATGCCGCGCGGGAAGTCCACCTCGAGCTCCTGCGACAGACTGAAAACGATCCCGCGCTCGGCGGCATGGCCACCACGTTGACGCTATGGATCGGGATGTGGCCGCGGTCGTACATCCTGCAGGTGGGGGACAGCCGCTGCTATATGCTGCGCGACGGCGAGCTGACGCAGCTCTCGCGCGACCAGACCATGGCTCAGGATCTGATCGACAGCGGGATACTCTCGAGCACCGACGCCTATCGCACGCGTTGGGTCAATGTGCTATCGAGCGCCATTGGCGGGTCCCAGAACACACCCGTCGTGAGCTATCTCCACCAGATGTGGGGCACCGTCGGGCTGCTCTGTAGCGATGGCCTCACGAAGCACGTGTCGGACGAGCGGATTCGTGACCGCCTCATGACTATGACCTCCGCCAAGCAGGTCTGCAGCGATCTCGTGCAGGACGCGCTCGACGGAGGTGGGACCGACAACATCACCGTCGTCGTCGGCCGGACGCTCAGGCGCGACTGAACAGCTCCTCGGCCGCCTTCTTCATCTCGTCCATCGTCAGGTCTTTCGTGTGTGTGGCGATCGACCACTCATGGCCGAATGGATCGGCGAGGACGCCATACCGGTCGCCCCAGAATTGATCCGCCACCGGCATCATCACGGTGGCACCGGCCTTTTTGGCGCGGTCGAACAGTGAGTCGACATCTTCTGTATAGATGTGGAGCCTCACGGGAGTCCCGCCGAGGGTCAGCGGACCCTTCGCCCCCATTTCCGGCATCTCCTCGCCGAGCATGACGACGGAATTGCCGATCTGGATCTCGGCGTGCATGATGGCACCACCGGGCATCTCGAACCGCCCCCGCTCCATGGCGCCAAAGGCTTCCTTGTAGAATTCGATAGCTTTGGCGGCGTCGCGGATTTTGAGACTCGGCGTGACCGTGTGCAGGCCTTCGGGGATGGGCTTCGGTGTAGCCATGGGGCACGCTCCTCAGGTATCGGTGTGACGCAAATGCAACCTTCGACGTCCCTTTCCCAGCATGAATGAACGACTCCGAAAGATCGAGCACAAGGGCGTCTCGATCATGTACACCGACTACTCCGGCTTCAGTAATTGGGATGACTGGAGAGCGCTGATCGAGGCCGAGCGGAAAATCATGCCGAACGAGCCGTTGGGCTCGGTCCGCGCGGTCGCCATCTTCACCGACTCACGGTTCACGACTGAAGTCTTCGAGGCGATCAAGCAGTTGGCCGTGCACAACCGACCGCACATGCGGGCCAGCGCGCTGGTGGGACTCAGCTCGTTACAAAAGACCGCATTCTTGAAGGCCATCGAGCGGACATCGGACCGCTCGTTCGGGTTGTTCGACAAGCTGGACGAGGCGCTCGACTGGCTCGTCGACCAAAAATGAGCGTCAGACGTGCGCGTCGACCACGATAACGCGAGAGCCGAGCACCTCGCCGACGGCTCGAACGAAATCGTCTGACAATCGGGGCCAGTTCCAGAACTCGATGCCGAGATGCCCGAATCCCCACTGAATTGGCCCGCGCCATTCGTTGAGCCGTTCGGCGCCGCCGCATACCGGGCACGCGAACAGGGTTCGGTCATCCCCCTCGAACCACTTCTCCACGGCTTCCACCCAACGGGCCTCAGGTTCGAACACCGCGCGACACGCCGAGCACTGGAGCTCGATGCCGTTTTCCATCGCGGTAAAGACCTGGCGGCCGACTTGAACCTTGATCTCGTTTGTCACAAGGCGCCGGAAACCATTGTCCGCACCCGGGACCGTCGCGAAGGCCCAATTCGGGCCAGGGTGCCCACTGGAATCGGCGATTCCCTCCTGGATCAACCAGCGCCCGATCGTCCCGCCGAGCCGCGCGGCTTCGTCCGCGGGTGCATCGATATCGACGATCACTTGAATCGTATCACTCATGTGGTATAGTCACACCGTGCCAATAGACGAAAAGCTCGCCGAGACCATCCGCGCCGCTCTCACGGACGTCGGTGCGGTGAAAGAAGTCAAAATGTTCGGCGGGATTGGGTTCATGCTGAACGGCAACCTGCTCGCCGGCGCTTCGACGCGCGGACTGCTGTTGCGCGTTGGCAAGGCGCGCACGGCAGACGCGCTCAGCAAACCCGGGACGCGGCCCCTGGTCATGCGCGGGCGGACCATGGAAGACTACATCTACGTCGATCACCCGGCCTTGAACGCTCGCGCCGTCAAATCCTGGATTCGCATGGCCGTCTCGTTCGTCGGGACGCTTCCTCCCAAGAAGAAGAGCAAGAAGAAATGATCCGGATCGTCGCCGCAACTTGCCTCGGTGTGGTGTTGGCGCAGGGGGCTGATTCAGTCGCCGCTGCGCGCGAGCGGTTCAGGGCGTCCCTCAAGTACCAGACCGGCGACGTCACCCTCAAAGGCGGGATCGCCACGCTCCGCGGCGTCGGGCAGACCTACCGGTTCCTCGATGGCGAGCAGGCGGGCAAGGTCCTCCGTGCCTGGGGCAATCCGGTCAAAGAGAATCCCTTGGGCATGCTGGTGCCCGCGGGGATGACTCCGGTCGACAGCGGCGCGTGGGCCATCATCATCACGTATCAGGATGACGGCTACGTGTCCGACTCCGGTGCGTCGACGATCAACTACGACTCGCTCCTCGCTCAACTCCAAACGTCGGCGCGCGAGGAGAATCCCGAGCGGAAGAAGCAGGGATACCCGACGTTCGAGGTCGTGGGGTGGGCGCTGCCTCCGCGCTACGATGCGCAGACCAAGAAGTTGTATTGGGCCGAGGAGTTGAGCTTCGACGGCGACACCTTGCACACGCTGAACTACAAGATTCGCGTGCTTGGTCGGCGTGGCGTGCTGGTCTTGAACGCGGTGTCGGCCATGAACCAGTTGCCGCTCGTTCAGGAGGCAACGCCGGCCGCGCTGGCGATGGTCGAGTTCAACCCCGGAAATCGCTACGCCGATTTCGTGAAGGGCAAGGACCACATGGCGGCCTACGGGATCGGCGCGCTCATCATCGGCGGCATCGCCGCGAAGGCCGGGTTCTTCAAGCTCCTGATCCCGCTGCTGCTCGCGGCGAAGAAGCTGCTCCTCGTCGGGATCGCGGCCGTCGCGGCGTTCTTCCGTCGCCTGTTCAGCGGAAAGAAAAAGAACCCAGCCGCCTCTTCCTAGGCGGCGCCGGGCCCGAGGAGCGCGCGACCAGCCTTCGCGCCGGTGTGACGCCGCTCCGCGGCGCGTCGATGCAGCGCTTCGCGCTGCTCGACTGGTCTGTTCGCCTCCGGGGGGCGAACCCCAACTACGCCCCCCGGACCCCCCTACGCGGCGCCGGGCCCGAGGAGCGCGCGACCAGCCTTCGCGCCGGTGTGATGACCATGGTCGATGGTGACGACGCCGTTGACCAGGACCCAGTCGATGCCGGTAGGAAATTCCATCGGCTTCTCGTACGTCGCCTTGTCCTGCAGCTTATCGTAATCGAAGATCGTGACGTCGGCCCAGTTGCCGACGGTGATCGTTCCGCGATTCGCCAGCCGCAACCGGGTGGCTGGCCATCCGGTCATCTTGCGAACCGCCTCGGGCAGCGTGAGCACGTGGCGCTCTTTCACGTATCGCGCGATGACCCTCGGGAAGTTGCCGAAGCTTCGTGGGTGCGGTAGGCCGGTCTCATCGGGGACGCCGATCTGCGCGACAGCCCCGGCGTCGCTTCCTATGCTCGTCCAGGGAAATTTCAGCGCGGTCTCGATGTCTGGCTCGCCCATCATGTGATAGATGGCCATGACACGGTCGTGGCCTTGTGCGACGAGATCCCATGCCGCATCCGCGGGATCCTTGTGGGTCTCCTTCGCGATTTGCGCGATGGTCTTCTGCTCGTACTTCGCGTTGTCCGGGTTCCTGGCATTCACCAGGACGACCCCGTCCCACCCGCCCGCTGCCTCGATGATGTTCCACCACCCAGGCGAGCCAGTCGTGATCTCTTTTTTCAGTCGGGCGCGAATCGCAGGATTGGCCAGCCTGGCTTTGAGCGAATCGACTCCACCTTCGTGCGCCCAACTCGGTATGGTCGCCTCGAGTCCCGTTCCGCCAGCGGTGTAGACGTAGAGGTCAGCCGCGACGTCTACGCCGCGGGCCCTGGCGGCATCCACCGCGCGTCCGACCGAGTCCATGAGGACGCCCCAGCCGGGCCGATACGCCACTTTCAGGTGAAAGATTTCGACGGGTAGGCCGGCTTTCTCGCCGATCGTGATCGCCTCGTTGACCGCCTGAACGACTTCCTTGCCTTCGCCACGAATGTGGCTCGCGTACAGACCGCCATAGGCAGCAGCTGCCTTCGCGACCTCGATCAGCTCGTCGGTCGAGGCGTAGCTCGAGGGTGGGTATATGAGGGCTGTCGTCATACCCATCGCGCCGCCGCGCATGGCGGTGTCCACGATCGCCCGCATCGTGGCGAGCTCCGACGGCGTCGGTTTCCGAGCTGACTCGCCAAGCACGGCTTCGCGCGCTTGGGTCTCGCTGAAGTAGCTGCCGAAGTTGATGCTGATGCCCTGGCGTTCGAGCGTCGCGAAGTACTGGCGGACGCTATCGGCCGGCACGGGCGTGCCGCCCTCGCCGCCGATGGCGGTCGTCACGCCTTCCTGCAGCTTGTTCTCGGCCCGCCCACTCTGCAGCAACGTGGACCCAGACTGGTCCATGGCGTCGATCCAACCCGGGCTCACGTACTGACCGGTCGCATCGATCTCCACGCGCCCGTGTTCGGGTACGACGCCGATCTTTACGAACTTCCCGTCCCGAATCGCCACGTCGGCGAGGATCCACGGATTGCCTTCGCCGTCGAGCACACGGCCATGGCGAATCACGACGTCGTAGCTAGGATCCGTCCCTTGGATCCCGAGCAGGGCCACGCAGAGAAGCAGAGTCCGCATGGCTCAAGTTTAACCCGATCAGTCGCGCAACACCCGGAGGGGATCCGCGCTCGCGGCCCGCAGGGCCGGTCCGAGACACGCCAGCGCGGCGACGGCCGCCATCACCGCACCGGCGATACCGAACGCGCGCGGGTCGCGTGGACTGACCTGATACAATAGGTCGGTCATGAGGCTGGTCAGCGCGAGCGCGCCAGCCGCTCCCACGACCACACCGGCGGCAGTTAACGCGAGCCCCTGAGACATCACGAGCCGAAGCAGATCCGCGGCCTTCGCGCCCAGCGCCATGCGAAGCCCGAGCTCTCGGCTGCTCTGCGAGACCGCGTATGCCATGAGGCCGTACAGGCCCACGGCAGCCAGCGCCAGCGCCAATCCGCCGAACATCGCCAGCAGCAAGACCGTGATGCGCTGCGACGCACTCGTGATGGCCATCTGCTCGCGAAGGGTGATGATGCTCGCGGGCGCCACCAAGGGGTCGATCGCGTGAACCGCCCGCAGCACGGGCGTGGCAAGCTGTTTGGGGTCCAGTTTGGTGCGCAGGAACACGACGAACCGCCCCGCGAACCGCTGGCGCAGGGGCAGATAGAAGAATGGTTTCGGGGCTTCACGCACCGACTCGTACTTCGCGTCTTTCGCGACGCCGATGACGTTCACCCATTCGTTTTTGACCTTGAACCGCGTCCCGATCGGATTCGCGCCACGCCAATACCGCGTGACCATGGTCTCGTTTACGATCGCGACGTGCGCCGAGGTGCCATTGTCGTCGCGGGTGAACTCCCGGCCAGACACGATCGGAATGCCAAGCGTCGCGAAGTATCCCGGCCCCACTTGATTGAACTGGGCTGTCGCCTGCTCGTCGGGTGCCGGTTGATACGTCTCGAACGTCACCGGCGCCGAACCGTAGGTCGCATAGCTGAACGGTGGAATCCGCGCGAACGCTGCCGACTGCACGCCGCCGAGCGCCTGCACGCGCGCGAGGAGCGCATCCTGGAACTCGGTGGCTTTGACCGTATCGTATCCCGCCGCCAAGAGGTTGAACCCCGTCAGCACCACGTCGCGGGTCGCGAACCCCGGATCGGCATCGCGCATGCGAGCGACGCTCCTGACCACGAGCCCCACGCTCACCAGCAGCACGAAACTGAGCGCGACCTGTACGAGGACCATGCCGGAGCGAACGAGCGATCCGCGGCCCCCGCCGACCACGCTCGCCGACCCCGATCTGAGTGCGCCGGCAAGATCGATGCGGCTCGTGAGCAGCGCGGGAACGAGGCCGAACGCAAGCGTCGACAGCGTACAAATTCCCGCACTCAGCGCGAGCACCCGCCAATCGATCTCCGCCGGCAGTCGATACACGATACCGTTGAACGACGAGAAAATCGCGCTGAGCACGTCGCGACAGATATAGGCGACGGCACATCCGCCAACCGCGGCGAGCGCGGAGAGGATCAAGCTCTCGGTGAGCAGTTGGGCGACGAGACGCCGGCGCCCGGCCCCGATCGCGAGCCGGACGGTCAGCTCGTGGCGCCGCCCCAAGGCTCTCACCAACAAGAGATTCCCGACATTGGCGCAGGCGATGAGGAGCACGAACGTCGCGACCGCGAGCGCAATGCGCAGCGTCGGCAGCAATTCGCCGGAGGCGTTGAACGGCGATCGCCACAACGGGAGGAGCACCATGCTACGGCCCCGGTTCGTCGTCGGATACTCCCGTTCCAGTTGCCGCATGACGCCCGCGATCTCTCCCTCCGCCTGTTCGCGTGTCACGCCAGGCTTGAGCCGCGCGAATGGCTCGAGCCACACGGCGCCGCGGTCTTCGAGCTTGTAGTCCCCTCCTTCGAGCAGGCCCTGCATGGATGCCGGCACCCAGAACTGGAACGGATATCCGACGAACGTGCCATAGAAGGGCGGCGGCGCGACGCCGACGATCGTGAACGGCACGCCGTTCAGGCTCTGTTTCTTCCCGATGATGTCCGGGTCGCCGCGAAAGCGCTCTTGCCACAACCGATAGCTGATCACGGTCACCGGGTGCGCATTCCGCCCGACATCCTCGCCGGGCAGAAATCCCCGTCCCAAGATGGGCCGAACGCCGATGGCGTCGAAGTAGTTGGCCGAGACGATGCTGCCGGTCGCGACCTCCGCCCGATCGCCGATGCTGAGCGTAACACCGGTGATCTTGTCGCCAATGAACGTCTCGATCAACGTACACCGTCGGGCCAGATCCAGGAAATCGGGCCACGCGATCTCGTCGTACCCGGTCGATCCACGCCGCGTCCCGGCCAACACCAACAGCTGCTCCTCGTGCGCCACGGCCGGGTAAGGGCGCAGCAACAACCCTTCCACCCAGCCGTAGACCGTTGCATTCGCGCCGATGCCTACCGTCAGACAAAGGATGGCCATGACGGCGAACCCTGGGCTGCGCCGGAGCATGCGGACACCGAACCGGAGATCGTTGAGCCACCGATCGAGCCATGCACCGCGCCACATCTCGCGCGTGATCTCTTTGACCAGTCCGAAATTGCCAAATTCCCGCAGCGCGTTCGCCGCGGCGACGGCCGGGGGCTCGCCGCGCGCGATGCGGTCTTGCTCGGCCATGCGCAGGTGTGATCTGAGCTCCTCGTCGAGCTCGCGATCGCGCCTCACGTCTCACCCTCGGCCGGTTGCGCCATAATGCCTTGGATGGCTTCGGTCAGCTGCGCCCACTTCGACCGCTCCGCCGCCAACCGCTTCCGCCCCTTCGCGGTCAGTTTATAGACGCGCACCCGTTGGTTGTTCTCCGACACGCTCCAATCGGCGACGATCACGCCCTGGCGCTCCAGCCGGTGCAGCGCCGGGTACAGCGATCCGGTATCGACCTGCAACACGTTCCGCGAACCCGCGCGGATCATTTGCGCAATACCGTATCCATGCCGCGGACCCCACCGGAGGGTCTGCAGCACGATCAGGTCCAACGTCCCTTGGAGCAGCTCGATACGCGTCATGGTGTAGCCTGTCTACATGCCGGGGGCTTGTCAAGTTGCATGCATGTAGACATCCTACACCCCATGCCACTCTATCGGATAGTACTCATGCTGGCGGTCGCCACCACTGCCGGCGCGCAGGAGATGCGCAACGCCGAGTTCTTCACGGGTCGCTGGAACTGCGCCCACACCGTCGGGGACTTCAAGGGGACGTACACGACGACGATCTCGAGCGCGCTCGGGGGCCAATGGCTCCGCCAGGTCTATACGTTCCCGGACAAGAGCGCCGAGTTCTTTATCGGCTACGATTCGCGCTTCAAGCGGTGGGTCCGCTGGGGCATGCTCAGCACTGGCGAGTACTGGGCGATGACCGGCGTACTCGCCGACAGTACCTGGACATGGAGCTATGCGCTACCGCGCCGGCCGGGCAGCGGCACCTACACGGACAAACCGGACGCCGTCTGGACGAAGAAATCCGATGCCGAGTTCATCATCGACGGGCCGACGTATCCCGAGAACGGCAAGATGGTGACCGAGCACCACGACTGCCGGAAGTCGTAGCTAGTCGCCGAAACTGATTCCCATCTCACGGGCCGTAAGCACGGTATCGCTCCGTGGATCGACCCGTTTGGGCTGTGCCAGCACCTGCGCGATCGGTATGGTCACGATGCGTGGCGACTGCAGCGCGACCATGTGCCCCCATTTGCCGTCGGCGACCGCTCGGACGGCGGCGCCGCCGAATCGGGTCGCCAGCAGGCGGTCGTAGCCGGTCGGCATGCCGCCGCGCTGCAGGTGGCCGAGCACGAGCCATCGGGTCTCTTTGTCGGTCTTCTCCTGAATGAGTCGGGCGAGGGGGCCGGCCACGCCGCCGACGTGGGTCGTGGCGGTGCCGCCCGCGGGGTACGCCCCCTCGGCGACGACGACGATCGAGAAGAGGCGACCCGCGCGATCGCGCTCGCGGACTTTTTCGCAGACGCTGTCGATGTCGTACGGGATCTCGGGGATCAGGATGACGTCGGCGCTCGCGGCCAGACCGCTGTGGAGGGCGATAAAGCCCGAGTGGCGGCCCATCACCTCCATGACGATCACCCGATCGTGGCTCTCGGCCGTCGTATGCAATCGGTCGACGGCCTCGATGGCCGTATTGACGGCGGTATCGAAGCCGAAGGTCGTCACGGTGCCGCTGACATCATTGTCGATTGTTTTGGGGACGCCTATGACGTGCAACCCCTTTTCATAGAGCTTCTGGCCGATGGCGAGCGATCCATCGCCGCCGATCGTGATCACGGCGTCGATGCCGAGACTCCTGGCATTGGCGATCAGCTCATCTGACCGATCGGTCGTGACGCCGGCGCGCTCGTATCGCAGCGGGTTGCCACGATTCGTGGTGTGAAGGATCGTGCCGCCGAGGTGACCGATCCCGCGCACCGACTCGCGCGTGAGCGGCACGACGTCGTCCTCGCCGAGGAGCCCGGCGAACCCGCGCTTGATGCCCAGCACTTCCCAATCGCGATTGACGGCCGCCAGGACCGCGGCGCGAATGACGGCATTGAGCCCCGGTGCATCGCCGCCCCCGGTCGACAGTGCAACACGCATATCGGAATGTTGCACCAGCGCGAGGCTCAGGCCAAGGAGAAGGGCGAGCGCGCCGACGACGGACGCGGTCACGCGGCCGCCGACGCGGGCCAGCGCGCGCACGTCGACGGCGAGACCGAGGGCGGCCATCGACAGGACAGTCAGCATGGTGGCGACCGTCCGGAGGGGCGCTGGGAGCCACGGCGGCAGCGCGCCGGCCGTCCGGGCGACTCCCATGAGCACGAACCCGACCACGAACCATGGTACTGTCCGGTGGATCCCGGGTTTGCGTCCGCCGCGCGCGAGCGATAGCACGATCACCACGGGCCCGAGCATGAGGATGCGCGTGAGCTTGACGATCGTGCCGATCTGGGCGCTGGCCACGGAGACCGGGAGCGTGGCGGCAAGGACCTGCGGGACGGCGTACACCGTCAGTCCGGCGAGCGCCCCGTACTGGATTTGGGTCAGGCCGAACGCGCGGCCGAGGGCTGGGAGTCCGAGTACGGCGGCGACGCCGAGGATGGCCGTGAAGGCGATCGCGGCGGCCACGTCATCGCTGTCGGCCTCGATGACCGGTGCGATCGCGGCGATCGCGGAGTTGCCGCAAATCGCGTTGCCCGTCGCGACGAGCAAAGCCATGCGATGGTGGAGGCCCAGTGCGCGGCCCACCAGGTATCCACCGATCAGCGTCAGGGCGACGATCACCAGGACACCGCCGAGGAGACTCGGGCCCGTGCGAGCGACCAGCGCCGCATCGATCGACGCACCGAGTAACACCACGGCGACCTCGAGCAGGAAAGACCCGCTGGTCTTTATCCCGGGCATCCATCGATCGCCGGGCCTCCACGCGGTTCGAACGACCGCGCCGAGCACGATCGCCAGGACGACCGCGTCGACATAGGGTCCCTGCACCACCCACGCGGCTGTCGCAATGACTGCGCACAGGGCAATCCCCGGAATGCGTTTGCTCATGCGACGAATCTGCCTGGCGCCATCCCAAGGAGATACTGATATTACTCTATCACTTATATAGGCCATACCTATGGATCTCGATACGCTGCTGGTGTTCGCGGTGGTGGCCCGAGAGGGGTCATTTACCCGGGCAGCCAAGGCGCTCGACGTGAGTCAGCCGTCGATCTCCGAGCGGATGCAACGACTCGAGGCGCGGTTGGGGGCGCCAGCATTTGTCCGTCGTGGCCGCGGCGTCGGCCTGACCGCCGAGGGGGTCGCGCTCCGGGCATTGGCCGACCGCGCCCTCACGCTCTCCCGTGAGACCGACGAGCTCGTGGCAGGACTCTCCGGGCTGGACCGCGGACTGATCCGCGGCGCCGCGAGCACGACGATCGCGGGCTACGTCATTCCGACTGCGATCGCGCGTCTCCGTGCGAAGCGCCCGGGCGTCGAAGTCGACATCGCCGTCGGCAACACGGCGGAGATTGCGGAGGCGGTCGAGCGCGGTGACGTTGGTTGGGCGCTCGTCGAAGGCCCGGTCGCCGAGTCGCGCCTATCGGTGCGACGATTCCGGGACGATGAGCTGATCCTGATCGTCGCGTCCACGCATCCGTGGGCGCGTCGTCGTCGACCGATCGCGCCGTCGGCGCTCGCGGACGAGGCGTTCATCGCCCGCGAGCCCGGGTCGGGCACCGGCGCGGTCGTCGAGCGCGCGCTCGTCCGCGTCGGGATCCAGCTCACGCCGCGTGTACGGATCGCCGACTCGCGCGGGATTGCGGAGGCGGTCGCGTCGGGCGCGGGCGTCGGCATCGTCTCGGAGCTCGTGGCGGCTCCCCTGCTTCAGTCCGGCCGATTGGCCCGCGTCGCGATCGCGGGTCTGTCGCTCATCCGTCCGCTGTCGCTGGTCCACTTACCAGGTCGCACCCTCGGCCGGCTCGATCGCGAGTTGCTCTCGCTGGTCTAAACGCTTTCCCACAGCATGCGCGCTTCTTGGGCGATGAGATCGGGTTGCTCCTCAGGGAAGAACACTTTGGCGCCCTCAATACGTCGCACCCCCCGTGACCGAGGGAAAGCGTGGTCGAGCCAGTCCGGGCTTTCCGCCGAGAAAATCGTGTCGCCGGTTCCCCACAAGATCCGAACTGGCATCATCGCCTGACGCAGCGCCGGTTCGATCCCCGTCAGCGGGTTCTGTTCCAGCCCGAGTGCGTACCCGTGAAGTTGCGCTTTCCGAACCGGTGAGCTGAGCAGTGGTGTGAAGTAACAGTCGATCGCTTCGTCGGTCGGATTCATGGGGTTCTGATAGGCGAGTGGACCGAGCCCCTTGGGTGACCGGGCAAACGCCTTGTCAGCGAGCATTGGCGCGATCACCTTGTCGGCGAATTGGCCGGCGTGCGACAACTTGAGCACAGGTTGGAACGCGGGTGGCGGGCTGTCGATGACGACATCGCAATTGGTGAGCAGGAGCGTCCGCACGCGTTTCGGGTATCGCGCCACAAAGAGCTGCGCGACGGCGCCGCCGCTATCGTTCGCGACGAGGTCGACCCGATTGATCGACAAGCGGTCGAGGAGCGCCGCCAGCATGGCGGCTTGTTGCGCGGGCGCCAGGTCTTGGTGCTCGGACACCTCCGAGTATCCCAGGCCCATGAAGTCGGCGGCGATGCACCGGCGATACGGCGACAGCCGCTCGATCGCGCCGCGCCATTCAAAGCCGTTGAGCGGAAACCCGTGAAGGAATAGCGCGGCCTTGCCCGATCCGCGCTCGACGTAGGCGATGCGACCGAAGCTGGTGTCGGCGAACCGTCTCATGGCCTGGAACGTCGGCTCATCGATCGGGCTTGGTTCCGTGTGGACATGGCGCACGCAAGCGCCGAGGGTTGCGGTCGCCGTGATTTTAATGAAGTCTCTTCTCTGCATGCCTCAGGTTCGCGACGTGCCTTCCGCCAAGCAATGACCTCGGAGGTCATGGCCTCTCCCATCGGCGTGCTCCTGCGCGAATGGCGCGCGGCACGACGGGTCAGCCAACTCCACTTGGCGCTCGCGGCCAATGTCTCGGCGCGCCATCTGAGCTGTGTAGAGACGGGACGCGCGCAGCCGAGTCGGGAGCTGATCGATCGGCTCGCGGAGGCGCTCGGGGTGCCGTTCCGCGAGCGGAACGCGCTGTTGATCGCCGCCGGGTACGCGCCGGGCTATCGCGAGACGGAGATCGGGGCGCCGGAGATGGCGCGGGCGCTCGGCGCGATCGACCTCATCCTGAGGCAGCAGGAGCCCTATCCGGCCGTCGTGCTCAGTCGGCAATGGGATCTGCTGATGGCGAATCAAGGCGCCGCGCGAGTCTTTGGTTGGCTGTTGGGCGGGCCATCGCCACAGAAGAACGTGATGCGAATGGCGTTCGACCCCCAGGGTCTGCGTCCATACATCGTGAACTGGACCGAGGTCGCGCAGGACTTGGTGCGCCAACTCCGGGCTGACGTCGCGGCCGCGCCGCAGGACCATCGGGCGCGGGCATTGTTGCGCGATGTCCTGGCCTACCCCGATGTCCCATCGCATGTGTTAGCGGCTGCGCCGACGAACCCGTTGTGGTCGATCCGGTATCGGAAGGACGGCCACGAGCTCAACTTTTTCTGGACGATCACCACGTTCGGCACGGCGCAGGATGTAACGTTGCAGGAGCTCAGGATCGAGTGCTCGTTTCCCGCCGACGAGGCCACGGATCGGCTATGCCGTGACCTCGCGCAGCGGGAGGTAAATGTCTGAGAGCAGCTCGGTCGGCACCGTCTCGCGCGGGTTGTTCAGATACTCTTCGACGCACGGCGCATCCGCGGGCAGGCGTCCGGACTGTGGTAGCCAGGTCCCATAGAGCCAATCGTACGCGGCCTTCATGTCGGCGTACGGGCCTTTGTGGCGTAGCACGGCATACTCGCCACCCGTGATGGGTGTGCGCTCGAATGGCGGTTCGAGTGTCGGCATGGCCGTCGTGACCACACCGGCGCGCGAACGCAATTGCGCCGCTGGCACCGAGGTCGGATCGTCGTAGAAGATCGCCACGGATCGCACATCCGGGCTGAACGAAACGGTGGAAAAGACCCATGCGAACAGCCGGTCGAATGCGCGACTGATGTCGATATAGGGTCCGCGATGCTCGAGCGTGACCGCGGTCATGGGCTCGACCCGCTTGACCTGAACGTCGTACACGGCAAGGTCCTCCAGGCGATGGCTGCCGCGCGCGCGATAGGTCGCCGGCGGCATTCCGTAGACGGATTTGAAGATGCGAGTGAACGACTGCACGTTGTCGTATCCCGAGTCGCGGGCGACCTCGTCGATCGGCATCGGGGTCTGCGCGAGGCGCGCGGCCGCGCGCGTCAGTCGCTGTCGTTTGATGGTGGTCGCGATCGTCTCGCCGCGCATCGCTTTGTAGACGCGATGCCAGTGGTAGGGCGACAGGCAGGCGATGTCGGCGAGCCGATTCAGGTCGAGCGGATCGTCCAGGTGCTCGTAGATGTAGGCCACCACGCGCTCGATGCGCGCTTCGTAGTCATTCGTCACGCCTGATATCTACAACGCCGCCGGTTGACTTTTCTTGCGGAGCTGCGCGATCTGGCGCTCGCTGACCGCCGCCGCGCGCTCCATATAGTCGCAGATGACGGCCAGCTCCTTGTCGGTGTAGCGCTTGGCCAGCGCGCCGTAGGCCTTGCCGATCGCGTCGTAGAGGGGCCCAAGCGGCGCCAGGTTCTCGAGGCGCGCGCGGACGAAAACGCGGCGCCGGTCCGCCGTATCGCGCACGCGTTCGATGAAGTCCCGCCGCTCCAGGCGGTCGAGGATGTGCGTGACGGCACCGCTGGTGAGGCCGGTTTGCTCCGAGAGCCAGCCGGCGGTCACGCCCTCCGGCGGGCCGCGCAGGATGAGGTCGATGGCCTTCGTGTCGGTGGCGTTGAGGCCGACCTGCTGGGCGATCGCTTGATGGAGGAAGACGGTCCGCGTGCTGGCCGCCCGCCCCAGGTCCGACAGGCGTGATAGAAACTCTTTTCGGCCGGTCATCGTATCTCAGATATCTGCAAAGTTAAGATACTTCACAATTCAAGGAGTTGGCCATGAAAGCATACAAGGGAATGGGCATGGATGGATGGATCGCCCGCTGGTACGCCCGGACCCGGGAGCACGATCTGGCGGATTTCCGCGAGCAGGCCCAGGCCGTCGCGGTCCGTATCCCTGCCGACGCCACTGTCTTGGAGGTCGCGCCCGGCCCCGGGTTCTTCGCCATCGAGCTCGCCAAGCTGGGCCATTTCACCATCACCGGGCTCGATGTCAGCGCGACGTTCGTCGAGATCGCCACCGCCAACGCCCGGCGCGCCGGCGTCAACGTCCTCTTCCGACTCGGTAACGCGTCGGCCATGCCCTTCCCCGACGATTCGTTCGATCTCGTCTACTGCTCGGCCGCTTTCAAGAACTTTACCCAACCCGTGGAGGCACTGAACGAGATGTACCGCGTGCTGCACCCGGGCGGCCAAGCGATCATCCACGATTTGCGGAAGGACGTCTCGAGCGACGAGATCGACGCTTATGTGCGCAAGAGTGGCCGACGCGCGCTCGATGCCTGGATGACGACCTGGGCGTTCCGGACCATGCTCATCAAGCGCGCGTACACGAGGGATGAGCTGATCGCGATGGCCGCTGAGAGCCGCTTCGGCTCGTGCGACATCGCGACCAGCTCGATCGGGGTCGAGGTGCGGCTAGCTCGGCAGCATCGGGCGTTGCCTTGAGCGTGGTCGTGGCCGCCGCGCTGCCCGCATGTCGTCTCCGTTTGATTCATGCGCGAACGGATCATCGAACTGCTCCATGCGCGAGCGCCCCGACCCCAACGCCTAGCGATTTCGACCGGTTCGCGTATTGTTTTGCGTTCATGTCGCCAACCCGCTGGGCTCTCGCCCTCTCGATCGTCGCCCTGGCACCCGCCCGGGCGCAAAGCACGACGCCACCAGCCGCAGCCGCCGACGTCCAGTCCATGGACGCGATCATGCACGCCATCTACGACGTGATCTCCGGTCCGGCCGGGCCCCGGGACTGGAATCGATTCTATTCGCTGTTCGCGCCGGGAGCGAGACTCATCCCCACGCGACGGATGGCCGATAGCACTCCGAGTATCGCGGCCGCGACGCCCGAGGAATACGCCCAACGCGCGGGCGAGTACTTCTCGAAGAACGGATTCTACGAGCGCGAGATCGGGCGCACGGTCGAGACCTTCGGCGCGATCACACAGATCTTCAGTGCCTATGCGTCGCGACACGAGGCGAGCGACGCGAAGCCGTTCGCGCGTGGCATCAACAGCTTTCAGCTGTTCAACGATGGCAAGCGCTGGTATGTCGTCACGATCTACTGGGACGTCGAGCGCCCCGGGAATCCGATCCCGGAGCGGTACTTGGATCGAGACGCAGCTCGAAGTAAATGAGCGGCGCGGCGCGGTAAGTCCTCCGCCCGACTTCCTTATACCCGCACCGGGCATAGAACCCGCCGGCACCGGCGTCGGCATCGTACGCATCGAGGCGAATGGCATCTGCCGGCCACTCGCGCGCGATGCGCGCCGCTTCGTCGAGACACCGCCGACCGAGTCCGCGCCGCTGTCGTGCCGGCGCCACCGCCATGCCGAGGAGGTACAGCGGGCGTTTGGCCGGCGCGAAGTAGCCCGTGTCGATCGCCCATGGCTTCTTCGTGGCGAGGCGGAACGTCGCGGCGATGACGCCGCGATCGCGCGCCAGGTACATGCGCGATGTGCGCATCGCGAACAGGACGCCCTTCTCCGTCGTCACGCCCGTCCATGGGCCTTCGCCGTGCGCCGCGGTCAGGTGCGCCGCGACGGCGGTGTGTAACGCCGCGAGCGCCGCGGCATCGTCTGTCGTCGCGAGCGTCACCATCGCGGGATCCCGGTCGAACGGAGGGGGCGGGATTCGAACCCGCGAGACCCTTTCGAGCCCACACGCTTTCCAGGCGTGCGCCTTAAACCACTCGGCCACCCCTCCCTGGTGGGTCGAATAATAGTGCCCTTGCTCGCTAATTTCCGGCCATGACGCGCGCACTCGGCACGCATGGTCCCGCCGTCTCCGCGCTCGGCCTCGGCGCCATGGGAATGTCGGACCTCTATGGCGCGGCCGACCGCGCCGAGAGTATCGCGACGATCCACGATGCGCTCGATGCCGGCATCACGCTGATCGACACGGGCGACTTCTATGGTAGCGGCCACAACGAGCTGCTGATCCGCGAAGCGCTCACGGGTCGTCCGCGCGATCACGTCCTGCTCAGCGTGAAGTTCGGCGCGATGCGTGATCCGACGGGCGGGTGGGTTGGCTTTGACGGGCGCCCCGCGGCCGTCAAGAACTTCCTCGCCTACAGCCTGCGCCGACTCGGCACGGACTACATCGACATCTATCGCCCGGCGCGACTCGATCCGAAGGTGCCGATCGAAGACACCATCGGTGCGATTACCGAGTTGGTCAACGCGGGCTACGTGCGCTTCATTGGGCTGTCGGAGGTCGGCGCGGCGACCATCCGGGCGGCGCACGCCATCCATCCGATCGCCGATCTGCAGATCGAGTACTCGTTGATCTCGCGCGGCGTCGAGCGCTCGATCCTGCCCACGCTGCGCGAGCTCGGCATCGGCCTCACCGCCTACGGCGTGCTCTCTCGCGGTTTGATCAGCGGCCACTGGTCTCACGACCGACAAGGGGAGCGGGACTTTCGCGGCAACAGTCCGCGATTCCAGGGCGAGAACCTCAACCGGAACCTGGCCCTCGTCGAGACGATGCGGTCGATCGCCACCGCCAAGGGCATCACGGTCGCGCAGCTCGCGATCGCCTGGGTGCTGGCGCGCGGCGACGACATCGTCCCGCTCATCGGCGCCCGGACGCGCGTCCGCCTCACCGAGTCGCTCGGCGCGCTCAGCGTTCGCTTGACGCCCCGAGATCTCGCGGCGATCGAGCAGGCCGTCCCGGCCGATGCCGCCGCGGGTGATCGGTACAACGCGGCGCAGATGGCGCATCTCGACAGCGAAAGATGATGCACGACCACGGTGGCGATATGGCGGCGCAGATGGAAGCCGACATGCGTCGCCGGTTCTGGATCGCGCTCGTCCTCACGATCCCTCTGGTCGTTCTCCACATGCCGAGCTGGCTCCAGCTCGTGTTGGCAACGCCGGTCGTGTGGTGGTGCGGCTCGGTCTTCCTGGTGGGCGCGGTGACTGCGCTGCGGACGCGGTCACTCGACATGGACGTGCTCATCGCCACGGGCGTGCTCACCGCGTATTTCGCCAGCGTCTATCTCACCGTGATCCACTACCCGGCGTCGTACTACGATGCCGCCGCGATGCTGGTCACGTTCGTGCTCTTCGGGCACTGGATGCTCATGAAGTCGCAGCGGGGGACCACCGACGCGCTCCGCGCGCTGCTCGCGCTGGTCCCGCCAACCGCGCGCCTCATTCGGAACGGTCAGGAGACGACCGTGCCGACCGCCGAAGTCGTCGTCGGCGATCTGTTGCGCCTCTTGCCTGGCGACAAGATCCCCGTCGACGGCTCGCTGGTCGACGGCACGACTGATGTCGACGAGTCGTTGATCACGGGCGAGAGCCGCCCGGTCCACAAGACGACCGGCGACACGCTCGTGGGCGGTTCGATCAACGCGAGCGGCGCTGTGACGATGCGCGCGACTAAAGTCGGCAGCGACACCGTCCTCGCCCAGATCACCGCCCTCGTCTCGCGCGCGCAGAATTCGAAGTCTCCTCGCCAGCGACTCGCCGACAAAGCCGCGGCCGTGCTCGTGGTCGTCGCGATTGGCGCGGGGATCCTGACATTCGCCGCGTGGACGATTTCAGGCGCGACATTCTTGACGGCGCTCACGTTCGCCGTATCGGCCGTCGTCATCGCCTGTCCCGACGCGCTCGGCCTCGCCACGCCGACCGCGATCGCCGTCAGCACGGGGCTCGGCGCCAAGCACAACATCCTGATCAAGAACGCGGACGCGCTCGAGGGCGTGAGTCGGGTGCGCACGGTCGTGTTCGACAAGACGGGTACGATCACTGAAGGCCACCCCACCGTCACCGACATCTCGCCAGCCCCCGGCGTCAGCGCCGAGGATCTCCTCCGCTTGGCCTCCGCACTCGCGTCCCAATCGACGCATCCACTCTCGGTCGCCATCACTCGGGCCACTCCCGTCGCACCGCAGCCGGCCTCCCAGGTCCAGAATATCCCAGGCCTCGGACTCACCGGCCGCGTCAACGGTAGCTCCGTCATACTCGGCAGCCTCGCGCTCCTCGACCGCGATCGCATCGACCCCGGCCCACTCCGTGCCGTCGCCGAGCGTCTCGCGTCCCAGGGTCGCTCGGTGACCTACGTCGCCACCGACGGTCACGCCCTCGGCGTCATCGGAATCGCCGACGCCGTCCGGTCGACGTCCGCCGCGGCCATCAGCGACCTGACCTCACTGGGCATCACGTCCGTGCTCCTGAGCGGCGACACCACCGCAACCGCCGAACGAGTCGCCCGTGCCGTCGGTATCACGCGCGTATTCGCCGAGGTGCGCCCCGAGCAAAAAGCCGAGTACATCGCGCGTCTCCAACGCGAGGGCCAAGTCACCGCGATGGTCGGTGACGGCGTCAACGACGCGCCGGCGCTCGCCCAGGCCGACATCGGAATCGCGATCGGCGCCGGGACCGATGTGGCGATCCAGGCGGCCGAGGTTGTGCTGATGAAATCCGATCCAGCCGACGTGGCGCACACCGTCCGGCTGAGCCGGGCGACGGTGCGCAAGATGAAGCAAAACTTGGCCTGGGCCGCGGTCTACAACGTACTCGCGATTCCCATTGCGGCGGGGGTATTCTTCCACTCCCTCGGCTGGGTGCTTCCGCCACAAGTCTCCGCGCTGCTCATGTCCGGCTCGTCGATTTTCGTGGCGACGAATGCCGTGTCATTGCGCTTCGCGCGGATTTAGAAAGAAAGAAAGGCACGGATGGGGTGAGATTCGAACTCACGATACCGTTTCCGGTATGCCGGTTTTCGAGACCGGTGCCTTCAACCACTCGGCCACCCATCCAAGTGTTGCAACCGCCAAAAGTTACGAGCCTATTGCACTGCCCCACAACCCAGACTTGGACCCGGTTTTGGACCCATTTCCCGGGCATTTGGTCACCCAGCCTTATTCTTCGCTGTCCGCGGACTATCGACGAGCGACCGCAGGTGCTCTTTGGCGAGGTGAGTATATCGCATCGTCGTCCGAATATCACTGTGCCCGACGGCCTCTTTCACCTTCGTCACGTCAGCGCCGTCCGCTAGCCATGTCGTCACGCGACGGTGACGTAGGTCGTGCTGATGCAGACCGGCCGGGAGCTCGGCGCGACGAGCGGCCGACGCAAACGATCGGTGCAACGACCGGATGCGTGCCCCAGCGACGTGGCGCGCGCGGCTCAATTCGTGGTGAAAGACCCAGGGCGTGCCCTTCCCGTCGTAGGCCGCGAAGCGGTAGCGCGCGAAATGCTGTTTGAAAGCGGCCACCAGTCGCGGCGTCATCGGCACCCAGCGACTCTTGCCGCCCTTGGTCCGGTGACCATTGCGGCCAGTCACGATGCGTAGAAAACCGTCATCAAGGTGCACGTCGTCCCATTGGAGCCACATCACCTCGCTCTTGCAGCGCCCGCCCGTCTCGCCCAAGACCAGCACGTAGAGCGCCAGCATCGGCCGGTCGGCGCACTCCTCGATGAGCTTCTCAAACTGGGCGTCGGTCAGAATCACCGGGTCTCGCTCGTCCGGTTTGGGCGATTGAACTCGGCCAACGGGGTTCCCCTCCCGGTATTCGAGCCGATCCGCATAGTTGAAGATGCGGTGCAATACGGCGCGGTCCTTCTGAATAGTTCTGTTGTGCGTCGCCATCGTCTCGCCGTCCAACCGGTGCGTGCGGCGCCACGTCATGTACGCTTGGACGTGAGCCGCGCGAACGGTGTCGATCGCTGGATCCTGGCGGTGCGCCGGCAGCGCGTCGCCGTCCTTAAATACCTCCTCCTCGCCCGGCTCGACGAAGTAGCGCCGAAGCAGCTTGAGGCTGTCTTTGTACGCCGCCTGTGTCCCTTCGGCGAGTGCCGGCATCACATTCGTCTCGTACTCCTTGAGCAACGCGGAGAGGCACATTCCGGTGACCAACCCGGCCGTGCGTCGCTCAGCCTGGCCCCGCAGCTCGCGGTCTTTCTTTATCGCGAACTCATCTGCGACGCGCCGATCCGTCGTCTTGACCGTGTAGACGTAGCGCTTGCCGCCTATGCGAAGCCGGACACGGTGCGTATCGCCACGTCTCTCGATCGTGCCTGGGACTCGCCGTCGTCGACCCATTAGCTAGCCCTCCTGGTTGCGGCGGCCCCTCGGCCGCGCGGTGGTGGTGTGCCCCGTTGCTCGTTCGATGGCATCCGCGGCGACCTGGCAGTCACTCGCCCAGCGTCGGAGCGCCCCGGCCACTCCTCGAGCCACCGTATCAGATGCTCCGAACTCGCCAGCGCGAATACGTACGAGCGTCGAATGCGGTACGCCGGCAGCGATGGCCAGCGCGCGCTGGCTGCATGGAGCCAATTTGAACGCCTGGAGCACAGCCTTGGTGATGGTGTCGCTCATACTGCACTACAATGGTGCAGTACCTTTCCTGGATCAAGGGCGGGCCAGTCGCAGCAGTTGGCGATGGCCCGGTTCGACGACGTGTTCCGCGTCGATTAGCCAATTCCGCACCTCACTGGCGACGAAGACCAGTGCGCCGTCCAGCTTCCGATGCGGCAGGCGGATACCGGACCCGCTCGGCCCCGTATGTCGATAGACCCAATCGCGTGACCGCCCTACAGCCTCGGCGACCTCCTGGACACCGAGGCGGGTGTCAGGTGCGACGGTCCACAAGCGCTCGCGCCAGCTCGTGGGGCTGGTTGTCGCGGCCGGCGATGGCGGGGAGACCGTGTGCTCTTCGTCCTTCGACCGGCCGCGCAATATTGCCGCCAGCGCGTCCGCGGAAATCAACGTTCCGGTCGGCGCCTCGGCGAGCCACGAGATGATGTCGGAGAGACTCCGGCCTTGGGCGCCCTTGATCACGCGTTCGCCTCGGCGACAGCGGGCGCAGAGCGTAACGCGGCAGCGATGGCTCTGTCGAGCGCCGTACTCAGGACGCTGCTGCGGCATACCTCGCCGGTCGGCAGCGCGACGATGTGCCGTCCGTCGCTGCCGCGCCTAACACGCGCAAACCGATATACCGCGATGCGCGCGGCCGCCTGATCAGGTGCGCGCCGCAGTTCGGCAGCGAGTTTTGCGGCGACCTCGTCGCTCGACCGCGTCACGAGCGGCAATTCGACGGACTCATGCCCGAGTATGCGGTTTGCCTCGCCCGCAACGCAACCAATTTTCTGGTGTGGCCCCGGCACCGAATCAGCAGACTAGACCGACATCCACTACGAATGGCACCAGACTCCACTAGCATCGCCGACCGGCGTCCGCAGCGGCGCGGGTGCAGCGCGACGCAAGACGGGTGTCATGTCGTCAGTCGGCAGCATATTGTGCGAGCGGCGTCAGGCGGGAGGATTTTCGCAGCCGGGCAAACACATTTTCTTTGATCTGCCGCACTCGCTCGCGCGTGACACCTGTGACCGTACCAATTTGATCAAGAGTCAGCGGCTCATCGCCGCATAGCCCAAAATACAGTTCAATGATCTTCCGTTCGCGCGGCTTAAGCTGAGCCAGGATCCGCTCGACATGCTCGCTCAGGTCTCGATCAAGCACCTGCGCATCGGCTGGCGGGGCGTCAACGTCGGCGACGTAATCGCTCAGCCGGTTATCCTCGCCGGGTGTGAGCGGCCCATCGAGCGACATGTGCGTCGACGAGATCGCCATAGTTTTCGCGACCTCGGTTTCTGTGACATTCATGTCCCTGGCGATCTCGGCGTGCGTCGGCTCGCGCCCCAGTTCTTGACGGAGGACATTAGCTCTCTCTCCAATCCGATGCAGCGTTCCCGCTCGATTCAACGGAACTCGCACGATGCGCGACTGTTCGGCTAACGCCTGGAGGATCGCCTGTCGGACCCACCACACGGCATAGCTGATGAACTTGATGTCTCTCGTCTCATCGAATTTGTGCGCCGCCCGGATGAGACCTAAGTTGCCCTCGTTGATGAGATCTGAGAGGGAGACGCCCTGGTTTTGATATTTCTTGGCGACGCTCACCACGAACCGTAGGTTCGCGCGCACTAACTCATCGAGGGCCTGCTCATCGCCAGAGCGGACGCGCTTTGCGAGGCGCGCTTCTTCCTCTTGCGAGATCAGCCGAAACGCGCTGATCTCGCGGAGATACTGATCAAGCGAGCCCTCGGCCTGGCGGGCTATGGCGGCTTTTGGCATACTGCGGCTACGCCGCGACCACTCCTATGTCGCTCGTGCTGGCGTTGAGCAGGTCGGTCAACTGCGCGGCCGTGACGACCTGGTTTATCACCGCCACCATGCGAATGTTGACGCCGCCGCTGGAGTTGGCGTCCGCCGCGGCGCCGAAGAACGCGCCGAGCGAGAGCTGGTTATTCCCTGACGCGTTCGTGTTACCGGTGATCGAGGTGGACACGCGCGCCTGGTTCGGCACATCGATGTTGACGTTCGTGGAGTTGTCGGTGGACGCGACAGCTAGCCGTCGAGCCGTCGTTGACCCCACGGCTGTCGAGAGCGCGGCGATGAAGGTCGAGGCTGTCTCTGCGGCAAACTTATTGGAGTTCGGGCTACTAGTGAACAGAGCGAGATGCCGCACCTCGCTGGCCGATTCCGAAATCTCGGCGAAAATCGGACTGCCGGCAGCATTCGGGAAGATCCCAACACCGATGAGCGAGATCGGCACGCTGACATCGAACAAAGACGACGCGGCCGTAGTCGCGTACTGGCCGGCCGCGAAGCTGACCAGGTTATTGGTCGTGTCGAATGTCGGCAGGTGAGACGCGCCGCCGACTAGCGTCGGCCCGAACCCAGACGAGCCACGTGCGTCAGCCCAGTTGGTGACGTTGCCGCTCGACGTCGTCACTCCATAGAGCGCGTGGTAGATCGCGAGCACCGACGAATCGCCGCCGAGGCGGTCGATGATCCGTCGCAGCGACCACGTCGACGCGGCCACGATGGCGACTGGCATCGCTTACTTCGGCGTGTGTGCACGCACGAATGCAGCGCCATCCACGCCATCGAACGTCAACGACCCGAAATCGTGCGCGGCCTGGACATCGGGCGGCAGCGCCGCGGTCGATTCGTATCGCAGAACGCGCCGGCCAGTGGAGTCGGTTGACTCACTGTCGGCACCGGACACTCTGCAAAACTCGACCGGTAGCACGTGTGGATCCGAGCGACGCGGGCCGTCCCAGAGATGCTGCCATTCCGGCGCGTAGATCTCATCGCCGACGCGGACAATGAGGCCGATCACTTCCGGCAACGCCTCGACCGGTGGCAATACGACCGCGCGGCTGACGGTCGCCTCCGGACGTTCGGCGGCCGCTGGCACGACCAGCTCCGCGAACCGCACCGGCGGGACGGGCAGCACCGGCACATACTCGACTGCCGAATGACGATGACCGAACACGTTGCCTACCGTCGACAGGTCGAAAGTACCGCAGAGCCATCGTCGAATATCAGCCGCATGGCGCCGCTACGGCCGAAGTGCTCCTGTCTGACCAGGCGCGGTGCCGAGCGCGGCAAGCCCCCCTCTGAGGTCGCGCTCGAGGCGATGTGATTCGTGCAGCCGGTGTTTACCACCGCGCCGTCGTCGAACTCGACGCGCAATTCACCACACGTGCCGCGGTGCTGCGTCTTTACGATCTTGGCGCCGCGACGCACACGCGGCGGTCGCAGGCTAACAGTGCCGCCCTTGTCGACAACCGCGGTCGCCGCTGACGACGCGGGAGCGCTTCCGGTGATCGAGCCAGCCGGTTTCCCGGGCTTCTGAGTGACGCCGGACTTTCCCAAGCCGGCCGGCCCCTTGTTGCCCCCGATCGATACGGTCGCGCCATTGCCAGTCGCGGGATTGAATGAGAGCCCGTTCAGCGCCTCAACCGCCGCCTTCACTTTGGCGACGGCCGATTGGAGCTGCGCAAGCGCCGCAGTGATACCCAGCTCCGTCCCGATCTTGGGGTCGAACGGAAGATCGTTCGCGCTCGCCTTCACCTTGGCCAAATCGATCTCAATGGACTGGTCATCCGTCGCCGACGCCGTACGCTCGATGGCCAAGCCCAAAAGGAGCAGTGCGCTGTGTTCCAGCCGGATATGCCTGATCGAGAGCCCGGTCGTCGCTGCGAGCCGTCCGAGAACGGCGTTGATCACATCCAACGCGCGCGGTACTTGTTCCAGGTCACTCGGGTTGGCCTTCTGGCCAAGGTCGAGTATGTCGGCGCTCGCGTCGGATACGGCATCTGCCGCCTTCGCCGATTGGTACGCCTCCAGCGCGTCGACCATGTGCTCATGAATCGCCAACAGCACCGTCACGATCTGTCGAATCGCATCGATGGCCACTCCGATGAGCTCGAGCGCCGGCTTTACGGCGTCGGCATCGATCGCGCCACGCCCACGGTCCTGGTCGGCCTTCGCCACTTTGTCGACAGACGTTGCGGTGACTACGAGCGTCTCGGCTTGAGTGTTCGCCTCGTCCATCTGGTCGGCGATGGCGCCAAGGGACGTTGTGAGCGACAGAAGCGCACCCAGTACCGCCTCCAAGAGTGATACGCCATCCGACTCACCGTCGACGATAGCTTGGACTGCCCCCGCAGCTTGTTCGCATAGCTTGCCGAGCGCGATGGTGATCCCGTGTAGCGCGTCGGTCGCCTCACTCAACACGATGACGCACTCCTGCACCGCAGGTGCATCGACCGACCGGAGAGCATCGCGTCCGCGCGCGGTCAATTGCCATGCCTGGCCGATTACCCCGACTGAGCGCGCTAGCTGCTCGAGGCCGTCGATGAGCCTGGAGCGACGGTGAGCCGACTTCCCTTTCATCACGGCGGTCATTGTGCTGGTACCTGCTGTACTGCCGGCACATGCCGGATGAGATCCGTAACCAGACGGCCATCGAACGTGACCGAGTCGGGGCTAGTGAGAGGCGCAGTACCGATGGGCAGGATGCTTTCGGACTTGTACGCGATGACCGGTCGACCGCATCCATCTATCATGTCAGCGTGCGCGCCGACCCGAGTAAAGCGGACGCCAATCGCTCGCGCAGGCGTTGAGCGGTAGTCACTCAAACTCGTTCGGACGTTCACGCTCAGGAACACCGGGGTTAGCACGGTGAGCGAGACTACCATGGGCAACGAATCAATCGGCGGGAGAATTACGCTGCCTACAATTAGATCAGCGCCATCCTCGGCGATCGCGAGCAGCTTTGCGAACCGGATATTCGGCGCGACCGGGACCTCAAGAACTGCGGTCATGGCGTCCTTTATTGGGCAGCCGCGGGGCGCGCGGCAGCGATGGTTTGGCGTTGCGCGAGCGCACTGCGCAGCCGCTCAGCGATCTCGGCCCGCTCGGCTCGTTGCGCTTCGGCGCGATAGAATCGGCTGAGCGCGAAACCCTGGGCGACGAGATGAGATGTGACGCGCCGGGCCTTTGCCCAACGCGCGTCGCGTGGCATCGTGGCCAAACGGTCCGACGCCAACCGGGCATCCTCGGCGAAACCGTTCGCCGCTCTGCGGAGGAACACGGCGTGGCTCATCTGCGGCCGCGGGTGGATGTCGATCGACGGCGGGCCGCTCCGCGCTTGCGCCGCGCATCCTCTAGACGGCGTCTCTGACACGAGACCTCTCGTAGTGCCCGCGCCAGCTGCATAAGGTTGGCGCTCGTGTGCCGCACAGACTGGCGCAGGCGTGCGGCGCGCTCGGCGCTCTTGACTGCAACCAGTTCCACGATCGCTACCCATCCCTGCTCGGCGGGCGACAACGGCGTCCCACTCGTATTTTTGACCGTCGTGGCGCCAGGATTCGGGATGCTCATCGGGCGGGACCGCGCCAAACAAACGGGACGGCCCGCGCAAGTTTGATGACCGCGTCCACCAACATAGGGAGTTCGTTGGCACGCACGGTCGTACCGTCTGGCGCGGTCGCAGTCCACTCTCCACCGGCGCAACTGAGGTCCGACAGTGTCGTAAGTGCCAGCACGCGTAGAAGGTGCAGGTCAGCATTCTCCGCGGCGGCGGCCCGTAGGTTGGCGATCGCTGCATCTGTCATTCGATACTCCATTCTTGTAAGGGCGCCACGGAAACCGCCTCCTGCTCGGCTGGCGACAGTGGCGTTCCGGCATCCGCGTTCATGTCCCACCGCCACGCGCGAAAGCGACGGTGGCATCTAGCAAAATGTCCAACGAAACGCCTTGGATTGCGGTTCCACCGGGCGTGGTCGTCGACCACCCCGCCGCCGAGTGCGTGAAACCGGCTACTAGAGCCGTGATCGCCAGAACTCGAAGAACGCTGGTGTCTTGCGTGGCCGGGTCTTGCGAAGCGGTTTGAAGCGTTTGCCACGCGGTCAGTACTGCCATCGTGAATCTCGGTTAGTGGGATGCGCCACGGAAACCGCCGTGCGCGGTGAACAGCGCGACGGGCCGTGGGCGGGGGGAGAACAGTCAGCTCGCATGCGCCACCTCAGCCGCTTCGCCGGCGAGTCGGGCGAGCTCGGACTCCGGTACGACAACCCGACTACCGAGGTGGACCGATCGTATTTCACCGGCTGCGATGAGCCTGGCGGCGTGCCGCAGCGATATTCCCAGGCGCTCGGCTAGCTCATTCCGAGACAGAAAGCGGGTGCTCAGCAGAAAAGGACTCCGGGACAGTGTGCTTCGGCCACGGTCGTCGTTTGCTCTGTTGGTCTGCAAGGGTCAGAGGGCGCGTTACAGTGACGCGCTGCGTCACGTGAGGACGCGTAGAGTTGCGACCCGCGCCGGGATCTGATTACGTTGGGGTACCCCACTCGGCGACACGGTGCGGGCGCAGGTTGGCGTTGAATAGACACGCCTACCACCGGCAGTGACTAACCACTGTGCGGCTTCTCTGGCTTGTAACCACGAGATGCGCCCGTGTCGATCGAACAAGACCGTCAATCGGCTGGTCCGAACCCTGGCGGATCCAAGCCCGCGCCTCCTGCTCGGATGGACCCGCGCATTGAGGTTGCGATCAATGCGATGATGGGCCTGTCAGACGTGCAACTGGAGCTATTCCCTCGGCGTAACTAGCCAGCCACTATTCGCGTCGTCGCGGACCGCGGCGCTTGTCGGCCAAGCGCTTGCAGGTCACGCATCGGCGGCGTGTCCCATGGTTCTCGAGGCGCACGTTCGATGCGCTCAACGGATGGCCGTGAGTGCAGAACCGCTTCGCCGCGTTGCGAGCCGTGATGCCATCCGACCGCAGCGCGTTCTCTCGAGCTGTCACTGGTCGCGTGTGGTACGGGTTGATGCACGCGCGATCGTCGCATCGAAAGTGATCGAGCATCTGGTCAGGTGGGATTGGCGTGGTTGGCCGGAACGTGTTCCACGCCCAGCGGTGCCCGAGTGGCCGGCGCCCGGCGCCGGTCCGCACGAATACGTACCCCGACCGCTTCGAACGGTTGTCGGCCAGATACCAACAGCCGCCAGGCGTAGGAATCGAGATGGCGATCGTCTGCACGTTACACCGAGGGCCTCGTAACTGGGGCGGATAACTGGGCGGCGTCCAGTTCGTCCAACACGTCGAACACGGATTTGCGTTTGGCACCAGTCTCCTGGCCCGACTGTCCCGGTCCATTCGGCGGATCACGCCGGGCAGGCTTGCCGGACCGCTTCGGTGGCGCCTTTGTCGGCCAGGTTGGCTTCTTCCATTGCTCGCCCTTGCAGTGGAAAAAGTTCTTGCCAAGCATCGCGAATTCCGGATCTACACGGCCGAGGGCCACGAAGGAGACATAGCGATCGACGCCATCTTGTATCTCGGTCAGCACGAGCTCGCCCAGCCGTGTAATCGTCTTCTCAAATGCGGCGTACGCTTCCTCTTCCGAATCGCCATCGCGCGCAGGGTATTTGTCCCATAGTTCGGCAAAGCTCGACCGCAGCCGATCCTCTCTCTCTTTCAAAAGCTGTTGTTGCGATGTGTTGTGTTGTGATGTAGGCGTGGAATTGTCGCGGATCGGCAGCGGATTATCAGCGGAACTTCCGTGGAGTTTCCGTGGAATTTCCTGCGGCGCATCCGGTGACGGCGACGAGCCGTCTGCTCGGGGCGGCTGACGTTTCCGTTCCCTGTCGCTCTTGAGCCTATCATCGTTCTTGCCTTGGAACTCACCCCAATCACGAATGACACCGTCGGTCGTATGCTGCTTACGTACGAACCGCGCGAACGCTCCCCGGGGACCTGTCCATTGGGCCCACGACTCAAGCTGAATGTCACTGACCGCCGAGACGTTGCCTCCGGTACACAGCGCGGAGACTTTAGCCCAGAGTCGCATGAGAAGGACGACCGCGCGGCCTTGTGCATCGTTCTGCGAAATGTCGGGGTACGCGGCCATGCAGACTTCCATGAGCCGGTAGGTAACGTTTCTATCGGGAAGATCGGAAGCTATCGCCAGCCACTTCGACGCGCTCATCTGCGCCGAGCCTCGCGGACGTCCGCGGGGCTCGCGTCGTGATAACACGCGACTCGTCTCGCTTCTCCCTCTGGCGGATGTTCAGAGGATTCGCTATTCTTCGCCATTCGTCGGTTCCTTAGTTCTGAGTCAGAGAGAGCCCCGCGGTGCCAGCCGTTGGGGCTCTCGTACATCGTCCTACATAGCCGCGCACGTTTCGGGAGCGATCGATCTGTTGAGATCGACTGGCGATGATTGGGCCGCCGGTCGGCGCGGTCCTTCGCGGAGGAACCGTTCGACTTCTTCGTGGCTGATCCTGTACGCAGCTCGGCGGCCCGTGGTGCTTATGTTGATGCACGCGATCGCACCTGACCGACAAAGACGTTGGATCGTTTCCGGGACGGCGCCAACAAGTTCTGCTAGCTCTGCCGCGGTTCGCATTTTCTGTGTGTTGGCCATGGCTCTACCTCTAACGACTCCGGCGATTGGTGTACAATGGGGCACCGTGGTACGATTCGGCCGACCGGAGGAAATATAGAAGTGCCCGTCGACCTCCACTGCCCTGGGTCACCGCGTTGTGCAGCATCAAATGGTTAAGGACGCACGCTTCTGAGGCGCGCGGCGAGAACGCGGTTGACGTGTGTCCGCGAACATAGTCCGCGGTTTAAGGCGCACGCCACATGCATCCGCGAAAAGAGATGGCAGTTATCGCACACACCCGCGCGTACCTGGGCGCGTACCGCGCGAATGCGCGCGCACCGGTGGAGATCGACAGGAGCGAATGGCTGCCCTCGCGTTGTGCAGGCGGCCCGAAACGCGCACTATCTTTAGAGTCCCCGCCTATACGGTGAGTATGGATACCCTGCAGCTTGTGGCTGTCACGGCGCGAGAAGCGTTGGCCGAGTGCGAGAGAGCGGCGGCGGAACTTGAGTCCCCACCGGAGGCCTGGCGCCGCCGATGGGTCGCGATTGTCACGCTCCTCGGAACCGTTATCGACGTGCTGAAGAGAGTAGATGCTGAGCGAGGTGACGCGGCCCTGCGCCAAGCGGTCAGCGACCGTTGGGACGAGGTGAAAAGACGGGAACCCGCGCGCGGCGCGCCTCGGCCGCGGGACATCTATTGGGGATTCATTGACTACGAGCGCACCCAAACAGTGCACTTGTTCACGATTAACGCGGCTCGGGAAGCACCGATACGTCGCCGGGTTCCCCAGGTTACTGTCATCGCGCGGCCCGGCACCGGTGGCAGAGTTTTCGGGCCGATCGTCAGAAAGTATCTCACATCCGCAATGACGGGTGGCCCTTATAAGAACCGCAAACCAATCGACCTAGTGGCAGAGGCCATTACCTGGCTACGCACCTATCTGGACGACGTGGACCGTGAGGCGGCCAAGGCCAGGGAATCGCGTGGTCGTTAAGGCGACATACTATCGTGTCCTTTCGGACAAGTGCTACGTGTATCACTGGGAACGTGACGAGTTCACGTCGAGCCACCTTATGCCGCCAGGAGAGTGGACGGCTCTCTACAATGCGAACGAGCGCGATCCTTTGAAGTATCCGCTGGAAGTTCTCGGGTGTATCTACGACCCGCGTGCCCGAGATGCGTACTTGCTCTACATGCCACAATACCCCGATGGGCGAATTACGGACCCGAACCACCGGTGGCACGTGGGTCGCGTGTCAGGAGTATTTGCATTCACCAACCCTAGGGCGGCGTGGGACTATGGGATCCTCGTGAAAAGCGGCGAAGAAATGTACGCCGAGTTCACCGGCGAGTTCGTTTCGGCGTGCGCCGTAGAGGATGATGGCGTCGTCGTCCAGCCAGAGAATCAAGGCCGATTGTTCACACGCGAGGAATTTCGCGCGAAGTGCGGATTCTAAGGCGCCAGCCGTCTACTCGGCGCCCACCGCCTGTTGGACCTCGGGCCTCTGCGCGTATGCGTTAATGCCCAACGCTCCGAACGCGACGGTGAATCCGACGACCGCTCCACAAAACAATGAGAGTCCGACCACGTCCCAAGGGTCTCCCTTGGAATACTCTGACGCCGCGAGAGTCGCGAGGCGCGACGTATCCGATGTGAACCGTGACCGACCGACGTGCACGACCCCGCTGTCGTGGACAATCTGGACCACTATCGAATCGTGCCCTACGATCTCGAGCTGGCGTGTTCTCGTCACCACATCCAAGAAGGTGCCGCGAATCACCAATAGGCTGAAAAAACACGCAACCGCCGCGACCCCGCCCAAGATCGCCACCCGGCGCGCGGTCCGGAGGCGGGCCAACTCCTGAACGAAGGTCGTTTGCATCAGGAGTGCGAACGCGGCAAAGATCGTCGCAGCTATGGCGTAGAACTCTTTGTTGCCGGAGTGCGCCGGCGCTATGCGGACCTTGAGCAGCGCCGCCGCACCCGGAAACAGCACCGCCGCGGTCGCCAACGACCCCCAAAGGCTCTGCAGAAATTTTAGGAGTTTTTGGACTGGTCTCACGTCTCTCCTGGATCCACTCCGACCCGCCGCGGGAACGCGAAGGTAGCCCCAAGCCGCACGAGCCGCCAGGTTCGTAACTCCGATCGGCGGCGCCATCCGCGGATGGCGCCGCTCTATTCTTTCGCCTCGAGCGGCCGTTCCGCCCTCCGCGCGCGCGCCGGCGCAGGCCAGACACCGAAATGCTACGATGCGCGACCGTGGCTCAGCATGCGAAATGCCGATGCGGCTCGCTCTTGTTCTTCTGGCCCGACTCTCTTGGGCGCCTGGTCCAGGAATGTTCGGAGTGCCACGCGCGAGAGACGGTGGCATCCGGGCGCCCCAACCCGGACCTCGTTCATTACGACGATTGCCAGGCGTGCGGCGGTCCTCTGTGGAGACCCGTCCGTGGATGCTGGCGCCACGCTAAATGGTGCGAGCGTTGTTCACCGCTCGCACTCAAGGCAAGGCGCCGGCGCGAATATGCGGCGAAAGTGCTGAGACTACACGCCGCCGCGCAACTCGGCGAACCGTCCGCCGCCTGACAGCCCGTTGCGCGACGGTCGAACGGCTAGGGCTCTCACCGCGCCGGCGCACGCATTCGCAGGCTACGTGGGCAATCCAACTGCCATATGTTGCATGAAGGCGCGCACGGCGTCGTAAATCGTCCTGGCCTGCTCGTCAGTGTAGCTATGTTCTGCGTGCATGGCGTAGTTGCGCCAAGCATCCTTAAAAAGGCGAAACTCGCTTGCGGCTTCCGCATAAAACTGCCTCAGCGTTCTCCAGTTCTTCCTCGCGCCTATCGCTTGTTCATCGCTGGCCCAGCACGGCCAATTTCTTGCGCCCAAAATTAGCCAACCCCGTAAGACTGCGCTCGCGAGGCCGCGGACTGCTGTATGCTTGTTGGGGGTTCCGTCACCGCCAACCATCGTGGTCGCCGACCGCGGGCACGGCGCTTTTCCGTTCGGGCGACTCGTAGTCCGGGTCCTCGTCCTCGGCCTGCACCGGCCCATCCTCGAGACCTGGCAGTAGCTCGCGCGCCGCGGTCGCGCCTATCTCTTGCGCGAACAGCTCGAGCGCGTCGTCGCCGGTTGCGGTCGCGATCCTGCGTAGCGCGTCAGGCGACAGCTTGTCGATCGCGTCCACCATGCGCAGGTCGGCCATCACCTTCTCGGGCGCCTTATGGGCCACTCCAAGGGACTGTAGCGCATCGAGGAGCTGCGCGTCCTCGGCCGCTAGTGCTCTGAGAGCCGCGATCTTGTCCTTCGGCGCCGTGCCCTTGGTCAGGGCAAGCTTCCATAATTCGTTCCGGCGAGCGAGAAACCCGAATCGTAGCTCGGTCGCGATCGATACCACATCCGCGGTCGTGATCTCGCGCCGCGCGTCCGCGCGGATTCTGGCCGCATCTCGCGCCACGCTCGAGCGGCTGACACAGAGTTGGGCGGCGATCTGCGGTTCGGTCAAGAACGGTAGTAGCCGCGCGACTTGTTCGCGGCGCTCCGCGGCGCGCATGGACGCGCGCGTGGGTGTGGGCATTCCAAAACGTATCAAATCGTCTCGGTGGTGTGCAGAAACGAGAATTGCAGGTATCGCTCCGGTGAGACGAAGATGTGTCTATGCATCCCTTTGGGGGTGGGGGCTAATGATGCGTAGACGCATCGGCGCACTTCGCCTGGTCGATCACAATCGGTCATACTCTGGGCCAACTGATACGCACCGACCTACGCGACACTTGGCAACCATGAAAGCATGCGCGTGCGGGGTCGCCCGGTTCCGGCAGCATACGGCAATGTCCCACCACGCACGGCCAGAACGCGGTAAACGACGGGCACTTAAGTGTAGGGAGTTCGCGCATTCACAGATGCTCCGATCAATTTCGCACGTTTGCATGACGGTACCGTCTGATCTAAACTGCATGCGATAGCGCGAGAGGTCGCCGCGCCTCGATTGGGTTTGGTTCGATCCTAACAAGCGAGAGGCGCGCGTCGATGAAGGTCAACTGGGACAAAGCCGTCGCTATAGCCGGTCTCGCGATCGCGTTCGTGGCCATGCTCGCCGCCGTCACGAGCGCGGTTGTGCCGCAGGCCGAGGTGCGCGCGTGGCTCGCCCAGCTCGCGACCCATGTGTCTCTCTATGCGGTCGGGCAGGTGCTACTGGACCTGGCTAGTGTCACCCTGGCTGTGATATCGGTCGTGCTGGCTAGGCGAGCGCTCGGTCACCAAACAGCGGCCTTGGGTGTGGCGAAGAGTGCCGTTGCAGCTGCGGAAGCGATGATCACCATCACGGAGAGGCGTCACGACCCGGTCAAGGACACAACGATACGTCTCGACAGGGCCGACACTACGACCTCGAGCCCCAAGCGAGGAAAGATCGACGTCGAGTTGGCCTACGACAGCCGGTATGACCGGCCGCTCACCTTCCATGGCATTGCCTTGGAGTATTGGCGCTTCGACAGTATGCAGATGCCGGCGGTGGTTCCAATTGCCCAGGGGATAGGCAACCCGCTCAACCGGCATGACGCGATCCGATTCGAACTGCCGCTGCGCGAGGAGGAAATCAAGGACATGCTCACCGCGCTGCGCTTGCTACAGCAGATGCGGGGAATCGATATCGACGGGTTCTTCGCTCACGGTGTGACGACGATGCATCGCATCCAGGTCAACGGAGCGGTGCTTCTCCGCGACGATGGCAAGGATGTGCGCATACCGATAGCGCTGGACTTTGACCGGGCGTCGCTGACCATTACGGGCATTACGAACCCGTGGCCCACCAAGAAAGGCGACCCTTGACCTCTGCCATTCACAATGCCGCATGCAGGTCACTCACATGGACGAAAGTATACGAACTGAACTGGCAAGCGTGGCTGCGGCTGTGATATCGCAGGGCGTCGACGCACAGGATAACGCCAGGGGCCTTCGCGACCTGACATCGCAGATCGCTCAGCAGCCGGCGGTGGCGAGGCTCTGGGAGTTACTTGAAGCGGACCCCTTCTACGGGAGTTACCGCCATCCCGGCGTAGTCCGCGTCGTTGGCATGAACCACCCACCGTACTCGACTCTGCATCTGGCGGCTTGGGCCATCGCACGTGCCACAAAGGTCGGCGCCGATCAGACCTTCGCCGAGCTGCAGCATCACGCGACTCGCGCGCCGTACCGGGTGACGGCAACTCTCGCGCTGGCAGACCTCCACGTAGAGCATGCGGCAGAGATGGCGGACGGAATCAGGGTCATCCCATTTACACCCGATGACTACCGCGGACCGCAGCCGCGCAGGGATGCGAACGGTGCCAAGATCCGCTACAGCGACAATGACAGCACCTTCCATATCACGGCAGCGCTGCAGTTAGACCTTGATCACCCGTGGTCCGAGATACCACAGGGAAAAGGTCTCGAGATCGTCGTCAATCAGGCGTTACTGAGACAAACGTTCGATCGACTGCGAGTGGCCAAGCAGTGCTTGGAGCTGATGCGGCCGTCTTTCATCGATGAAGTGGGACAGTATTTGGCCCAAGCTCAGAGTGTGCCGTGCGCTCCTCCACCTCCCCATGGACCTGGCTGGAGAGCCATCGATCGTGGCGACTCGGTGACTCTTACACCCACGGAGTTGACCGAGGCTCGCGAGCTACACTCCGCATACCTGAGACTCTCGGCAGACGCTAGAGCGCGCCTACGCATCCCGATACGTCGATTAGAATCATCGTTGGTCGAGCGCGCCCGTGGGAGGAACCCTGAGGCGGACGTAGACTCCGCGATCGATCTCGGGATTGCGGTCGAGAGCCTTCTTATGACTGATCATGAGTCCGACGAACTGGCGTACAAGTTTGCCCTTCGCGGAGCACACCTGCTTGGGGGAGCGGACGAAGCAAAGCGGGTTACCTACTTCGACATCTTCACGAACCTGTACGACATTCGATCCAAGGCGGTTCACCGAGCAAAGTTGCCGGAGAGGCTGCGACGCAAAATCCCGGGGGAGGATGTCGCGGGTTCGCTGAAGAAGGGATATGGGATTGCTGCGCAAGCGATTCGCGAGATGATCCTCCAGGGGGTTCCGGACCTAGATGTCATGGTGCTAGGCAAGAGGACGAAGGGTTCGTAGGTGCACGAGGTCCGAATCTCTCCCTAGGCACAATCTCGGTACTGCCAGTACCCCGGTGTCGGCGTGTCGGCGTACGGCGCGGACGTGATGAGCATCGGAGCAAGGCCCCACGTGTAGAGCATGAGGTGTAGCCGATGCTCTTTTTCTCCATCCCGAAGCGGCAGCAATTCCATGACGATCGCCGGTCGCGGGATCCTCTCACACTCGGCAGGCACGTCGATGAACGAGCGCCGCGGATGCCAATACAGGACCGTCGATCCGATGCCGACGCGGCTTTTCGACAGGCTCGCCTGATCTGGCGCTGACTCGTTTGTTGTTTGTTGGGCCTGCACATCGTCGACATGCGGCCGCGAGCGGCGGGTGGATGTTGTAGTCTCGGGCATTGTGAATCCTTCTGGGTTGTGCGCGAATCGATCGCGCTAGGACACGAGCGGCGCGTATGCCGCATGCTCACCATCTTTGATCGATCGCACGGTTTCGCTGATCAGCTCCTCGGCTTGGTACATTATCGTCGTCGCCGTAGTAAACAGATTCCATGCTGCTATCCGCTCGGCTTCGTCGTTAGGATCCGATGGGTTTGCCGACCGCATGAGCCGCTGCAGTGCGCCCAACCGCCCGCGTTCGGCAGTCGCTCGGTGCTTAAAGACGCTCGAAAGCTCGTGGGCCGTCAGCATGGCTCCGCGAGTCGAAACCCGCGCTCCGTCACATGCGCCTCTGCACTGTTCGGCCCATGCCGCGCGACTGACGCAGGCTGTCAGCAACCGTCGCTGCGATGTGCCCTTTGTTCTCGTCGAAGAACTGCGCGACGTCGCGCGAATCGATCGCCTGCACATGGAAGTGGACGTGCGTCTCACCACCACCACCGCCGCCGATCGCCGACCCCAGCGCGGCCATTTGGCCTGGCGTCAGCACGGTCTCGCCCTTTTGTAGGATCGCCGGCACCTCGTCTGATGCCAATGTACCGCCATCGTGGAACTTCGGCGCGCCAGCGAACTCCATTGACGACAGCCAGCGCGAGCCTGGACTGTCCACACCGACCACTCCACCTCGGTGAAACGCGGACATGATGAACGGGAGGGCAAGTTTCAATACCATCTGGGTGGTTGCCGCGGCGGTGTTGCCGGCAGAGGTGTCGAACATCCCCGCCGTACCGGCGCTGGCCGCGGTCGGGCCGTCACCCTGGGGGCCAGCCCCGGAACTTGACTGCCCACCTCCACCCATGGCCGCCGCTACGGCGTTGCTGACGGAAGACACCATGCCAGCGTACGAGTTCAGGCCTTTCTGATCACTGCTGGTCCAGCCAACGCTGTTCCCGTCACCACCACTACCTTTGCCGAAGGCACCCATTAGCGCCTTGGTGATATCGGCACCGGCCTGACGCGCGGCCATTTGCGAGAGCATTTGCGACCAGCTGTGGAGCACTTCCTGTGTAAAGTCACGGAAGTTCTTTACCTGCCCCTGGAGCGCACGATCGAAAGTGTTTGCGAAGGTGCTCGACATGCTCTCGCCAAGGTGGATCCACAGCAGCTCCTGTTGCTGCATTAGCTGGCGCTGCCGCTCCGTGATCTGGCGCTCCATCGCGTCAGCTTCCTTTTTCACCTCGTCAAACCGCTGCTGCATTGTCATGCCGTCGCTGCGGCCGCCGCCCGCGTTCGCTATTTCCCTATCCGAGAACCCGGCGTCGCCGAGCGCGCCGCTCTCCCACGCAGCCAGGCTGTTCTGGTTGTCGACATGGTTGGTTATCGCCAGCCCGGGATCGGTGATATCGCCTGTGAGGTGCGACATAGGCCGCGCGCCGAGCGCGGCAATGCCGTAGTCATTGTAGGCACCGATTACCTGACGCCGCTGTAGCGCGGTGTGCGTCGCCTCCAACGCGGCAGCGAAATCGCGCTCTTCCTTCGTCACTCCCTGCAGTGCGCTGATCTGCTCCTTGATAGACTCGACGTAGTCGTCAGCCGCCTTTTTCCCCGCGTTGACCGCATCGGCATCCCGGGCACCGATACCCTGCACCAGGGTACCGTAACGACTCTCATCAGGGCCCATGCCAGCCATGAATTGCGGTGCAGCGGCGGGCGAGTGTTGGGAAAACGTGGTTAGTCCGGCGTTCGCCAGCGATTCGTGCGCCTGTTTCTCGGCCAAGCTAGCGCGCATCAACTCATGTTCTTGGCCAAGGACAGAGGCTTTTTCGATGATGCTACCTAGCGATGCAAGCAGGTCTTCCGAGTCGTGCTTGATGTCCGTAAAGAGTCCCTTGAGACCGCTGTGCATGGTCTCGGCGACGCCCTCGTAGGACGACTTGAGCCGGTCGAGAATGATCGTCTGCGCACCGAGTAAGTCCCCGGACTCGGCCAGATTCTTGATCTGCTCGCGCTGCTCGTTGTTGAACGTGACGCCAGCGCGCGTAAGCGCCATGAGACCGTGCTGCGGGTCCTCAAGCGCCCGGCCGACCTGGCGCGCCGCGCTCGTGACATCCATATCCCACACGGACGCCAGGTCCGCCGACAGCTTGATCGCCTCGGTGAAGGTCGCGCCAGTAATAGACCGGTATGTCGACATCACAGCTTCGGCGTTCATGATGTCTTCGGACTTGAACAGCGTGCCCTTTTGCATCTCCTCGGCCAGTTCCTTCATCTGGCCGGCGGCGATACCGGAGGCATCGCCGGTGGCCTTGATGACCGCGCCGAGCTTGAGCTGCGCCTGTTCGTTGCGCTCCGTCGCGGCGATCATCTCGCCGATCCCTTCTCTTACTGCCTCGAAACCGACGAAGCCGGCGAGATAATCCTTGAGCCCCTCGCCTATCTTGCCAAGCGCGTCCCGCGTCTCATTGGACGATGTGACAACTTCGCCGAGCTTCTCGCGTATCCGATCGACCCCACTGACAACCTCGGTGGGGTCCAGTCCTACGCCAATTGGGATGACGTTCTCAGACATTGCGCTAGGCTGTGGCGAGAGTGGACGACGGCCTGGTGGCTTCGCGCTGCGCGCGCGACGCGAGCCAATCCGTCAATGACGACCGCAACACGCACCAGCGGCCGCTTTTCGGGTCCTGCCGTCCCTGCCATTCCCCCGTTAAGACCAGCGCGCGGCCGCGAAACGAGGTGATGCGCGCCTGTAAACAGGCTGCCGTCAGCGTCAGTTCGTCCTCACCGAGCGTCGTGTGCATCAACCAAACCCCGACATTGTGTGTGTGTGTGGTTACACGGTAGGGGTTTGGCTGACTGGTTTGCTGCACCGATCCGTCCGCGATCGGCGCGACCTTGCACCCTCAATTTCTATGGAGCCCTGCTAGCGGCGGCGCGTAGCCGAAGGACTGGTCGCGTCAGAAAACGTGCCCATCATGTCACGATTGTGCCCTTGTGGACAAAGGGTTGGGGCAGAGCTTTTGCCAGGTCGCCCCGACAAGGGTGCCTTCGCTCCATCGTTCAAGGAGCCCGTAGTGACGAAAGTCGCGCCGTATCACACAAACTCTGATCAGTACGAAGCTGAGATCCGGAAAGTGCACCACACCTCCGACGATTGCCCGTACGGGAGTCGCATCAAGCGCGAACATCTTTCGCAAGGTGGCGGGGGCCGGCCGCTGTGCGACTGGTGCAGCAAACACTGACTGCGCGCACAAAAGGAGAATCGGCGGTGCGTGAACTCGCACGTACTGCACTCATCGCTGGGCTCGCCTCGGGTTGCGCCACGGCCGGCGGGATGCGTAATGCACCGCTCGATGCTGGCGTCGCGCGGACATACCCCAACGACTACGCGACCGTCGTGGCGGCGGCGCGGACCTCGGTAATCGAGGCTGGGCTAGCGCTTGAGGCTATCGACATTCCGGACAGCAACACGACGTCCATCCTGGGTAAGGTCGGGGCACACTCTCTAGCGTGGGGCGCATCGAGCGCTGGCGAGTACGCGCGCGTGGTTATCATCCGCTCCGGTCCCAACGAGACCATCGTGCGCATCCTGAGCAAGCGTAGGGTTTCGTTCAATCTTGTGGCGCGCGGCGACTACTCCGGAACGCTGTTCTCGCTGATCGCGTCGCGGCTTCCGCCGCCCAAGTCCGGCACGTAATCTCGTCCAGAACGCAAAGACGGGCGGCGCACACCAGTGTCGCCTCATCGTCGTGCTACCTATGCCCGACTCGGCCCCTATGTCGTCGCGTTGTCGGTTCCCGTGCCCGATTCCTTGAGCCGTGAACGGCAGTGCGGACATATCTTGGCATCGACAAAAATCGACTCGCAACAGTACGGACAGATCGCGGACCGCGCGCGTTGTGTATCAGGCAAGAGTAACGTGATGATGAGCCCGACGGGGCCAAAAGCTATGCCGACGAACGCAGCCAGACACCCAGCTCCGCGCTGCGCACCGTAGTGTATGCTCGCGATCGCGCATGGCACCCACAAGAGCAAGAGTAGAAAGAAAGCACCCACGGTTGCATCGGCCACACATTCCCCGTTGGTTTGGGATCCATATTATGAACCTTGCTGCCCGCGTCGGGACTTGCGACATCGCACGGCGGCTCGAGCGATTCTCCACCCGTGAGGGGTCCGCACCGCATCCAGCTCGCCGCGGCGAATCCACCGGCGCACGGTTTGGTCCGTGACTCCATGGTCGCTCGAGTACTGCTCGACCGTCCGCACGGTGCCAGGTCCGTCAACCTCTCGAAGCCGGTCCAGCAGCTCGCGTGCGCACCAGTCAAGCGCGTCAGCGACGGCGTCAACCTTGGAGACGCGCCGTCGATGCGCGCACTCGGCTTGCCATTCGGCCGCCACACGCCGCATCGCGGCGGCAACGGTATCGGTCATTCTGTTGTTGGGTGCCTAGCCGATAGACCCTTGGCCTCGGCCACAGGCACTGTCAGCACGCGCGTCTCGCCAGCCACGATGAGTCCGCGCCGTGCTGTTTGCTCACACACCATACTTGCGCCGGCCAGCATGCATGCGCAACCGATTCCGGAGTGGTCTCTCACCGATAAGTGGTGTTGGTATATTTCTACCAACCGACCGTAAGTCGCTGTGTTGCGGTCGTAACGGCTCGGCGCGATGATCGACGCGCGCTTATTGTAACGATCGCGACCCTCTTGCGCGTTCGCACACCCCGAACGGCCGCGCGGACGCGACCACACGCCACGCCCTTATTAGAACGAACAGAGGGGAGTCGGCATGTACTGCCGCTCCCCTCTGAAAAGTGCCATCCGGCCTCGGTCCTACCATGCCAGTGTGTTGGTACCGGAGTCTGGTTCGTTCCCACGATGCCGGACGGTTGATATCAAGATACCTGTGCAGCCGGTGCTGGCGTCGTCCGGCGTACGAAGTCGTCGTACCACCCGCGCGCCCTGGCTTGGATCTCGGCGCGCGTTCGGGCTGCAGCGCCCTCCTTCCGGATGCAGCGCTCCAAACCGAGTTTCGCAAACGTGCCCTGCCACTTCTTCGTCCCGGTCAGTGCAACGCGGCCGCCCTGTGTGCGAAGCGAGGCCTCGTTGAGCATCGGCACCAGCGCGCCCACTTGCCGGGGCGTGCAAGCGATGTACTCGCCTAGAGTCCGATCGTGGCGGTCGGCATAGCGCCACTGCGCCCCGACGACCTCCGGCCGATCCGTGCGGAGCGTGACGCCGACGACGAGCCACGAGCCGTCAGCAAAGCGGGTCTGGGCGACCGTGAACGACTGGCAACGGCCGTTGGGGCCGAACTGGTCGCAGGCGTGGGTACTGGGGACTGTCTGCAGCATGTGTGATGCCTCCGTCAGGGTTGGCGTGTGTACGCACGCAAGAGCAAATCGAGGTCGTTCTCGATTGCGGTCTTCGGTTGGCCGCGGGCGGCCGCCCGGGCTGCCGCGATGGCTTGGTCGCGGATCGCACGTTCGGGCGCAGTGCGTGCCGGTTCGATGCGTGCGGCGAACGCCTCGGCGATGGCTCGGCGCGCTTCCGCCGCTGGGTCCGCGACTCGGCCGGCCCGTGCTCCGAGCGAGCTCTCGAGCGCGAGCTTAACCCGCGCGAAGTGCACTGCACTGCTAGCTAGGTTGGGCAGTCGGCCGGGGACTCGTGGTAATCTCACTTCACCTCCGGGGTCAGCTCCAAGGTCAGATCGACTATACGCGGACGCGTATAGTATAGCATCGACGACCTCATTGCGCAATATGCGCATCCGCGTATAGATTGGTTATTGCGATGTCGCCTATATCACTCAGGATTCGCGAGCTGCGCGAGGCGCGCGGCTGGTCGCAGGCAGAGCTAGCTGAGCGCGCGGGTGTGCGTCAGGCGACGATCTCGACCCTTGAGACAGGGAAAGCGCGCCGGCTTCTGGACGTGCTGGAAAGGATCGCCGAGGCGCTCGAGGTGGCACCAGCGAAGCTCCTGGGCGAAGGGGTGCCGACGAAACGACCTCGCGTCCGGCGTCACACTGAGTAACAGGCCACCGCCGCGATTCACGAGTGCCGGCGGTGACCAGAACGTTGGAGCGACGCTTAGAGCAGACGCTGCCTACGCGCGTGGTCCACGACAGCCGCGGCGATCTCGGTGTCAGAGGAGCGCGGGTCGAGAGGCGCTGCTAGGACCGCGCGCTCCCCCTCAGCCGTGCCTGTGCAATAGGCAACCAACCACCAACCGGTGCCAAGGCGGTCTACTTGCCCCAACCTACGGGCGAAGACGTGGAATCGAGTTGCACCGTCCCGTAAGACGGCTTCGAACATGAATTCGCATTCCATGGGTCATCCTCGCAATAGGGAGTGTCAGAGAATTCGTCCTACTGCGGAGACGTACGAGTTTGCCGGGCGGCTCCCGCGCGGACTGTCACAACTTCGCGATCGCAACCTGCTGTCTGGCCAGGACCGGTGTCATCCCATCTGCTATTCCGGTGGCGTATCCAGGAGGCGCAAATACACGTTCTCCACGGCGGATTGCGCCGCGAGCAGAGCCGCTTGCAGTACCCGAAGATCCGCATGCGCGGCGTCGCCGTCCCTCGTGCGGTAGAAGACTCGCAGGGTATCCATGATCAGCACCCGCGGCGTCGTTCCGATAATGACTTCGGTTACCTCTCCGGAAAGCAGGAATCGCTGCAAGTTGGCGAGGTGCCCTCGGCTCACCATGGCGTCGATGCGCTCATCGCAGTGCACCCACGAATCGCGGAGCATGCGATTGTCGAGTGTCTCATCCGGTAGCTGCAGACTCTCTCGCATGGCCGTGCCACGGGCTTGGCCGAAGGGCGATTGGGAGGTCGGATAGACGAGCAACGAGGTGCGTGCCCACGAAGCGAGGAAGGCTTCAAGAGCATCGAAAGCGGTCTGCTGAACGTCTGTGAATCGGCTCGGCGCTGACTGTAGAGGCGATTGGAGGGTCTTTCTAATCGCCACCCAGGCACTCGCGGCTTCCTCGAGACGTTCGAAATGCGAGAGCGCCGCGGCCACGGCTCGTTCGAGTTCAGTCAGGTATGGGACGAGTTGCGGGTCGGTCAGCATGGGTCTATGATCCACGGCCGATGGTTCCACCGTCAATGCCCGGTGTCATCGGGTCGATGGGGATGCCACGAAAACCCGGGATTCAGATCACCGGCGACCGCGTGTACTTCGCCGACTCGCGGAACGAGCGCTGGCGCGTCTATGACTGCACGTTTGGACCGCCGCACAACGCGCCGTTCAAGCGGACAGCGTACCGGCCGCCGAACCCGATCGCGACGGCCCGCGTCTTCGTAAATGAGGCGGGCGATCGGTGGGAGTACCGATTCGAGTCGGGCGACGATCGAGCACTCGATGCCGAGTTGCTCGACCGCCAGCGCCGACTTGCATCGTATGCGCCGGCCGGCGCGAGGTTCGACGGGTCGAAGCACTACACGCCGGGACGGTAACGGCGGAAGGCGGCCGGCACACGCCAAGAGCGGGCACAATTGGGCACTTGACGGGCTGGTGTGGGCTATGTGCTCATGGTCCGACCAGACCTACCGTGAGGGGTCCCCGTGAACGCGGGGACGGCTTTCCACTCACTCGGAGGTCGTTATGTCCAGTCCAATTGGCCGTCTCGTTCTCGTGCTCGCCGCGCTGGCTATGGCAGCATGCACATCACCTACCGCCCCGACTAGCTCCGATTGTAGTGGCGGTGTCGTGACTGGCACTGGCCAGTGTCACTAGGCAGGTGATTACCTCGCGGGGGCGAGTCACGCCGCGATCGCCCCCGCGAACATGCCCCGTCCCGAATCTATTTCCGCGAACAGGGCGGCGAGTGTCGGGCTTTCCTCCGGCTCTCTCCACGGAATCGGGCGATCGTCCATCGCCGACAGCAGAGCCCTCGCTTCGGTCAGCAACTTGTAAACCCTGAATTGCTCGGCAAGGCGAATTGCCTCCTCGAACGCGGTTCGCGCCAGCTCGATCTCACCAAAGTGTCGAAACCCCTGGCCAGCAAACAACCAATAGTGCGCGCGCAACCGCCCCGCCATTTTTTCGGTGTCGAGTTCTGAACGCAACCGGTCGAACATAAGCCGATCGTCGGCCAGGAAGGCCGCACGCATGAGATTGAGCCCGGCAATGTCGCGCGGCTCGGCCTCGGTCTCGGGCGCGCGCCAGACGGCGCGAAAGACCTTCATGGCGTAGTCATGATGGCCAAGCTCACCCAACGCGAGTGCCAGATCAGTGAGCGCCCTACGGACCATCGATTGGTCGGCATAGAGTTCCGCCGCTTCACGGAAAAACTCCGACGCCTGGGCGTACTGATGTCGGTCGTGTGCCACGCCGCCACGTTCGTGGGTCGCGCGCGCCAGCATGTCCCGCTCGCCCGCGTCTTTCGCCTCCTCCATGATCGCATCGAGCTGGTGCTCGGCGTGTGCCAAGTCCCCAGTCTGACGCTCGACGACTGCGTCCGAGATGCGGAGGTAGAGCGCCTTGCCGCGGTCTCCAAGCTCTCGGGCGACCTCAATGCCATCGTTGAGCATTTCCCGAGCGCGGGCGATTTCGCCGACTTGCCGAAATGAATACGCGGCCCTTTCGAACCAATGCGGGAGTTGCGCTCTTTCGAGCGGCTGCGTTTTGATCAGTTCGATCGCGCCGGCGTAGATCGCGCTGGCCGATTCCCACTCCTTGCGTTCCTCGAGCATTTCACCGGCGAGGGTCGCGATGGCGATCCGCAGGCGGGCCAACCAATACTCGATACGAGCGATAGCTGCTTCGTCGTGCTGGCGCGCGGCTTGATTCCTCTGATTGGTCGCGATCTCGATGCCAGTAGCCAGCAGCTCGTGTGCTCGCACCCGCTGTCCCGCCTGACGCAGGCAGTAGGCTCGCCGGTCATAGCACATCGACAGAAGGTCGGCGTTCTTCCCCGTCGCGTTGATCAACTCGATTGCGGTCGCGTCGACATCCGCGGCCGGCTCCCAATGCTTCTCTTGCTCAAGAAACCGCGCGTACGCGATGACCTGCCGTAGACGGCCGTCGGGCCCGCCATAGGAAAACGCGCTGATGGCTTCGATCAAATTCGCGAGCACACGCTTGATCGGCGTCTCTGCGATTGCCTCCACTGCATTCTTCACCGGCACAAAGAGCGCGATGCGCGCCTCGTTCTCTTCGGCGGTCGCGCCGCTCGGCTCGCGCCACTTGTCCAGGAGCCGAAGCACTAGGAGTCCAGCGAGCAGTGCCCGGTATTCGTGCGACCCCTCCTGATACTCACTCGCCGCCGTAAAGAACGCGCGATGCCGGAGCGGCTGGTTGGGGTCGCCCAAGAAGGTCTGTTCGTCCGTCACAAAGGAGTGGCCCCTGCTGGTTATCGATGTCCCTCAATCGTTCGCCGCACGGAAATCGTTGGCAGCGAGCCGGGGCCGAACATATGTCGCAATGGGCAACACGCACCAGTACCAAAAGTGCCGATGTCAGAAATCAGCCCCATCGGTCTTTGCACGGTCGGACTGGCCGCCTGTGGCGTCACACCGCGATTTGAACTATCGGCGTCTACGCGATCTGGATGGCAGTGGGTCGCGTTTTTGCATTTCGCGCCCGAACTCGATCCAATTTGCTCCGTCCGCGATAAGAAACTCACGCAAAGAGCCGAACGCGATGTTCCTCTCGCCGCGCTCGACGGCACCGACGACCGAGCGATCGAAGTCGTGCTCGTAGGCGAACCCCTCTTGGGATTCGCCGAGCCGTTCGCGGAATTGCCGTATGACGGCACCGAGCGGCTTAAGGTTGGGCGGGGGTCGTTTTCTGGGGGCCACGCCGCTGACTTTACTGGTCCCACGGTAGTAAATGCTACAGTGACGAAGCCCACGGCATTGAAGTCTACGGCCAACGCACCGTCGGCGTATGTGGGGTGGGATAAAGCGTGCACTTTGCAGTGTGGCCGCGCGTTGGTACTGTGTGCGACCTTGATAGGACACAGAGGGAGTCATATGGGTGTCATCGCGCTGCAGCGGTTGATCGACCTATCACTGTACTCCGCCGAGGCCCTACCGGGTTGCTGTGAGAGCTGTGGGCGGGCAGACCGACCGCTGACCGACGTTCGATGTACCGCCGAGCTGTCAGGCGAGGTTTGGCACAACGTCTACTGTTCGATCTGTATAGTCGTCCGCGTCGGCCGCGGCTACCTGACTCACAACGAGCGCGCATACGGGGCCGGCAGTAGGCTCGAGCGGATCCTTCCGGTCATTGCCGAAACAGTGGGGAGCTGGCAACCACCCGACCGAGCCGCTATCCGACCCGATGCCCTCGTGGTCCGAGGCGCTCGGTGACTCGCCGCTCCGATTACACCAAACACCCAGCTTACGCCGAGTACGAACGACTCACGTTCGTTGAGGGTGACCTCGAGGCGGGGTTGGCGAGGCTATGTGAGGCGACCGGTATCGAGGCACCGGCTCATCCGGTTCGCTCGTGGTTAGATCTCGTCGCTGGCGAGCGCACCCGACCCGAGCACCGGGATGCTACAGTCCGCCGTCGCGCGCAGGATGCAAACGATCCCGCAAATCCATTCGTGCGCCGGCGACCGGAGGCTTGAATGCAGCTCGGCCCTGCGGTTCACCCAGTGATTTACTTGGAGTGCCGTAATTGTGGACGTCGATTCAATCCGCCTGCCGGTTGTTGCCCGTACTGCTGCGGACGACCGATGATAGTCCGGCCCGAGGCGCCGAGGGGGTGAGCAGCATTCAACGCGCGAAGGCGAGCGACGCAACGGCAGACGTGTAGCATCAAGAACTCGGGCCCGGGTCCTTAGGATCCCAAGAACGGCCGGCCGCCCGGGTCGTCGAGAAACTCAACGCGCGGCCACATACAGCGCCTTGCAAGCCTGCAAGTCCGTCACGGGCCGCCGCGTCGCCGCGTGTACTGACCTAACATCGCAGTTCAGCCTCTGCTATACTGCGTGCGATGCTCGGTACAATGATAGTGCCGGCGAACGCGGGTGAATTCTGGACCCTCGTGACGGCGCTGGCGACGATCGCGATCGCCGTGCTCGCGGTGCGAGGTCTACGCTCTATCGCGCTTGCCCGCGCCGACATTGTAACGCGAGCTACGAAGGAAGCGCGTCATTGTGCGATCGCCCGGTGCGAGGAATTCGCCTCGAAGATCATCCCCGCTAATCAAGAGATTTTGTTGGCGATGACGAGCGCGCAAATACCCGTCTTCGTGACGCACCCGAACGAGGTGAGGTTTGATCCCGATAACGAGGCTGACCTTCCCAGGGCGCGCGAGTGGATCAGCAAGGTGCCCTACGAGCTGCAGGCGAAAATGACCGACCAGCTCAATCGTGTAGAAGCATGGGCTACGTACTTCACGGCTCAGCTTGCGGACGAGAGTGTCGCCTTCGGCCCGTGCGCCCCGTACTACTGTTCGATGATCGCGCACCATTACGCCCTGCTACTGCAATATCGCACAGCATCTACAAGCGGAAAATTCCCGAACGCACTCACCGTTTATAAGGCTTGGATCGCGAAACTGGAACACGAGCAACGGGGTCTGCAGGCCGATGCCCTTCGGAGGCAGCTCGCGGACCTTCAAGCAAAACACCCACCGCGAGATTTGCCGGGACCCCTGGGCACCCATCTTGATGTGTGAAGCCGGCATTGAAATGTAAAGTGAGCAGTCTGACGCTGGGATTACTGCGGGGCGCTGGGGGCACCCCTTGTGAGGAGCGTGATTTATGAATGGGTAATCACCACCACGAGCAAAACCGAACTGAACGTAGTGAGCGCAAGAGCCGTCCATGCTCCGCGTCGGAGCTTGGAGGGCACTTCTGCAGCGCCGGGTGGGCGCGCCTAACCGAGCCACCTGCGAATTGTTGGACCCGTTTCTGGACCCATTCCACCTCGAAACCGTGCGGATGAATGCAAAGCGGCGCTGACGTGATCGATCGTCAGCGCCGCTTTCACAAAGATTTACAGCGTGGTGCAGATCAGTGCAGAAGGCTGGATCGAATTTCGAGACCGGTGCCTTCAACCACTCGGCCACCCATCCAACTCGTACTGCGCACAAAACTTAGACGATTCGCGCCCTGACCGACAACCCGCCATCGGGGAGATTCTTGGGCACATTAGCCGGCATCAGTACTCGATATCAGTGCCAGTACCTCGCCCGGTGCGCGCGTCGTGACTGGCGAACCCCGAAAATCCTTCGGGTTCCGTGTGACAAGAAAATCGGCGCCTATGCGCAGACAAGCTACGGCCTGAACGGCGTCCTCATAGTCACGGAGCCGTAAGGCAAGCGCACGCTGAAAATCGGCAGTGTCGAGCGGGACGACAGGAAAGAGCGTCAAGAGATCGCCGATCGCAGTGGTCGCGGTGCGACGATCACGTTCCCGTTCGACGATGCAGTGCACCGTAGTCACCGTGTGACCAGCAATGAACGCTGGTGTTTGACCGCGCGCCACCACGTCGAATAGTGCCGTGGCGTCGGCGACCCACGGCGCGCGCTCCAGGACGACATCGAGAACGATGTTGGTATCCACTAGCAGGGTTGGCCGCCGCGGCGCAGGCACCGTCACTTGCGGGACCGGCCTCCATACTTCCGATAGAGGTGCTCATGATAGTGCGTCTCGTCGATCGTTCCGCCAGCGGCGACGCCGCGAAGACGCCGGACGACTGGCGATAACGCCTGTTCGTCAGGCGGCTCGAGAGGCAATGCGCGCAAGAAGTCCGAGACGAGACGGGACAGATTCGTCCCGTGCAACCGACCATACCGCTCTCCTCGTTTCACCGCATCTGGCTCGAGCGATAGATTCTTCGCCACTTTACTCATGAGATCTCCCGCATGCGCATAGCTCGATTGAATCTATGCGCATACCATTCCCAGAGTCAAGTTATCAGGCGGTACCTACGGTTCAGGCCCTGGGCCACGTTGTCGGGTTACCTATATTGTCGCAACGGATCCTCCGACTCGAATCCGATGAGCACCCCGGCCGGTTTGGCGTGACGCGTGATAACGATCTCCTGCGTCTCAGCTTCGTGGAGGAAGCGGGACTCGACCGGGCCCCCTGCTGTGTGCAGCCACCGTAGTATCCATCTCCCTGCCAGCTCACTGGGCGGATCGTATCGCTCTGGGTAAGCGTCGTCTTGCAGACCGTCGCGCCACTCCGCGTGACCTGGCGCCAGACCATGATCTTCCGCCCATCACTTAGATCGAACGCGTCGCGGGGAGCACCCCACTTCGCGATGGCCACGTCGATCGGCTGGCCCTCCCAACTCTGGACTTCCGAACCGAGCGAGCCATGCTTCCGCCTCTGGTTTCGCCACGATCGGAGGGCGTCGACATTGTGCTGTTGACTCTTCCGTTAGGGCAAGGTGTAGCATTCCGCTTATGCCTACTTTATTGAATCTGCCGACAAGATCGGCGCGACCGGGCCATTCACAGCTGGTGGCACTTCTACTGTTCGTGTCGACACTCGCGCGCGCGCAAATGCCCGCCGGCGGCTCAAAGTATGTCAATGCCCCGGAGCTCGAGCCACCGCCCGGGTACACTCACGCGGTGGTGGTCGAGCGTGGCCGGACGGCGTACCTGTCCGGCGCCGTCGCGCTCGACAAGCAGGGCAAAGTGGTAGGGCCCGGTGATTTTCGAGCGCAGGCGAAGCAGGCGTTCGCCAATCTCGGGGCCGTGCTCAAGGCGGCCGGCGCGACACCGGCCAGC